>Ga0123352_10015104_pt1 | contig 12291 bp, 7 predicted proteins | sample TergutLab28metaG_FD_89700 | JGI IMG/M metagenome (GOLD analysis project Ga0123352, IMG submission 89700) | Labiotermes labralis P1 segment gut microbial communities from Petit-Saut dam, French Guiana - Lab288 P1 | ecosystem: Host-associated > Arthropoda: Insects > Digestive system > Gut ... | reverse complement strand
TTTTTTTTTTTTTTGGAAAAAAATTGTAAAAAGTAGTTTATTTTTTTAAAAAATTATATGGAAATGGGACGGGAGGGGGGGGGGGGGAAATTTTTTTTGTTTTGTTTGAGGGGGGGGGGGGGGGACAGCGCAGGCCCCGAATGGGGAACAGATTTTTTTCTTCTCCAAAACATCAAAACGTGGCCTGAGTCCAACCGTCTGCTATTCGGTGCGTATCGGGCGCACTATTACAGGACGGAAAGAAGTCCGGGCGTAAAACGAATCACAAACCTCTATGATACGTAATGCCGAGTTTAGGAATGAATGGAACCATACTTCCACGCCCATATGCTGACACGGCGTGTGCATAACAACTTTACTGTATTTGTTATACAATGTGAAGGCCTATCTCTAATCGTGTCCTTTAGTATACCAACTGTCAACAAAGCTGTATAGCATAGGAAGGCTGCATCCTTCGGGACGATGAAGTTTATGTTACCCCTTAGGTCAATGTGGCCTATTTCACAGAAGAGACTCCCAAGTGCCGACATCCAGTTTCTAAGCAGGCCACACATCTTCACAAAACACTGCAGGACACATGACGTAGTTCTTAATGTTTAATTATTAGCAGTATGTTCGAATAAAATTTTAGAATTACAGTAAAGAATGTGGAAACCTAAAAAAAAAAACTACTCATTCAATCTACCCCACAAATAATAGTATTGATTCAAATCTGGAGATTTATGAGGCCGTAACTCTTTACGAAAGCTGACAGATTTAACCGAAAATAATAGTACGAATTCGTATTCTTTTCGAAAATCACGGCGTCCTGAATTTGCGTGCACGCACAACACACCAGGGTCCGATTTTTTAAACATCGCCACCTGTCACTGTGGCTGCATATAATCCCATTTAATGTAGTAAATCGCGCCTGATACAAGAAAGAACCACAGCTCCATATCAAACAATCCTTTGGATAGCGATTCTGGAAACCATCTGCAATAACGACTTCTTGTTTTCCAATCTCTGCAATACAGATATTTTCCTTAAAGCTTAGAAGAAATAGTAGCATTTGTAAAGCTGTGATGTTGTGTGGCTTCAGTTTTAAAATTTTTGTTGCTGTCATGAACCGATAACTGTCATAGCATATTGAACAGCAGACAGTTACAAAGATCTCCTGGGGCTTTCGCTCTACTCGAGCGCCGATGTCATCCAATTTCTCCTAAGTTAAAACATGTTTTCGTTTTTTTTTTATCTCTGTCCAACATTAAACCTCTAGTTAGAAACTATTTCCACTTTTCTCTATAGTGTCTTTTACACGGCGTTTTTTTTTTTTACAAAACTTTCGGCAATATTTCTTCCTTGGGGCATATTTTGAAAAACTTATTGCCTATGAACAGTCTGTGTTCAAGATACTGTACAGCACAAGCGAGCTCATACCATCTGAGACCCGCGTGTAATGAGAGATGATCTTCAGCTTAAGTACCTGTTCTACGAAGCGGCAAACAAGCCCATGCACTTCCGGCTCGTATTTTCCTACGCTACGAAACGCGGACAGAGGCATTGTCTGCATAATAAACATTTTACTCTCTAACTTTTAGTAACAATTACCAAATCCAAAAGCCCCAGCGTGTTACTTTGGATACAAAGGCTGCGGATGAATGGCCAGATATGAATTTCCATATTATGAGTCAGTTTTATGCATTTCGTCCGAATATCGGGGATCAGAGTTAAGGTAATTTATTCTATGTCCGGCAACGCAAATCTCATATTTAGGACAGTTGTTGTGGTAACGTTTTTCTTGGCCGATCTATCGCACATGGCGAAGGCGGGGAGAGAATAATGGTCGATGAGTGGCAATGGAATATTATAAACCCCCAAAGAAAACATAAAACGGTAGAGGAAAAAGGAATGGAAAAATGTAAACTGGAGAGAAGTGTGTCTATTCTTCATTCGTATTTCCCGCTATATAATCTACAACACATATCCGTATTGCTCCGGAAAATGGAAGCACAGAAGTGGATTCTATTTCACCACGAAATGCTCATCGTGAATTGGTCATTCCTGCACGAGAACCGCGTAACGTATATAAGGAACTGTGTCCAAAGTAACGACCCCCGACCATCCATCAAAAACACTTCCCTCTTATTCAAACCACCGCCAACACAATTCCAGAACGCACACTGCTGAATATCTGATACTTGTGCACCGTATGCAGAAGTTCCCCCTTCAAATCTATTAAAAATTTAACAAGACTCCTCTGTGTCACGTTATAAATAACAGTATACAGTGTCGCTGGTAAAATTGAGACCAAAGTTACGAAAAGGAACAAGATTTTAATCAATGTGAATTATAAATATTTGCTCCCTCTACCTCTCATTTCAGAGTTTTTATTTTCACAGCCCCTATATAAAAAAAACCAATATAACATCAGAATATGTTGATGCAGGGTAGATTTTGAATTTCTATTTTATATTAAAACATTTATCTAGTGATATTCAAGAAGATTATTACAGTGTAATATACCTCTTTGAAAGTAAAGAAGAAGTTCTTATGAATCCTTTTAAATTCATTAACAATGTCGCATGTTAACGACTTCACGCCACTATATGCTACGTCATGAACACAACAAGCAGTGATTAATTGGCATTAGTGCCAGACAATGACACGTAACATGGTTCAGTTTATGTACAGCAGCTGATGATAGTTTTAGAATAAAACCAAAACGCGTTATGCTAATTAGCGACGTTCACTTCTGTCGTAGGCGAGCACGTTGTGATAAGCAGCAGAACACCACAGCAGTACACAGGTAGAGATGTAGCTACACACTCGTGGAGAGGTAGCGACTGACTGACTGAAAGAATAGTTGAAGAAACAGTCTCCGTAACTAGTATGTAAGCCTTTGGTATAAAAACAAACAAAGTACGAGTAAAAGAAATGAAGTAAAGAAAAAACAAGGAAAATGTGAGACTATGGTAAGAGAGTAAGAAAAATTAGAAATAACGAAATTATAGGAAGAAAGGGAACTGATAAAAAAATAAACAAATTGTAAAAACAGGAAAGAAGGAAAATTTAACAAGAAATACAACCCTAATATTTAAATACATCCCACAACCCAAGCGTCGTTCTTCCTGATTGAGGTCTCACATCAAAATTCCTGACAAATCTAAAAATAATATTCGTACGCTTACACACTTCTAAAGAGGCACATACACAAATACATGAAATACAGGTACACGGTACAATTTCTCTTATAATTAGACCACTGACATGGTGACTGCAATCAAAAACACAATTTGCACACCGGATACTGAACCATTTACTGACCTGTAGATTGGGGTACCCAGATCCTCGCGGTACCACAGCACTAGAAGAACAGCATCGCCAGGGTCGGTCGTTATGTCGCACGGCAGGTACACGGCTTCTCCAACCACAGCCGTAACATGGAACAGTGGGACTGAAACACAAACCACGTGACGTGAGGTGACGTGACGTAAGGCTAATCCCAACCGACAACACACTGAAGCTCTTCGGCAAATATTTTAAGTGCGCATACACAAACATTTCAGGCTTATACGAGGTATGTGGGTACTGTCTTTGAAAATAAATAATAACACGCTTTCAAAAACGTTTGCCAAATCAGCATCTATCAACTACAAACATATGACACTGGCACGTACCGAGACTTCTGTTATTTGTACTTTATTTATCAATACTTCTTTAGAATACTTCAACAGAAATGTGAAAGGCATAATATTATGGTAAATGTTATATTTTTTTAATGACAGATACAAGGACAGCAGATGTTCGGGGGCAGTGGCCTGAGAAGTGTAAGTGCACCAAGATACAGAAGTAGCAAAATGCTGGAAGAAACAGCATAAAGCGAGCGCAAAATTTATTGAAATTAAACCAAAGAGGACGAAATGGACCGAGCACGTAGCATGCACTAGATAGCAAAGAGACGCATTCAATGTGTTGACTGGAAAACAGAAGGAGAAAACCACTAGAAATATCTAGGCACGAATGAGATGATAATAATAAAATGGATGTTATGGAGAAGGATTTTAGAGTATTTTTCAAGCTCATGGTTCCGTGCATCGTAATTCAATGTTAATAAAAATCCAACCAAATGCATCAGTATGCAGATATTTATTTACTGCAAAGCCATTCTATATGTTTCGGGTGTCACAGCACCCATCATCAGGGACGGTCAGGCCACGTTGGAGGGAAGTAGCTGTACCAGTATTATAACCTGTACCGGTGGCTGCGGTTATAGTTTTTAGTACTCCTGATGATGGGTGCTGTGACACCCGAAACATGTAGAGTGACTTTGCAGTAAATAAATATGTGCATACTGTTGCATCTGGTTGGATTTTTATTAACATGTTAGAGTGTATGTACTACTGCGCCAGAAGACAAGATCAATGGCGGAATCTTGCCGAAAGGTTAATGAGGTAATATCAGCTCCTTAACACGTGCCCTGCCTGGTGGTGTTAATTAGCGTTAACATAAGTTCAATAAACAAGCCTTCAAAAATGCACTAAACGCTAATATGGCGACTGGTCCAGACGTCCGACAGAGAAAGAAGATTAGGTTACAAACTGGAGTTTTTTTTGGAGAAAACTAAAATGACGAAACGGTAATAAATCTTTACAAAATACGGCAACTCGAAATAACTGGGAAGGAAAACAATAACTCACAATTACATGTACAAAAATATATAAGCAGAATACTTCTCACAATTCAGTTAAACAATTTCACTTTCCGAATTTACGCCTAAAAATGTGCACAATATCACAGGCGTAATTATGCCCCGTGAACCGAACACTGAACCTCTCATATTAAGGGAAGGAAATAAATGTGGAGTGTTTGAGAACAGGATGACGAGTGGAATAACAGGATGGAGAAATCTGAATAATGAGGGGCTGCAGGACCAAGCCAAGGGTAAGGACATGAGAAAAGGGGCAAGTAGCAAGAGATGAGGAACCAGAAAACCTGGAGGGAACAGACCACTTGAAAGAGCTATGCGTATGTTTGAACTAGTATTAAAACTTATGTTTAAAATGGATTGTGGGAAGTGGTCTGGATTTATGAGGCTCAGTACGGCGGTACACGTATTCAAACTTTGGCTTTCGTAACATAAGGGAATTTAACCCTGAATATATCAGTCTCTTTAGAAGAGCTCTGCTGTAGCTAAGTAGTTAACGGACTATCAAACTTTATTTTCAATAAAACACATGGGAAACCTTTAAAATTAAAAGTCGATTTCCAGCTGTTTTCCTGCAAGTACACACAACTTAAGCTGTTAATGTAACAGCTTTTGTTCAACTACAAACTTATTCGAGCTCCGTCGTGTCGTGTTCCTCCTGCATATGGAGAAAATGTTTCAAAGTTCTCTGATATTGCCTGCAGAGTTCCATTTAATTGATGTACAAGAGCTGCTAGTTTGCTTCAACCAGAGGTGAGAGATGTAAATAGTTTTCTGTTTGTGGTTACTGGAAGCACAGATATTAATGGGAAAAACTTGCGATTGGTACTTCTAAGATTATATATATTTTTTTAAATTCGCAACTGTGAGGAAAGGCAAATTCCAGAAAGTTAACAGAACTTACGGCATTCATATGCGTTCAAAACCAGCACCACCCACATGTACCCCCTTCTGTAACATTTACAAATTCTGAATTTTGTACACGCTGTGTACTTGTTTCTTATGATTCCCAAAATAAGGCCCAATTTTTCTGGAAACGTAACGGGTAGTTCTGCGTAATGCAGACGGACTTTCTTCTCTGCGAGATGCGAACAGTCTTTCGTAAATAATACAGATGTTCTGTCTTCAGAGGGTTAAAGAACGTAAGCATTACAGGCTTTCTTGGCACCTAACAAAGATATAACACAAGAATGGAGATTTTGTAACCAGAACTACATTTTTCAGAGAGCCGAGAAAATAAAGGAAGAATGATGGGTTGGCGAAACATGGATTGGGAATAGGAAGACAAAAAAATCGTAGAAGTTTGATGTGGAAAACGCCAGGTAAAACAGGATATAAAAATGCGCATATATAATAGCATGACCTAAAAAGAATTTTAGAAGAATCAGGGTGAAAACCTGCACACTGCAGTAAACCGACTCAGCATACCGACAGTTCTGAACAAGGTTATGATGATTTGGGTTCCGTTAAAGCAATAATTAATTTCTCGACTTATTTCAATCTACTGTTCAATGCAGATCGTTACCAACGGCTTCAATACGAGATATAAAACAGTCTGCTGATATAACGACAGTCACAAAAATTAAAACAGATACATAAACAAATTGACGTTACTGAAAAAAACACATATACAATAACCACGTAAGCTACTTAAAGATGTAATGCACGAAAAAATCCTATTTTAAGTCGCGTTGGTAAACAGCAACCTTCTGAAGACCAAACGACGGGTAAGAGGCAGCACATACCTCCGAAACGCTAGCACCCCTCTATCATACAGCAGGGTGCCACATCCCAAAGGGCAGTACATTCACAATCACATTGCTTATATCAAGTACGTCATATAACTGTTCTTCCTTGAAAATTTATAGTGATAAAACCGGTCTTGAAATTCCCCATTTTATGAAATAAGAAAATAAACTCTTGTTTAAATGGAACTTACAATAAAATTCGAATAGAAAAAAGTCTCTCTCATAGATTCCCCACTGAGAACGATGTGAGAGAAGAAGACGTTCTACCACTATTACTGTTCATCTTTGCTTCAGAGTACGCCATTGTGATAGCCGAAGTAACCAAGAGGGGACTGAAATTGAATGGGGCAAATTCGCTTGTGGTCAACGCTTGTTATGTTAAGTTACTGGACATGCATGGCGTAAAGGTAATAACGGACGCTTCATCAGTCGACAGCTAGGACGCTTGGTGAGAAGTAAATATTCAAGTCTCATCAAAACTATATATTAAAACAACACAACATGTGTACAGCCAATAAATCCTTTGAAAATATGGCAACGTTCAAATATTTTGAAACGACACTAACAAATCCAAACTTGCATACAAGAATAATTGAATATCCAACTACATTCGGGGAGCGTTCGCTGGTGTTTGTTTCAGAATCTTTTGTCCTCCCGACTATATATGTAAGAATAAAAACCTAAACTGTAAACAAAGAGAGTTTTGTCTGGTGTTTTATGTGTGTATGGACATTGGTCTCTAATACCATGAGAAGACTGAAGGAGTTCCAGAAGCGGTGCCGGCAAAGACAACTGCGCCTCCGAAGAAGAAACAGCTGTCGGGATAAAATACATAAAGATGAGCTTCATAATTCATAATCCAAACGAAACACCATTCGGTGAAGAAATCACTAATAACGAGCTGAGCGGTGCATGTGACAGGCACGGTGTCGAAGAGAAAGTAACGGGGACCTGGTGTGGAAACCTGACGGAAAGATACCACTTCTAAGACTAAGTGCGGATGGTAATATAATTTGAAATGATTTTTAAAGAACTAGAACAGGAGGGTACAAATTGGAGTAATTTGGCTCAGGAGAGAATACGAACAGCGGAGGGCTGTTATGAACACGGTAACAAACTTACGGATTTCATAAAATGCGCGGAATTCCTCGGCCATATGAGAAACAATTAGCAATCCACACAATATTTTCAATCCCACAGCGTCTTCCAACATCACCTAGTTCATCATGCCCTACAGTAGCGTTTCTTCCTGACGCAGTAGCGCACAGCCAACACTTTTCACAGTGCGAATTACTCGTCCTCATACCTCGAAGTAGCCAAATCCTTTAGAAACTTCCTTAGTGAATTACTCGCTGTATAAGTTGAGTAAAACCGCCAACAAACAGCTTCCTTCTCTAACTTCTCGTCCAGTCTTCCAAGCTCCTAGCGTCTCCCTGATCCAGTAGCACTTGAACTCTCTGATGCATACCGCGAATCATAAGGTTCGTCATCCCCGTTGTGTTCATAATAAACTAGACTGGAGTTCATGTACTTGTCTAACACAACTATATGATGGTAGAGATATGTATAGAATTTATACATAAAGAATAACTACATGTTTCGGCCCTTTTCATTGGCCATCTTCAGGTTGATAAATGAAAAAACTTAGTAAGCACCTATACTCGACTTGTGTGGGTTGTGCTTACTAAGTATTTTCACTTATCAACCTGAAGATGGCCAATGAAAAGGGCCGAAACATGTAGTTGTTCTTTATGTAATAAATTTTATACATATCTCTACCATCATATAGTTGTGTTAGACAAGTATATACACTCCAATCTAGCTTACCGCGAATCTAATTTTAATATACTCTCTATAATATTTTGGTAGCGCAGCCTGAAAACCAAGGCAAAAGAATCTTTTTTACCGTAAAGTTTCCGCAGCGTCGTTGTGTGTAGTGTAGGCACAGCAGGCGACGGTACGTGAAGTATTGATCTGCTGCGTAGGAATATGGGTCCTGCTGTAGCCGCGAGAGTTGCATCCACCCGCCGAAACAGGAATGACGTAATCCCGAGATGTTAAAGGAGTTGGGGTGTTGAAAGTTTATCTCTCTTCGTTAGTTCAAGACAAAGTTATACAAGGTGTTAGTCGCTAACCCAAAATAGCTATCCGAAATTAAATTACCAAGGTTTTGTTGAACTTAGAGTGAATTATTGAAGTTACAGTTTTACGCAGCTTCGAACAGGTTTTAGAATAAAACTGTAAACAAGTTTTTTATTTCTTCCCTACACTTCCCATTTTTTCTCCCGTCTTTATACAATTCCTTTCCTCTATCCGAGCTACTGCTTCCTCTCATTCTCCGAATTCCATCTGTTACTAGGAACTTCTATTTGTTCCTCCGTTTGTAGTAAGTTCCCGCTTCTCCCTCTCTTACCCTTCTTCTTGTTATCTCTTCACCCTTTCCTTCCTTACATCCTTCCATTCACTATTATTCTGCAGCTGATACTTCCCTTTTCTACTCCGCTTCCTCTCCAAGTCTATCATCTACTTTTACACAAACCTGGGTTTCTTCGCCGTATTCATAAAAACCGACAGACCGTTGGCGTATTTGTCTCTGTATAATTATTCAAGACACATTTTCCTTATTTTTTAGATTGGTTGTATGCGTGAGAAAGTAAATCTCATTCTCTAGTGTTTTTATATTTTAATTAATTATTAAATAATAACACTTCAATAAACACTTATATTTTAATTTGCCAGCGTAAAACAAATGTTCTGAACGATTACATTCAGCCTCAATACATGTCCTGGCCCGTCTATAAAAACGTATTTCGATCACTAACAGCCCGGCCGATGGATCTGTCGATGAGAGCCATGAAATTGTCTTTCAAAATCTCCAGACCTTAGTTCCTTACATTTCTATTCCTAGAAGTAAAGAAAATATCTGGGCCAGACAGGTTGGTGCAATCGATATAGTGACTTGGCTACGGGCTGGAAGTCCAGGAATTGTGGTTCGACTGCGGACAGGTAAGAAATTTGTCTTCCCCCAAGCATTAAAGGCATACGCTGGGGCCCAAAGAGTTTCCTATACAATGGACACCACAGACACTTCTCCAGGGACACCGCTGATGAGGCGTAAATCTCCCCGGTCCCTTCATCTACAGGGGAGGGTAAGAACACACAGCTACAACGGAACAGCATACTACTTCAAAAATGTAAATACTCGTGTGGTCAATAAATTTCTGCTTTTGTGGGACAGAGAGAGAGAGTATTACCGTGCACGTCTAAATAAAACCCGGTCACTTGACCCTAGCCTCAAATAGCGTAACCCTAACTCGAAGAGACGTGATCCATGTCTATCTTGCATGGTATTTTGCTTTGAACCAATCTGACCAAAGCTGTGTCAGTATTCATTATTTTTCCCCATGGCCCAACAGCCCCTAGTGGGCCACGGCGTCCTCATAATCGAGACTTCACGATTACATTCAGACACACCACACTCGGTATGAATCCTCTGGACGAGTGATCAGCCCCACGCTGAGAACTCTACTTAGCAATAAACAGCACTCACAAGAGACAGGCATCAATGCTCCCGGCGGGATTCGAAACCGAAATCCAAGCACACGAGCAACGGAAGACCCACGCCTTAGACGGCGCGGCCACTAAGATCGTCTTTTGTTATTATAGTCCAAATAAATGCAGACGCGTAATTTGGATACAGTGTTATACAACGTGCAATAGGGAGAAAACGAAGAAATCTGGCATGGGGAATGTGATTGGTTTCTTACAGGGATTGATTCCCCTTTTCTGATTGCAGCTTGTGTTGTTACATTTTCTTGTACATCAGGCGTAATGTTGTGGAAACAGTGACAGATGGTAACCTGATGGAGGCTATCTGTCACTGTTGTCCTGGTGGCAAGAATATCAGTTCTGTGGACTGTAACCTACATGTACGTAGAAGACGGGGTATTGGCAGAACACGAGGCGTGGCTTCGTGATTTCGTTTTTACAGTTTATTTACGATCTCGTGTGTTGTACAAAAATACTACGAATGATTGCCAGTAACATGTAAAGAAGATAACAAAAATACAGAAGCAATAGGAAAAATGAGAAACAAATTTATGGAGTCAGCAACATACTCTATTCTTCTTCTTCTTCCATTGGCACTACAGCCCACTGTAGGCTTTGGCCTGTCGAACAATGTCCTTCCATTTTTTCCTATCTGCCACCAATTCTCTCCATCTTCTCACTCCCAACACTTGAAGATCTCTTTCTACTTCCTCTTTCAATCTTTTCCTGGGTCTTCCCCTTCTTCTCTTCCTTTCCAGTTCTTGAGTGAAGATATTTTTGGGCATCCTATCCTCCTCCATTCTCTCTAGGTGACCTAACCAGCTAATATACTCTATTAAAACAGCTAAACCCAAGCAGATTACATTGTATTTGATATAAAATAAATTCACTTAACTGCAAATAGTGCCTCAAAACGATCTAGTGTCGAGGTTAAGAATGTGTGGAGCTATGCCCCCTACCCTTTATGCCTTCATGTCGTGTACTGAAACAGCTTTATTGTTACAATTACTAGCAGCTGTTTCTCGTTCAGTAACCGACAAGACCGGGTTTCCAACATGTGCTGCACCTTTAATTTCATGTACTTTCCTTTGAGATGTACGAACGTGTACTCTGTCAAAAATCTTAAGTTTCGGAGCAAAATATTACTTCTGTCTTCAGGGTGTTCTGAAGCTGAAGGCAAGAGGTGCCTCCGTAATGTCGGAAAATTTCTGCCGGGTCATTTTATACGCCGGCAGGCGACATTCTTCGTGGTCAGTACCATGAAGACAAACCTCATTATCATTCTTAGGATTATGCCTACGTCGTTGGCCATGTTCATTTATGACAAATAAAAGAATTAATATTTCAAAGTTATTCGCCGTGCCAACGAGTCCGAAAATATATGCCTTTTGTTTCTATAACTTCAATCTATCGATGAATGTCAAAACTAAGATTTATTGACCTAAATAGATACATATTTCATGCTACACGAGTAAGGACATGCATGTTAACAAATCACTGCACTTCGGCTTCAGCTTTTTGGAGAATGTGCATAGTATTGGACAGACATAAAGACGAATTAAATTCTTCGTACTATTAACGAATTAAATTCCATTACGAAATTTCATAAAAATCCTTCGATATGAATTGTAGTCCTGACCATCCCATTAACCTGTGTGCACACTGTATGCAGTTTTTAGAGTACATAAGTGGTAACGCCACAAAGCTTTTGACTAAATGTTGGTGGCAGCATATTCCTGAAACTTGAGAAGTACTAAGCAACTTGCAGACAGAAGTGAGTATATTTATTACGCCAATAATGGTGATTAGGAAGTGACTGACCTCACAGCGTTACATGCACAAGGCAGTTCTGATTATCGTGGCTCTTCTCCCGCTCTCCACAGTGTGAGCCCTGCCTACTGCAATTGTCATGTCTCATAAAGATCCCACAACCACAGCAAGCAGCTATGTGGTTTCAATCAGAAACCATCACAATAGATGACAAGCTCTTGCCATGGTTCTCAGATTTCAAATCCTCAACCGTGTTAGTGTCACGCAGTTTCACAGTAGGGTCGGCTTTGATTGTCAGAAAATGTCTGTGTTGCAAGATTTAGGGTCCTCAGGCGTTGCTGATGAAGATAGCACTCTTCGGGTATACGATGCCACACACACATTGCTCTACCGGCAAAACTAGAAAGAAATACGAGTATCTTATGCGTATTGGACCGTGCATCATCTTGATATTTGAATAAAGGTTGACCAACTAGATGACACTTGCTTTATTATATATTGCTCAACATGTTTCAGACGTTAATACGTCCATCTTCA
>Ga0123352_10015103_pt1 | contig 12292 bp, 9 predicted proteins | sample TergutLab28metaG_FD_89700 | JGI IMG/M metagenome (GOLD analysis project Ga0123352, IMG submission 89700) | Labiotermes labralis P1 segment gut microbial communities from Petit-Saut dam, French Guiana - Lab288 P1 | ecosystem: Host-associated > Arthropoda: Insects > Digestive system > Gut ... | reverse complement strand
GCAGGTAAATAAATTATTGAACAACCCTCATACCAGAGGCTGTGTAATGCAATTTTGACCTCATGATGATAAGCACATGTGATCAAAACATGTAGAGGCATGAAATGAAACTTATTGTGAAACAAATTTTGTGCATCAAGTTGGTTAAATACTGAGATAAATATAATGAGATGCACGGTCAACAAAACGTCAAAATTATATACAGTGTTTGTAAGGCACAACATCATGCTCAAAATGCCAAGCATTATGTAAATATACCTGCTACTATGCAGCAGCCCTTATTTAAATTCTGATCTGCTGTGGCATTTCATTCTGGCACCACAGGGTTAATTATGCACAGAACTTATCTGCATTTTGCATGCATCACACAAAAAGATATAATCAGCCCATTTTTTTTTTGTTTAAGCCAAAAACAAGAACACATGATTTCCAAGATTCTGTGGGCCCTCTAATAAATCCATAAAACAAAATACATGCCAGAATACCTTCAAAAGTTGTAATTCTCTCTTTTGCTCATTGATTTGGAAGCGCTGTTCTTCCATCTCCTGTTTGAAATCAGCCATTTTTTGTTGCTGTGAGTGGATGAGGGCACGCAGTTCTCGAACACAATTATGGTCTTTGAGTTCGTCTTTTGGAATAACCAGACCGCATCCTTGTTCACACGGCACTGGACGCTTGGGATTGTGTTCACATTCCTCCAGATGAGATGGCAGAGAGTCAAGTTTCATTACCGATTTACACCCATAACTAGCATTGTCACAAGTTATGCATAGCCTGTTAAAAACACAACATATTATTGTAAAGTGTGCTTCTGAATTGATTTTATTGATTTGTTTCTTTTATATGGTTTAACAGCATATTCTAATTATGTGGTGACAAAATAATGAAGTTACAGCTCTGTGTGACAGGTTGGACTGGAAGTGAAGAGCATGTATGCCTGCTGCTCAGTAATACAGAAGATGACACAACATTCCTACATCTTTGTCATCCTGTTGGCTCTTGCATTTATTAAACACAAACTACGGCTGTTTTCAGTCAATAGTATCATCAGTTTTAAACAAGACACAGCACCAGAATAATTACACAACAGACAGCCTTTAAATGTACATGCTTTTTGAGACAAATGTACAATACAGGTAGTATTTTAACAACCACTGATCTTCAATGTGGTATTACTGTGACCTTAATATCTGGTAAGAGTTCACGTAGTATAGTTCTGTCAAAACATGTTTTCTTTGTACACTGAAAGCAAAACAATACCTTGATAATAAGTTTCTCAATATTCGAGGTACTGGCCTCAGCTGTGCAGAGGTAATAGCTTGTCGGTCAACAGGGCATGTGGGTTGCCGACATATCCATTCCTGAATGCAGCCTCTACAGAAGGCATGCTCACAGACAGGAGCCTGTGAAAACAATGATTAATAGTGGAAAAAATTATAAGTAACCACTCAGAGTTGTCCTGAATTCTGAAATCATAGGAAATTATTACAAATGCTCAAATTGTTCACCCTCACACTGGATAGACAGCGTATCACATTTGTCAGCTGTCACACATTTCATGCAATGTCTGATGTTACCTTGAATAAATCTGTCTTTTATTTGATCAGCTGTTTGTAGTCACAGTAAACTGTACTCTTCCACATCCTCACAGACAAGATAACGGGGGCTGGGAACTGTTCTTCTAAAATTATGCAATTCTGGACTATTTATATTGTATGGAATAGCACAGCTGGTATATTTGACTAAGCTACAAGCTAGACAGCTGAATAATCAGAGCTTGATTCATGGCAGGAAAAAGAGAGTCCCTCTTCTTACAAGCATCCAGATTGATTTTGTGACACATCTCAGCATCCTGTGCAATGTCTACTGAGAAATCTCGCTACATGGGTAAAGAAGCCAGTGTGTGTAGCTCACCACTCACCTCCATCTAGTGTAAAGGTTAAAATGTATGGATCGATACCCTCACTATTCCTTATTCCACAGGTGGCTCGTCCATATGGGCAGCAGCCCTCCCAGAAATATTGAGAAAAATTAAACTATATATCCGAATCAAATTTTCAGTTGGACATACACACACACTTTTAAAAGTATGTGAATGAAATCATTTTAAATTAAAATACTCACAATGGACACGAAAGTGATGCAGAGAACAGAAAAATGATCAGTCCGTACCTTACCCAGACATTGTGCAGTGGTTCAACACAGCTAGATGAGTGGTGGGAGAGACAGTCAGCCGGGTTGTGTGCCAGGCTCCAGGCAATGCAACCCAGAGAGTATTTCAAGCAGGACTTCCTACATCTGTTTACCTTTTCTAACGTTTCAAACACTGGCATTTTAAGGACCATTCTTACCAGGATGTTTTCAGAGCCATATTTGGGCATTTTAATTTTAGTAGTTTCAATTTTAAGATCACCATGAAAAATAAGAGTCAAATATTTATGTAGCATCAACTTTTCACAATTAACTCTTGCCTTGAAACTGAGATCAAGAACTTAGTTCATGAAGCACCTTATTTAATTATTTCTCAGTTATCATCAAGCAGAAACTTATGTGAGAAAAACTCAGGACACATCATCCTGTTGTATTTGTTCAATCAACATTTTCCATAGCAATCCAATCAAATCAACACCATAAATGCTCTAACATTCATTTATACATCACATACACAACGCGTTATGGCCGACAATTGTGACCATCATCATGCGATATTACTACATTATAAAAGGTAAACTGAGGAAGAATCCTCTCCTTTACAATATTACTATTTAACCTAAAATTGGGTTTATCAAATAGTATGTTGATTCTTTAATATTTAATTCTAACATACCTAACAAATTTAAACTCAATCGTAAAATTAACATGAGATAAATATTTTACATATCTACTACACGTGTATTCCCAACTCCTGACAGACAGTTACGTAGGATTCTTTCACTACTCACATTTTACTGACACATGGCAACATATTAATATTCTGACATTTTATTTGATCTGCATTTTATTTTGCCTTCTCTGGCATAATAATATAATTATTCAGGTCGAATAGTAATGTAAAGGAGAGGCCTCTTCCTCGATTTACTGTTTATATTGTAATATCGCCTGATGATGGCCACAACTGTCCGCCAAAACATGCTGTGTATGTTATGAAGAAACGCATGTTAGAGTGTTTGCGGTGTTGTGTTTATCAGATTACTATAGGAGTTATGAGAGAAAATTTAACCCTGTTATATACATTAAACTTAAGCGGTTGGGTGGCTGTGCTGAAAGAAACACTCTATTAGGTCTTCTCACTAATCGCATAATAATCCTAGCACCAGCACTGTCATACATGTAAGAAAGTCTGATGAACTGCCACTACCATATGCCTTCACAGCATTGTGCTACATTAAGTACATGACCAACTTTACCTTTACCTCTTACTTACTCATGGAACGGAGGAAGAAAAAGTGACAGAAAGAGACCAGACGTCTGTATTTTGTTACTGCTGTGGGAAACAAGAATGTCTATGATCAATCATGACTTTATACTGAGCAGAGTAGACAACTGACTGAACATTCGGCACTGCTTTAGATTTCTTCCCAACTTCTAGGGTTAACACAGAATGATAAAAATTAAAGAAACATTTCAAATGAAAATAGTAGTGACAGATCTGAAGATTAACATGCTCTGATGGGGTTTCATAACGGAACCCAAAATACATAAATTCCATGGATCCATAAAGATGGCAGGATGTGGAATAGGTCATAAATACACATACATGAACTGACAGTGTAAAACACTACACATATTTTACAAAAACAATATAAATCATCTTTACACATAAAGAATTCATCTACAGAGCAAAAGAAGTGTGTATATAGACATTGTCTTAAGGCTAATGAAATTTTGCCTCGCAATTCTTGAGGATTGTCACAATAAAGGGGACTTGTCAAAAAATGTATGCCAGCATAGAAAGTACTTTTTTTGGAAAACAAGCTAGGTTGACATTTGGTCCATGAAGATGATGCTTATTCCTTGTATTAATATTGTATACAGACGAATTTGAAAAATTTCCTGATTATTGACAACAAAATTCATTAACGAAAAGTAAATACTGGCATGGAAAAGGTAGAATCTCTAGTTGTTTAACTAGACTTCTACAAGATGTTCTGGGTTGGGCACTGGCCATACTTCTGATGATTTTCTTTTGTCAAGTGAAAATCTTCCCACTGCTGGAAGAGTTACCAGAAAAAATTATTCCATATTTTATAAAAGAATTAAAGTATGCATAGTACATTGATTTGAGAGTGTTAATTTTACTAACATTGACCTAACAGCATAACACGCTCCAGTTAACTTAGGAATCATTTCCTAAGTATGGTTCTTCCAATTTATATGGTCATCAATTTGTAAACCAAGAAATTTTGTATTCATTCTCTCTTCTATACACCCTTCTTTATAACCAATATGTAATGTAGAATGTGATGAATTCTTTGTTGTGAATTCCATTACATTTGTTTTATCTAAATTTAGAACTAAATTATTAGCAGCAAACCATTTAACCCTTTAAACCCTGAGTTAAATCCCATCTTCTGTTTGCTGGCATTAATCAAATGACAAGAGAGCTAAATTTGACAATGAACAGAAACCGTTGAAATTTTTGCTTGCGATTATGACACTAGCATCATCAGCAAATAATACAGGTGCTGATACAGAATTTATTCTCAGGGGAAGGTCATTTATATATATTCAGAGCAACATAACTGATCCCCAGGGAACTCCACATTTCAATGTACCCCAGTCAGAGACAACATTTTCAGATGTTGTAGGTGATTTTACTTCAACTTTCTGTCTTTTGTTAGTTAAATAGGACCTGAACCAATATTCAGATTCTCCTCAAATTCCACAGAAATGTAATTAATCTAACAAAATTTCATGATTCATGCAATCAGAAGCCTTTGCCAAATCACAGAAAATTCCTCCAACATGCATTTTTTCATTAGCAGCTTTGAATACACTATCTGCTAGTCTGAAGGCAGCATCTGCAGTCAACATCCCTTTCCTAAAGTTGTACAGTTCTGTGAACACCATGTTGTTAGCATGCAGGTGTTCGCTTAATCTGCAGTGCATAGCTTTCTCCATTATCTTATAAAACAACCAATAATAACGATACAGGCCTGTAATTTGTCATACTAGTTTTGTCTCTTTTCTTGTAAAGTGATTTTACTACTGCAGTTTTAAGATAGTCAGGCAAAATGCCCCTGTGTATGTGTGTGTGTATGTATGTGTGTCTGTATGTATGCATGTATGTACGAATGTATGTACGTATGTGTGTAAGTTTGTATGTACGAATATATATATATATATCAAACCGACCAATCTTGTTCCCTACGCACACAAGAAACTCAGTAGAATGATCACAGAACTTCCCACCAGAAGAACACAGACACTAAGAACTACCAACTATTTCATTAACTAACTAATACTCTAACGTGGCAGATAAGTGCAATGTATTTAAGCTCCACAAATTAAGTTTATAAAATATATATATATCACTTCATGGGTGACTAATGTGAGATGCACAAATTTTTTATATTTTACTTGTTATTTCATCGTAACCCAATTTTTTTATTTCATTTTTTAAAGAAAGGGAATGTATTATAATTTTTATCTCAGCTTCAGTGATTGGGATTAATTTTCTGCTGGGGAACTTTCCATTAACTTCTACCCAACTAATTCACTACAACAATGTGCATAGTGATGGATGGACAGATAAGCATGAAGTCTGCTTTCTCACTGCAGAGATTTCAAGTCATATAAATCAAGTGTTGTTAACCTTTAGGCCATGCAGCCTATATATAGGACAGTCGTACCGCTTCTCTCCACAGAACACTTCTTATATATTTAGTCAACAATATACTGAATTATTTGTTTTAGACTTGCTCGCGCCATCTCTGTTTATTCCTGTACAAAATGTCATGTATTTCACAATGTTACCCTTTTTTAGGTCCATAAAATATCACATTTTACACAAATAGTGTGCTGAAATTTAAATGTCCAGCTCCAGGGACAAAGGGTTAAAGTTATATTGAAATACAATTTACATTTAGTTCATTGAGTAGCATGACCATACAACATACTGGATGGGTTAAAATATTTTTACTTTCACAGTGTTTAATATATTTAGTATCAACTATTTTCATCACAAGAAAATTTATTACATAATACATATTTTTTCCTACCTACTTTTGGACATAACCTCAAAGTTTCAAATAATTTCCACATTCTCAGCCATTGACTTGTACATACTGGATTTGTGGTATGTTAATGACCTACATATATATCGAGTTTCAAATAACTAGGTGCAATGATTCATCCGTTACTGCCATCAAAATGAAAGATAAATACACATCATGTTCCCACTACACTGCAACAAAAGCTACTGTTTTGCAAAATTCCCTCCATTTTTCTTACCTGAAGTGGGTCCTCTAGCACTCCTGAGCAGATAGGACACACCAGTTCTTCATCAACTTCACCCTGAAACCGATTCACTTCAAAACCCATTTTGTGTGGACCTGAAATGAATACATTTAATAGAGTGGATTATTTACCGGAAACAAAGTTCATAGATTTCCAGCTCTGTTTTAAGTTTTATATTTCTTCATGTTGAAAAGGTAATGTATTCTCAATTTTTCACCTATAGCAGTAATGTAAAGGCATCAGAAGAAAATTTTTATTTAAAATTATATACTGGCAGGTCCACATAAATTATGTTAGAATACAAAATACATGGACAAGCTCAAAGAAAAAATTATCAATATTACAAATGAGACATCATACAAATACCTACAAGAACCTGTTAAAATAAAAGTGAGGGATGCAAATGTTTTGCACAGTGTGTCTTAACTTTGAGACTGGCCAGACAGAGAGAAGGTTCTTCCACAAGTATTTCCTTTCTCTCATTCTTTATGCAGTAAAAATCTGTGAATGTGTTGTGTATCAGGTTGCACATACTGCCTATGGTTTATCACATTCACTGTGGAAAAATCCAATCCCACCACAAGTGTGCTCTCATTTTAAAATGTACAGTCACACCTTCAACCTTAATTTCACTAGGAAAATCAAAAGACCATGAAGGCATAAGTTTCCACTATGATGCAAAGAGAAATCACAAATACTAACATATTATTTAGTGTTCCTTACAAGACATCAGTGGTCATGTTTGCTCTCTTTGGGTGGATATGCCAGTTAGTGAGGTTATGTATGTAACTTCTACATGTATGCAAAGGCTGTATATTTCAAGGGTGTACAACACTGATACAGCCAATTTTACAAATGTAATGGCTAAACATTATACAATTCCACAACTGTCAAAATACATTAGCAAGTACAGTACACTTCATGTCACCCAAAAGTAGTACCTAATACACTAATGCTGGCACCATGTCTCACTGCCAAAAATGAAACAGTATATTTTGATGTACTCCCCTTTCCCTGTACACCGACAAAACACAACCCGTAATATACAACTGCAGGTGCAGGTTTAGTCCAAGGAAGAGTTAGAAAGAATAGTAGATATGTGGTATTAATATTTTTATAATTATTTTGGAGTGGTGTTTAGCAAATTTTGTTTTGCTTGCAAAACCCTTTTAGCTTAGAAAAATAATCACTGATCATCACATCTTTGTTCATGTAAATATAGAGTGCCAGATGATAGGAATCCAAAATTAAAAATCTCACAACTGATATTAGATAGTTATGAATATATGCCAGTAGCATATATAATAATACAATGCATGATTTGACCTCAATTAAGCAGACTGTTGCTCACTCTGTAGGTACAGGGTGTTTCTTAATTAGATATTCTAAGAGTCAAACAAAATAAACACACTGTCACTTAAAGAAGTTCTGCAATTATTTTTAATAAAACATTACTCCTTTAATTAAAAAAAAAGTGAACTTCTCAAAGTAACCATTACAAAAATGTATCTACGATTCCCCTGGAAACCCGTTGCAGATCCCACAGTATCCAAAGAGCACACTTTGGGAACCACCACTTTAAAGGTTTAATTTAGCATTGGCAGAGTTTATGTTCAGTAAAGAGAAAGATAGAAAAGCTATTATGTTGTCAAAGTTAGCAGAATTTATGTAACTAGCAACAGTGTTATGTAATACTTTTAGATTTGGTAAGATCCAATGTTGTTGGTAAAAGGATGGCACTCTTCACTTAACATGGATAGAAAGCATCTCTTTTGCTGGGAATTCCACACAATTTTTTTTTCTGGGACTTGCTGAGTAGGACAGTTTTTTTGATGGGAGTTTCTGCAGATACCAGTAGCCAAATTAGGGGTGCAATCAGAAATCAAAGCTTCAGATCTTCAAAATGTCAACCTATGACATCTATGAAGGTTTGTTAATTGGCCAGTCAGGGTATTAGTTGATTTGCTACATCTTAAACTAGGGATTTCCACATGATGCATAGCTTGAGGATGGTAACTCAGTGGCAGTTTGGTTTCTAAGCAGTTCAGTTGTGTTCCACTTGGTACCAAAATTTTCAAACTCAAGTTGCAAGTGTAAGATCAACACAAAGCAATTTTACGCTGTCTGAAGAAATCTATTAAGTGCCATCACAGTTTATTTTAGGCTAATTAAAGTGTAATCAATTATAATGTAAGAAGTTACATTTATTAATAACAGTCAGAGAACCTAGTGAATGAAGCATTATGTGTTTCATTTGTGAAGTGGAAGTAAACTGGTACATTGCAGTGTTCTGCAGTTTCACAAGCAAACCCCCAAAGAGAAATGTCTCATGAATTTATCAGCCACACTGAGCTACTTAAATCCAATCTGAGCTCTTTACCTAAGCAGCTGTTCCCAAGCTCCATAATATAAAAGTCCTCTTCACCATTTTGATACCTTATTGCTGGCACCACAGCAAACAGCACTAATGTATTATGAGAGAAACTGAATCATGAATAAAGGGGTGATAACACAATTATGATTGGAAAGTGCAAAAAGAAGTGTAAGCATCACAAACCGAAGCTCCACTGAACTGATGGTATACTTTTACCAGACTACATAGTGTCACAACCCAGAAGACTGTAGAGTTAACTGAACAAATATTCATTAGTCAGTCAGCTACGAACATAACATATCATAACAAACACTACTAAAAGTGTTGTTCTTGTAGATAATTCCAACAAAAGAAAAAAAATCTTGTAACAATTATGAACATAAATATAATGTGCAGTTTATTTATCTTTATCCAGCAAACCTATGTATAAAAGACACACCAAAAGAGGCAAAAAGATGGGTTTACTACCAACAGGAAGCAAAGAATGTGATGGCAACACATACTGCACAAGACATCTAAAAAAGATCTACATTCAGTCTTAGGTTTCATAATTGTCCCCAAAAAACCTACTGTCTGTAAAACATTTGTCCATAATGCCATTATCATCCTGAAATTTCATCTGTGCAGAAGACTGGAGATGAATAAAGTTCTCAACATGAAAATCCAGTTTTGAGTACCAGCTGTTAGAAGGGAACTTCCAGAAACATTCATGGTGGTGCTGCTAACCCTCTGCCTTCATTTATGTCCATGAAGATGATGTACAGTCTACTCTGACTCCAATTTAATCAATTCAACAAATACTCTGGTAACAAAAATTTATTCATAATTACATATAAGAAGATAACTAGGGCTTTATTTCTCACAGTGTATTTACCAACACTATCAGTAAAAACCACATAATTTAAAATGACTAAATAAGAATGAATAATGAATTGCTAAGGATATGGAATGAAACATTCATGGTATACATAATGGTGTGAATGCTATCCTCTTATTTGAGGGGAGGTACTGAGAAAAACCATGAAAACCTCATTCACGACTTCAATTCACAATATCAACCACTACTTGTAAATTCAGAAATTTATAAAATTCTGAAAATGTTAACAAGAGTAAACAAAGTGGTCTGAACTATGAATGTAATAAATACCAAATCATACGGCTGCTGTGCGGATTATTATAACACCCTATTCTACACATACTACCACAAACGAATCCACAGAATACGAACCAAAAAACTATAAAGTCACAATTTTTCATTTCCAACGAAGTCTACTGGCTGCGTCTACTGACTGAATATTTTTGAGGACTGTAAAGAACTCCAGCGCAAGTCATCTAACAGAATATTTTCTATATCTAGGCAGCTTTTGATATTTATACTCCAAACAGACCTACGATGTACGGTTAACTACTAAATGACATAACAACAGAGGTCTACATATTTATCTGTGAAAGCACCAGCAACTTTGATAAAAGTTACACACTTATTCGGTATAACACAGAATCGCATTTTGTCGCACACGCTTCAAAGCTGAAAACACACTAAACGCGATAACTTTCATTAGAACTTCTTGTGACATTAACAACACATTGGAAAAATATGCCAACCCGAAACCCATTAACCCAAGTACACAAACTAGTTCATATACTACTTACGTTTTTAACTATCAACACGGACGTATTCAATTCGAGAATTTAACTGCGTTAAAATAAATACAGTATAATGCTTCAACGAAGGCTGGATCCTAGATATCACAACATATCGGAGAGACATGGTATTTAAGCACACCTTCTATGACAGCGAAACAACTTTACCATCCATTGTGTGCAACAACTGTCTGTCTTATGTTCGTACCTATCACTGTATCACTAATCTAGCAACTTTCCATGCGACTGTTGGGAGCAATGTTACACTATCTCGGTTCCCATATACGAATACACTCTTATTCTAACAGTCTGAATGAATACCCTAACCCCTTTAAACCAAAACAGATCCCGTGTTTCTTTTTGCGCAAATGGTACCTCTGATTCATTGATCACAAATGATCCGTGGATTAGCCTTCACTCCCATTCAGAAACTTTACGTCAACTTCCCCAGCCTGTGCCTCAACCTTAACCACGGTTTATTGGTGCAGGGGGTTATATAATTTCACCGCTGATCCATGGTCACGGTTACTCACTCGACATATCAATCGCATGATGACGTAATCACTTTTAGTTTCAACTGCGTTACAAGATTGTTAATCAGTAAGGAGAATCTATCACGGCAGATACTCAGTACTCCGACCCATGTCACTACGAGACATAGCTGCCAGTATTGGCTCGAGATGATGTGTGGCTTCAAGCGAGGTTCATTGTTTCGCAATTAGATGTTGGGATTGGAAATTCGGTCGAAAGATGACATAAACTATGCATACTACTAATGAATAATATGTACCATATGTTACAGTCTAAGATACAATTCTTCTTGTATGATGCTTTCGGCTGAAATACATTGTATTAATGAAATCATGACATAGTAGTACCTAATAGCAAAAACTGCAGAGTATATATGCACAGTAAACTACAATGGACAACAATACTGATCAAATTTCATGTTATAGGTTCTTTAATATAAGGCAAGGCGGTACTCTCATCCTGCAAAACAAAAACTACAATTTGATGGATTAAAGAAAAATTACTGTGATGAAGGAACAAAATATGGTTAGAAAGACATTATCAAACCACAATACTGAAATATAACAAAGCCACGAACTTGTCAGCAGTTTTGAAACATTAAACAAAAGCAATTTTTAAAAATTATATAATGTAGACGGATCCTACCCCCCAAGCCATGATTCAACAGACACAGTCTTCAAGTGCTCAGTTTAACCCAGAAAAATGTTCACAGCCAATCAATTTGCATACATCTCAAAAAGCACCAATATTTTCTCAAGTAGCCCACTCACACTAACCCATCAAAAATATCTGTCATTATTTTCACATATGAGGGTTATCCAGAAAGTAAGTTCTGATGGGCTATTAAGAAAAAAACAGGAAAATATTACAAACCCAATAAATCAGCAGTTGCCAAACATAGTTTCAATCATGACCACATCATCACATTACAGGATACTAAACTCCTCTCCTCAAAAACTGACTACATGGATTGTCTCATCAGAGAAGCCACTGAAATAGAGATGCATCCTAATAACATCAACAGAGATGGGGGTTTCAACATCAGCAGATCCTGGAAACCACTGCTACACAAACTCAAGAAAAGGAGGCATCCGCTGATTACACCACAGTGATCCCACCTGCACTCGCACTTATATACCTGCCCCCTTCCACATCCTGTTATGCACCTACCTGCCCACTTTCGGTCACTCGCCTTCCATTGGCTCCTCCACCAGCCTGCCAGAACCCTGTCAGGTATAAATACACCACACATCCCATCCCTTGTCATACTTCATCCACCTGCCT
>Ga0123352_10015098_pt1 | contig 12293 bp, 7 predicted proteins | sample TergutLab28metaG_FD_89700 | JGI IMG/M metagenome (GOLD analysis project Ga0123352, IMG submission 89700) | Labiotermes labralis P1 segment gut microbial communities from Petit-Saut dam, French Guiana - Lab288 P1 | ecosystem: Host-associated > Arthropoda: Insects > Digestive system > Gut ... | reverse complement strand
TTTTTTTTTTTTGTTTTTTTTTTTTTTTGTGTTTTTGTGTTTTTTTTGGTTCAGGAGGGAGAGAAGAGAGGGGGAGATTTGGGGAGGGGGGGGGGGGGGGGGGGGGGGGGAGTTGCAATGCCGACAGCTCACGAATACATTACAATCAAGATAAATAAATCATGTGATCGACTGTCGTAGTAGTTCAATTGTTGTTTAATATTCTATATCAGTTATTTAGACGCATGTGGTATGGTCTTTCATTTCACCCATATGGGTCAAAACAATTTGCTGCTTACAATCTACCCATCAATATTGGTAGCCTTGGCGATCTCGGCTGGCATGTAAACAAACATTTGAAATTGCAAAGAATGGACTATTTGCCGCATTATCTCAAACTTTTAACGAAAAGTGCATGGAGTTCAGTTTATTGTTTATCTTGAAATGTATCGATACATAGTTAGTATTTGTTAGCTAGCACGTACTGAGGTTCATGAGCTGACGAACAATTGCGCCAATATTGGCGATCCTGTCAATGCGTAACTACGCAGGTCTGCTAGCTCTGAAAGTAAAAATCCATTAATTCTACTTGCGCAGATTTTTGCACGGTAGTGTCAGCATATTATGGCAGATAATAAGAAGATAGAAGAAGGTTTGGGTCACATAAGAGCAGCTGAAAAGAGGTAATACCTTCTATATGACACAATGTTTGGGTCAAATACATCCGCATGTGTAATGACGTTTTGAACGGTCGAGTAGTCGATTGTTGGTGGGTGATTATGGCTATACGAATAGGGTTTCATTGTTCATTTCCAAAAATGACATTATGTGAGTGTGTAAATTGTACTCGACTGTGTGTGCAATGTATGGGCTTAGACGGACGTTAAACGGTTCAAGACGAGAGTGAAAACGGGTGCGGGGGCGATTGGGTCGACGAGCTAAAGGAATACGCGAAAGGCCATGCGTATATCTTGTCAACAGAGAGAAGCGAAGCTTAATCTGAGGACTATGGTTGAAATACCTATAATTCGAGCTGACCAGGCATGTTGCGTACTTTGGGAATCCTCTCTGGTCAGTATGTTGAAGTACTTGTGGGAGAAAAGCAACGTAGTTGGTAAAAACGCGTACAAAATGTTGCTTGAACGATCACTAGGCAACCCGGTGATTGAATCAGATCGCAGGAATAAATTGATGCCTTAACAGCCTGAGTGAGTTATTGAGGGATGGAGAAGACTGTGTAAGGAGCTTCATAAATGTATACTTGGTTTTGGTTTATATTTGTGTATTTCAGTCTGAAGACTTCCTTGCTGAAATGGAGACCAGACTTTGAAATCGCAGCAGATGAATACAGCAAAGCAGGTACCTTTATAACAAGTTATTTATTTGATTAATTCTGTCAGTGATTTGGACTTTGTGATAAAAAGTTATTTATTTTTATCCTTTGTATTTATGCCACTGATGTTTTTGTGTTATCCATATTAATGTATGTGAAAGAAGTGATATGATCATTTTTCAGCATTTAAGATTGGTTTTATTTTTATTAGTGTCTACTCATTTACTGTGTGGTGTACCTGTTACAGCTACCTGCTTTAGAAATGGGAAGTCATATGAGCAGTGTAAAGAATGTTTGTTGAAAGCTGCCGATTGTCACAAACAAAACAGATCGTATCCTTTTCAAGTATATGTCATATCACATTCATGCATTGTTTTGTGTGTTATTTGCTGCTGTGCATGGGAGAACCAGTCAAGAAAAGGGCGTTGTTCCTTCTCATGTAATATTAATCCAGAGGAGAATGAAAACATTGATTTCTTTCATTTCACTTATCTAGCCACATTAGGTAACTACCAACATTGTTGAAATTAGTGACATTCAGTAGCAAAGTTGTGTCATGAAGGGGCGAATGGTTTTTCTCCCTTTCTCAGCATATGTGAAATGTGGCGTTAAATGTTACATTCCCTCTTCAAACCTCTTATGACTACAAAGAAAATATAAGCATGTCCCTCACCTAGCAAACAAGTGAGAACTACTTCAGAAGAATGGATTTTTTTATATAAATAATTTACTAAGGCAGTTACAAATGGCTAACCCCAGCCCAGATCATGAAGTATCAAGCAGGCATAGTATTAATTATGCTGCAAAATGGAGCTCACATATTTAATTTGTGCATGTGTGAAGAGGGGGTAAATTAGTAATATTTGTACAATACTGTCTCCTGCTCACAAATCCCCACAATGTGACATAACTTACAATGTGTAAGCCTGTAGCAACTGTTTGAAATAAAGAGTCACCCGTATTATGTTCAGCTGTGGCATTCTTGTGCTGTCAGTTACGAAACTATTAGAAATATCCATTGTACGTATTTCCTGACTTGAACATCCTTTCCACACACATGCCTGTGATTTTTTGTTATGATGCAACACTAACAAAAACTCTTGTAATCAAGCTAGGAAAGAGTAATCTCAAAAGGTATCATTATCTTTTATTAATAGTATTAATAATACTATTATTAATTTTAATTACATATGCCATAAGCTAATGTATTTTGTCATTATAAGCAGTGATAATTATGTTGTATTTTATTACTTTATATGTCACTGGCTTTATTAGGTTTTAAATATTGGTGTTGCTCCCTGAGGATGGTGATTGACAGCTGAAACATGTAGGAGAGAGGACTGTATTGTTTTATATACTTTGTATGAGCAAATTGTTGGTTTTACAATAAGAAACACTTAATTCTGGTTCTGGGATTCTGTGAGTAAGCATATTATTCTGGCTATGATAGTGGCAAGTCACAGAACTACTTATAAATGAATCTTGTACAACAAAGTGTGACTGGCATTATTTAGTTAAAGGCTAAAGAGTTTCATATGTTGATCTTGCTTTTGCTTCTGAACAATCCCAAGACAAATCTTACGTTTCTGAATGAACACAGACTGTGTTGCAGGGATGACTTACTACAATTTATGTGCTCTTCCAGTAGTTTTCACCTCCAAGTTCCAAGGGAATATATATTGCTGGGCCACATTGCTGGTCAAATGTTCAGTACTCTTCAGAGTTCCTGGTTTCAGTGCCAACTGTTACCAGTAATAATCAGTATATTAACAATAACTTAAAGTATTGTCTGTCTCCCAAAATGTGATGCATATCAAATGTGTTGGTATAGGATACTGAGGGCTTCATAGCAGGAGGGCAAAACACCCAATTTTTAAATTTTACATGAGGCAAAAAACATTCTCAAATTAATTTCTTCACATTTGTGTGTCTCTTATGACTCCAGTTCACACATGGTGTATTTTTTTTCAATTACAGCATCCTGTGATTAATCTGAATATTAAAGAGCAGTCCTACAGTTTAATTTAACATGCCTACAAGTATGTTGTGGCATTAAGACCAGTGAATTGTCATTAATAATATGAAATCCTGGATCATTAGCACTAAAATCACTATTCCTATGTGTAATTTCATATTTAACTGAAATTATGAAAACAGCCAAGTGGTATTTATTGTAGCTAAATATCATTAGGTAGTTATACAATTAGAGGTACCTGAATGTTCTGAAATAGGAGGCACATCTTTTCTTGATATTCTGTCTGTCTGTCCCTTTTTTGCTGTACTGCTGTGCCTTCATTTATTTATTCTGAGAAAGAAAATTTAATATATGATACAGTATGGGCAGATCTCTCAGTTATTTATAGAACAAGCTGTTAAATTGTATGAGCTTGGCACATGTTTAATATTAAAAGTACAGGCACATTATTTTATCTGACTGTCACATCAGTCTCCAGTCAGATTGTTTTGTATGATGTTGGGCAGTGCAATACTTGTCACTCTTCATATGTGCCACAAGTTGGAGTTCATGTGATTTAGTTCAATGTTGTGCAGTTAATATTGGGGCTTTACTAATCATATTTAATGTGGTGTTGCAAATGTTTTTATTTGGCTCACATATGTGTCACCTCTAGCAAACACACTGAGCATGTCTAAGTTTTGTAAGTTTAGTGAGCTGGTAGGTAGTGTCTAGCAACATTTGGCATGTAATGTCCCTGTGGAACTTAGCAGAATTTTTACCTAACTGAAATCAGCACACTCCAGCAAGTTCTTCCAGATGTTCTGTCTTTTCTATGTCTTGTGCTGATGCTCAGAGGAGCCATGATCTTCAAATGTCATAATTAAAGATTCAAGTCTTCTGCGATATGGCTTGTTTTGATTGGTAAGTAGTTACCTTGGTATGTTTTGTAGACCCTGATGGTGGCTTGGAATAGAATATAATGGTGCAGTTGTAGGAAATGTGGAATGGTGTTGTGGGATCCTGCATTGCAGGAGGAAGGGTAAGGAACTCAGCCTACTGGCTTTCTTGATTTGAAGGCTTTTAAATCTGTGGATGTTTGCAGAGTAGCCTGTCCGTTGTATACAGAGAAATCTGATGTTCTGTTATAGCATTTGCTCTGAACTATTCACGAATCAACACAGTGTTACATCCCACAAGACTTGAATCTTTATCAACACTGCTGTGTGGACCTCAGATCTTGCAATCTGTAACTGAAGTTATAAATGAATGAAAGAATATACACACATATAGATCTTACTAACCACAGGGAACTTGGTTATAAACAGTCTTCATGGGTATTGAGCTTGTAGTATAACAGACTCTCATTAAGGGTTACAGCCTACTGGATTTCCACACAGGGGTGATCTGTAAAAATTTCTAAAATTTACCATATAGGCTTGCAGTATTTCACAGCACTCTCTTAAGGTTTTTGATTAGATTAACACTTTTGTCGGTTTTAGTAATAAATTCCACACTGCTTTTAGCATAGTCATATACATAAGGAAGCGGCACATACCCATATGCCTGTTTGTTTCTTAAGCAAGCAGAAAAATAGTTGATACACCTTTTTTTGTTTACTCATATTTGTCATAACATGTGCTTCGGAAAACATGACTGTTATATTGTCTTGTCCAACTTGAGGAATTCCTGGTAATACTCAGTTCTGAAAAAAATATGTCATTCTGTTGTGAAGCCCTTGGAATATGTTTTGTAGTGGAATATATATAGTTGAAGCCAAATGTCATTCTTAACATGTAATTCAGATTATTCCATGCTGCCAAGTAAGTAATATGATAAGTTGTTTACCTTGAAAGAGACAATGTAAAAGTTTATATCGTTCTAATGATTACACTGAAGGCCTGAACAGAATCTTAAAAATTCCTTCTAGGAATGGGGTTTAGTAGCAGTCAAATACATATGTATGCATTTGTTAAAGTCAAGCATAATTACTCTCAGGTCTGTAACTGATGTTGCCAGAATGTTGCATTACCTATTCTGGAGACAATATTTACACCCTTACAGGCAGTCATAATATTCTTTACTGCCTTAAAGAATTGTTACAATGACCTCTTGTCCAATTTGGAAGTTGGGTTTGATCATGGCATGCTGGGTCAGATGTGTTCTGCCAACAATTTTTGGGAAAAAAGTTATGTGAATGCAGATGCTTATGCCCCCCCCCCCAATTGCTTAAAATACATAAATATTTGGACATTAAACATTTAGACAGTGCTTGGTTAGCTGATGGTGCCATCTTCGGTGGTGGGTGAGTGAGTAACTGCTTTAAATGTTTCAGCCTTCTGCAAATTTGAGCTATATCTGGTTAAAACCACATTGGGCAAGTTGGTACTGTACTTGCATTGCTGCCATTCTGTTTTGTTTGTTGTGTTACAACTGCTGTAGTTTCTTTATTAGTTATTTATTTAAGTACAGTGGTGGATTAGACTTTACTGGTGTACTGCATAGTGAATTGTAGATGCTGGCTTGTTGGTAGGTGCTAATATAAGTCCAATTTTTCATTATATTATCATCCTGCTTATCCAAGGAACATGTTTACTTCTCTTTTAGGGACTACTGTATTATCATTAGAAATTATCTACACACTCACCAACTATTCTTATGTATCCACACATACACCAACAAGGGTCTGCATTACAAAAAAGAGTACAGTAGGGTCTCGTTTTATTATGGGGTTATGTTCTCGAATATTTGGTCGCAAATCAAATCGTAAAACAAGTACTATTTAAATAGATTAAATTGAGGTAGGTTCATGGGCCAAACAAATTAGTCAATTTTAAAAATTTACAACATTTCTTTACATTATGACATACAATTTTAATTTAATGAATTAGGCATATAGAAAATTACACAGATAACTGAAAAAATATCAAACAAATCACTTTTTATTTTGTTGAAGAAGGCCCAGGCCATGGTTCAGAAGACATCTAGAAAGAATGTAACATCAACTGTTTTGATTTTTTGTTCTTTTCTGTCTTTTTGATGGAAGTCATGGGTAGAAAAATCACAGTCATATTAATACAACCACACTAAAACAGAATAAGAAGAAACACATGCAGACCAGAAAAGAGCTAGAAATGCACTAAGTAGAGAAAGGACGCCTGAGTTGCGATAGTGATGCACCACAATTCGGGAGTGCTTGGTCCGACTCGACAAGGGTTGTAAAAGTGAATCGTAAAACGAGACCCTACTGTATTTTTACACATGTAGTATGGATTCTGGACATAGTTTCTTTGCTTGATAATTTTAGATGTATTGATCAAGCAGTGCTTCTCTGCAAAGATTTGGGAGACTACAGAGATGTCGCATCACTGGCAGAGAGAGCCTGTAACTTGTACCAGCAACATGGTTCTCCTGATTCAGGTTCTGCATCACTGGATAAGGCAGCAAAATTATTGGAGTCACAGCATCCTGAGCAGGCACTCAGACTATATCAGCGTGCTACTGAAGTAGTTTTAGTATGTACCACTTCCTCGAGAATAACGTTATATGAAGTGTTTGAACATACAGTGTAAAATCTCTTGCACCTTCCTAATATGTACATTAGAGAGCTGGCTGTCAGTTATCTTTTTGTGTAAGATAAATTTCTACTGGCTTATTTGGGGCTTATGAAGCTGCATGTTGTACATACAAGTACTTGTAAGAGAAGCTTGTTTCTTTCCTATCCTTTATTAAGTAGATATTTATTAATATCATGAAAGAATAATTTCAAACTCTGAGGATTTTTCAACATCATGAGGATCTCTAGACAGTGTCTAAGCTGTCCTCACACTAGGTAACTCCCAGAGATATGTGGATGTGCAGTAACAGTTTTGCCTGATGTAGAGTGAAAACTATAACAGATGTGTTCAGAATAGCAACATGAATATAGGACATCACTGAAAGCAAACCCAACAATAAAGAGAAGTGGGAACAAATGTAAGAGTAAGATTGAGCTTTTGCAATGGTGATGATGATGCAGCAATTTGAATTGCTGAAAACCTGCTATGCTGTAACTGTGAATTGAGGTACAATGCAGTTAGTGCATTCTATTGAGACTTTTGCTTGAACCTCTTAAGAGGTATATTGAAGAAAGACATGAACTGTATATGTTTGTGTGTGTGTGTGTATATATGAGTTCTTAAAGTCAGAGTTCATCAAATGTTTCATGGATTGAATTTTGTTGTAACACTTATAACAGATCAAAATACAATTGTAAACACACTGAGTACTTAGCAGCTTATCTTTTATGCATGTTGGTGCAGCCAGCCCTTGTTATTCAAGCAGTTTTCATTCAAAACCTTAGTACTTTAATGGCATTATGGAGGTTTAATTTTGGGAGACAATGCAAATGCTAACTCCCATTTCTCTATCCTCACTGAGGTTTTTTCTTGCTCTCTCCTCAGCTGTAAGGCAAATGCCAGGGTGTAACTTCCAAAGATGGGGCATGTCCCGCACTCTTCCCAATTAGGCGATAATTTTTACACGGTTAGTTTGTCGTTAATTTTATTTTGACCACTCTGGATTCAAATCCCAGAAAGCCTTCCAACCAAAGTTGTTAATTGTGTTGTTCTATGTATTGTTTGTGTGTAAATTTGTACTGTACTACTGTCACTGGATGTCAACCCAATTGTAGTTAACAAATATATATCATATCATATATCAATTCTCTTTAAGTACCAGTCAGTCCTCTGCTGTATGGATCATGGTAATAAATCTGTCCTTTGTCATGACTGAGTGAGAGTTACAGAATGTAACAGTGAAAAAGTACATTTAATCTGCTTTCCTATTGCATTAAGGAAGTCACTTTACTAATGTGATTTCTAATATCCTTGTGATAACAGTACCAACCTGGTGAAAGTGACTTGTGATTGGAGGAGGGGATGTATAACCTAAAACAGTACCCTAAGAGTCACAAGTAATGTATATATGGTCTTGTTGTGATGGTGATCACTGTTCAACCATGGGAGCTAAGCACATAGAATTTTGGGTAAAAACATATACAGATAGTCTGTATACAACACTTTTTATATGCTAACATTTGCAAACAGTAATGGTATACTCTCACTGTTAGTATTTATTAAAGTGGTTAATACTAAACACAGTGTAGTTATGTTATATACCTAGCTGGTAGCTTAGAAAATATGTATAAGAGTCATTTTACATTTATTTTACGATTTTTACAGATTGAAGATAGTCCAAGACAAGGGGCAGAATTTATGAGTAAAGTTGCACGTCTAATGGTCAAACTACAGATGTAAGTTGTGCTTAATTGTATAAGACATGAAATTCACCACAGTGGTAAATATTAATGTTGCACACATGAGATGTGACGCTGTGTATTCTGATAATTACCATGTTGTAGAGGAATATACTGTATGCATATTCCTTCAGAACGTTGGCAGCCATTACTAGAAAACATTGTGTCACATCCCAAAAAATCACCAGTCTTCATGTGGTTTATTCCTAGTTTGTAATTAGTGTACAGAAAGAACTGTGTTTAAGGGAAGACTAAGATAGTGATTTTGGAATTCCTTTTCTGTCCGTTCATAGCATCTAAGTATGTACATGAAGCAACAATAAATATTTTTTGTTTTTATAGCAAATATTGTTCAAGTACCAGTAACCATATGTATACCAACAACTGTACCATAATTACATACAATGATATACCAACATAAACATGTTTCGCCGTTTTTTGGCCATCTTCAGGGAGGTGTTCAACATGGAAAAATACATTAATGGCTAGTTATAACATAGATGTGTGATAATGGATAAGTTTAAAATTGTCTGAAGTACTTCTCATCATATCCCCACATTATAGCGTAGAGTTGAGATTACAGATGATACAAACTAATATTTTGTATTTCCATTCATCAGTGATAGTATGCCTAAATAAATCAGCATGCATTTGAAAGAAGAAGAAGAAGAAGAAAAAAGCTGTAGAAGATGGTGCTGTTGCTAAGAGGATGTGTTCTTGGGAGGAGTAACATGCACAAGTATAACAGTATAACCAGTGCAGAAATTTGTGATCTGTCTCAAAATTTGTACATCATAATTCCAGTAAATACATCACACCATAATAGGTGGCAAGTTGCGAGATTTAAAATTTAAGACTCCAGTTTCTGACTTATGTCCTGTAATACATTTGCACACTTCCTAATAACAACATTACATTAAATTACCTTATCCACTGAAGCAAGAATTTGGTGGTTATATGTTCCAGGTATGATCAGGCAACTGATGCGATACGTAGAGAAATTGGATTGCATCAGCAATCTGAAAACATTGCTGCTATTGGTCGCCTTGCTGTTGCATTGGTATTGGTACAACTGGCACGTGGAGATACAGTTGCCGCAGAGAAGGCTTTCAAAGAGTGGGGAAACTGCTGCGATCCATCTGAAGTAGGCAGTGAAACCGTTTGATACATCATTTCTTTATAACAAAACCTCTACAGTAAAGGGGAGAGAAACTCTATACATAAAAGAATATCATATGTTAATGTAAAATGCTTTTAATTTATTTAAATTATAACCTGTTAGTAAAGATGTCCCATGTAACAAAAGAGTCCGAATGTAAATTTCATCACATGAAAATAGACTGTATCCAAGACATCCTTTAAGGAATGGTTGCAACACATCATTAGTCATGGTGTTTCTTGGTCCATTATTTCACTCTGCATGCTGTTTGCCCCTGTCAGGAGCCTCATATTTGCAAATCATTCTGTAGCCTCATGTAGCCATGTCATCTATCAACAGTTATAAATTAGTAGTTATACAACATTGTGACTGTGCATAATTCTTGTATAGAGATTCTTACAACCTTCACTTTATCAGATGAAACCTTTGTGTATTGACATTTTAATATTTTGTATGAAACAGATGTGTTGTACAAAATTTATAAATAGTATATTTACCTCAATGCAAGATGAATCTTATCCTAATTCATCATCTGAAAAATGAGGGGTGTCTTTAGAATTGTAAACAGTTAAACTTGTAGTGTATAGGTACAGGGTGACCCATGGGAACCTGACATCTTTTGAATGGGTAGTACTCAGTAGGTGGGCTCGGGGGGGGGGGGGCGAGGTGGTTGGCATTCTTTTCCTCTGGGTTGGCTACTTGGCCTGTTGAGTACTGCGTGTTTGCGTATGACACATTTGTTAGAAGTGGCAAGTCTGTCTTGGTCACCCAACGGCTCTTCCCGCAGCATTTCAACATTGGTCGCAATGGAGCGGTTCCTAGTCGTAATACGATCCTTCTGTGGGTGAATAACTTCCAAGCAACAGGTAGTGTGATGAAGAAAAAGCCACCAGGACCTGAAAAGAAGGTAAGAACACCTGAAAATATTAAAAGAGTGAGGCAGGCGTTAGTGTGGAGCCCTGCATGATCTGCAAGGAGGCACGCTGCTGAATTAAACATTAGCTGAGAATCAGTACAATTAATTTTGCAAAAGGATTTGTGTTTTCACCCATACAAAATTATGGTGGTCCAGGAACTGAAAGTGAGGGACTACATGCAGTATGAAGATTTTTCTGTGAGAATGCAGGTGGTGTTTGAGGAGGAAGAAAACCCGATAATCCTAATGTCTGACGAAGCTCATTTCCACCTTAATGTACAGTGAACAAACAAAACTGCTGTTATTGGTCACCAGATAGTCTACATAATATCCATCAATGACCACGACACAGCGATCATGTAACAGTATGGGGTGCTGTTGCCCCTTTTGGCATCATCGGACCTTACTTCTTTGAAGAAAACGGAGTCACGGTAACCGTCACCTCTGCTCACTACATCAAAATGATTACAAGCTTTTTGCAGCCAGAGCTGCACCGAAGAAGAATAAACTGTGCCAATGTGTGGTTTCAACAAGATGGTGCCACAGCGCACACTGCAAACGAGTCAATGACCATTGTTCAAAACATGTTTCCCGGGCACCTCATTTCCCATTTCGGAGATGTGCCGTGGCCCCCTCGCTCTCCCGATCTTTCAATGTGTGATTTTTTCTTTGGGGGTATTTGAAATTGCATGTTTACGCTCACAAACCTCATACGTTGAATGATTTGAAGGAAGCCGTCCATCTGGAAATTCGTCCGATTGATTGTCAGTTGTTGGCCCGTGTCATGGACGATTTTAAAAAAAGGCTTGAAAACTGCATTGAAGAAAACGGTTGTCATCTTATCGATATCATTTTTAAAACTTAACCATCTAGTATGGCATGTTTTAAGCTTTAATTTTGTATAAATAATTGTGGATTTACTTGGAAAACAACTGAGTACTGTTTATTTTAAAGATGGCAGGTTCCCGTGGGTCACCCTGTATTTTCCTGAAAATTGAAGATCACATGCCTAGCTCATTTGTTCATTAGTTACTGCAGTCAGAGGTCAATACAGATAGCTTGCAGGAATCAAATGTTCAAACATTTTATAAAAGAATTACAATGAAAGTTGCATATTTTTTAAATTTCTATTACCATAAAAAAATTTCAGAAACCTACATTTAGTGACACCAGTGTTATTTCAGTTTGCTATGTTGCTACTGAATGGCAGAATATTAAAATGCATGAAGTAGGGGGTGGCCTGTACAGATTTCAAGTTCTTACTATGTTCGAGTGCTCAAGATTTATTGGGTAGACATGCACACAGGCATTCAGACAGTTTACATTAAATTTGTGTCTACCGTACCTTATAAAATTAGCTGAATAGGCTAAAAGAACATTTCTGTTCAAACTCACAAATAACAAGGCAGATATTAACATATTTTTAATATGATATCACTTATTTGAAAAGTTTCTAACAATAAGAAAGAAAGAAAGAAAAAACGAAAGCATCTATCTGCGTTTGGCTTTATTTTCAAGGTTACAGAGTCTGAGCTAAAACTAAAACTAAACTCCATGGCCTTAGTCCGCACGCGAACTATACCGACAGAGCGGCCGCCGCCGGTCGGCGAAGTTAGTGCCAACTTTTGCGGATAGAGGGGTGTCACGTGGTCAGCG
>Ga0123352_10015097_pt1 | contig 12294 bp, 8 predicted proteins | sample TergutLab28metaG_FD_89700 | JGI IMG/M metagenome (GOLD analysis project Ga0123352, IMG submission 89700) | Labiotermes labralis P1 segment gut microbial communities from Petit-Saut dam, French Guiana - Lab288 P1 | ecosystem: Host-associated > Arthropoda: Insects > Digestive system > Gut ... | reverse complement strand
GAGAAAACTTCAGACTGTCAAAGAAATTCATGCAGGGATGAAAATGTCAAAGTCTATGCTAGGGGATGGACATTCCTAAATTTTTTCCATTATTTTCCTTCTCGAATAGTCGCTCAGACGTCATCACCTTTAGCGCATCTAGCGACTTCTGACTGGCCTAACTATGAGGATATCAATTTAAACATTTCCACAAAAATGTTACCTGAAATATAACGCTTTGTGTGTGTGTGTGTGTATGTGTGTGTGGGTGTGTATTAGTCCTCATAAACTTCTGAATATTTCAGGTATGGAGGCGATTTTAAGTAGCTTGTTTGTCATTACTCCTTCCTCCTCTTCTTCTTTCCCACCCTACTCTCTTTCTCTTCTTTTTTAATACTTTTATTGCACCTTCTCCTTCTTTTCCTTCCACCTTCTTCATTTTCATTATCTTCGCTTCCTTCTTTCAGTCTTCTCTGTTATCTTGACCAGCACAAATTTACATTCACTACCGTGACCATGCTTAATAGGCACATATTAACTAACATTCAATGAGTTAAACATTAACGGTATACATAGTTAGTAGACAGGCATTTGGGAACAGAAAATTCGGAATATTTATAAACAGGCTACAGATACGCTGTCATATGTAACACAGACAGCCAATAGACCGCGAAATATATATACATACATACACACACATACATACATACATACATACATACATACATACATACATACACAGCTCCTTCCAGAACAAAAGTACAGACCACTTCAACTTTGACTACATATAGGCTACACAAATCATAAAACTTGTTTTGCGATCATAGCCTCATTTTGTTACATTCTGTAAGCCTGATGTGTTCACTTTTCTGAAGCGTTTCGCAGCTTATGTTGGCAGGTGTTTACCGACTTCCCTCTTCAAGGGTCAAGCAGTCTTCAAGATGTTTTGTCTCGTTGGACTCTTTGACGCTTGACGTCGGGACCGAAACAATGGCAAACACCTGCCAACATACGGTGCGTAACATCCAAGAAGGCCTCTGCTACGTGGCAACGGAAGTCCCACAGCTATAAGTCTCTTCCAAAGGCAGTTCATTGTGCTCACCGAACACAGTGATCGAGACGGTAACGTTACCGGAGACCGGATATTCCAGCTTAAGATGACTGTGGCTTTTCTCGGTCGCTCCAGGCAAATACCGTAGTAGTTTCTCACACTTGGTTATGACTGCAACCCACCTACACTTCCAAATTCATTAGTCACTCATTATCTTCTCATAAGACATTGCACAAATCTGCAGTGTTGAAACCATCGTTAAAAATCGTAAATTTGGATAATTTTGGCGTAACTACCGAGTACAAATTTAAAATTTTAGTGTTAAGTTGAGTCACAGAATGTGTGGTTACAAAACAATCTTCATATACCTATATACAATGCCTCTGAAACAAAATCGCAAAAGAACCAAAATATTCTATGCCTTCTTATCATTTCTTCATAGGGTACAGAATCTAAGCTATGTGCATCACAGGGATTTGGACAAGCGTATTAAAAAGGAGGGGGGGGGGATGCTTCTGCTGTTAGGGGCTTGATGAGCAGCGGAGAGGATTTTAGAATGTCGAGGGGGAGATCTGAAGAAACCGAATGGAAGCTGTTTTGGTTGCTCTCTCAGGTCGCCTTTTCGATCAAAAATTAAAGGCTTTGATCAAAGGTTGCGTCCTTACTCTCGGCGCGCTTGTTTGGCTGCTGTCATTTCCATCGCGGAACCTCACTGAGCGAAATGCCGCGAGGGTCTGACAGCCTAGTTAGCCATAACTCCAATTTCCCCTGGGGATTGTGAGGTACCAACGCGCTCGTTGAAAGAGGCGCAGCGAGTTAAATAAATGAATGCTTTGCTAAGAACATAAAAAACAATAAACGCTCCGCTCATAACAAAGTTAGTCAATGCCCATATAGAATGAGTCTATTGCATCAAGCTGACATATAAACCTACACCTACGTGATTTACTATCTCATAATAAAAGTATATATTAACCGTACTGTTTCCTTCTTTCCCTTTATTACATAGCACGCGCAACCATCTTTTTTTGCATAACTGATTTCATTATTTAAAGAGGACTATAGCCACAGTTTTGATAATATTCAAATGAATCTTCAGGAAGTGGGATTGGGGGCATGGACTGGCTGTATCTGGCTCAGGATAGGAACAGTTGGCGGGCTGTTGGGAATGAGGAAATGAACTCTCGAACTGCATAAAATGCAGGGAATTACTTGCCTAGTTGGGGAGCTGTTAGTTAGATGGTTGGTTGGTTGGTTGGCTGGTTGGTTGGTTTAGTTAGTTAGCTAGTTGGTTAGTTAGCCACAGCATTCATCGTTCGTGTTAGAGACAGTGCATTTCTTTTACGTTAGATGTACGTACATAATTACATCGCTGAAGCTTATGATGAAGCACCGTATTTATCACAACACTTTCAAGACTGACTTTCGCCTAAATATACATAAAACTTCAGACCGTACCTCAAAAAAAAAAATAGAACCCATCTCCCTTAAGAAGATAAGCCGGCTAACGTTGTTCAGGGAAACAATCGGTATTTATTGTGACTATCACACACAACATAGATACACTGCACGGCAAAATGCAACCGTTCGTAGTGCTACATAAGATGCTACATCTAATTACCACTGGGCTTTAAGAGGTTTACTTACTTACTGCATGGTGCAGAGTCCTTCTTGGGAAGCTAATTGGTTTGCAGCTAGTCAAGAAATTCTCCGCATTTTATTGAACCCGAATGTTCATTACCGCACTCACAAGCGTCCGCCACCCGTCCCTATCCTGGGCCAGCCCAAACCAGTCCATATACCCACATCCCACCTCCTGGAGATCCATCCTAATACTATCCACCCATCTACGCCTAGGTCTCTCCAGTGGTCTCTTTCCATCCGGTTTCCCCACCAAGACCCTACACACCCCCTCTCCTCACCCATACGCGCCACATGCCCAGCCCATCTCATTTTTCTAGAGGGCTTTAAGAGGTTAATTATGATAATTAGGTTGTAATGATATAAGACGTAATCATTGAGACTGTCCTGCTGAGGCTGTTGCATAGGATCAACGTCACACGCAACTACACAACATCTGCATATCTGCATACTTGACAGGAAGACAACATTCGTTTTAAGACTATGATTTCAGCTACCCCTTTCAAGTGCACAGTTTGTCTCGTTCTGTTCTCATTTTTCAGGCATTGTTCCTCTTATTACGAGATATCGACATTTACAAAAGGTCGCGCGTCACTCAATTTTCCATCATTCATAGACGCTCACTTTCAAGAGGTTATCTACCGCGTATATGTTTTTTTCACCCCCTCAGCATTTCCTTACATAATACGAAGTCTATTGTCTAAGATAAAAGTTAATGTAACTTAGGTCATTGATAAATTAACAAGAAATAAATCATATATTAACACAGTGACTATTTAAGTCAATACTTGGGACAGATGAATTTGACAGCTTCGAAGACAGAAATATTACTTCAATAATAATTATCAATATTTTATATTTCTATTACTATTAATAGTAGCAGTAGCAGTAGGCTATATTGGACACCACACAAACCCAAACTCGAACGGTTATTGGCCAACGTAAACAGAGTTTCACTACTTACGTCGACAATCCACATCTTCATCTACATAAATCTGGACCACTTAAACAGTCCATGCAGAATACTTGCCACTTACATACGTACAAACTAAGACATAAGAATTTCTATTCGGTCCTAAATTTTGCACACTTTTCTTGAATGCAACATACGAAGTAGATATAAGCCTGCCACTCTCCAGCATATGTAGACTGTAGACTGTAGCAAACGAGAGAAAAGGAGAAATTTTACATGAATACAAACATAAATACGAATATGAATAGTGGTACATACAATTTCAGTTTTGTAGTGCATTTAATTATTGTGTATAAAACACGAATGCGGTTTTTGTTTCGAATAATAATAATAATAATAATAATAATAATTCTTAATTCACAGCAGTTCAGTTATTGCTCAAAAGTGTACGGCTCTGACTGACCAAACACTTCTTATTCACTGTTCTATCAAAGCGTTCTGACTATATGGCTTAATTAATTATTACTATTTTCTGCATTAGAATATATAGAGCAGAATGGAGATTAAGCAGTTTCCAGCTTCCATGCAATATTATTATTATTATTAATCCAATTCTGTTTATCTACGTGCTTAATAAACATCCTAATTGCTAATTAAAAAATCAGCACTACAACACAAATATAACATGCGCACGCACGCGCACACATACACACACAGAAGCAAATCATAACAAGAAAGTACAAAAATACATGCACTAATTATAATGGAGATGAAGACGAAGATGATGAAGATAATAATAATATCATTAATAAGATTTTTCCATGGCATAAAAGTCCCTGGTGGGCCAGGGCCTCATCATTATCGAGGCTTCACGATCACACACAGACACATCATACTCGGTAGGAGTCCTCTGGAGGAGTTACCAACCCGACGCAGAAACCTCTACTAGTGCTTCAGCCTGCATCCGGATACCACACCACCCCAGCCAAACCACAACGTAACACCAACACACATCGAACCAGAACAATACAACCCATGAAATAACTCAACGAGTAAGTCGCAAGCTCCTGAGGATGGATGTATTAACATCCGAAACATGTTGAACAGTAAATAATGAAATAATAAAGCAAATGACATCACGTTGGTCTCTCTTTATTCAACTATCACTGTGCCTTCAGCAGTTTATAGCCAAAGATATGAGTTTTATTTGTGTAATAATTTCACTGTGCCATAAGCAATTCGTACCCACACAATATCACATTTACCTGTTGCAGAATTATCACTGTGGTGTCTGGAATACCACAGTCTTGTTGTGGTTTGTACTCTGTGATTGTCGGTTGCGTTCAGCACAAAGCTTGTGTCCTCCACAGTCATCCAGAAAACGCGGTTTCCCCCATAACCATGGACATCTCTAACATAACCACAGAAAGCGAAATGGAACATAATTTTCTAACTATTTCACGGGCGTAATTAATTTGTATGCCTCTCACGACAAAGAGACTTCATCAAATGAGTAATTACAAAGAAACGTGTTTAATGACGTAATTAAATCGCGCACCTAGAATGACTAAGAGAACCCAACTGAAGCCACTAGGCGGTCCTGGACAAATGACAAGCATCTTTGGTCAATTTCATTTAAAATTACGTAGTATTTAATTTCGTAGTGATTATTGATACAAACTTCTCTGCGCAGATATGATATAAAAATAAAGAAGTACACATGAGAGTACAAAACTATATTACACACATCGTGTACCTCGCACACGATGTGCGTAATATACAGTAGGGTCTCTTTTACGACGGGGCTACGTTCTCTAATATTTGGTCGTAAATCGAATCATCGTAAAAGGAGTACTATTTAAATGGTTTAAATTGAGTTAGGTTCATGGGCCAAACAAATTAGTCAAATAATTTTATAATTTACAATATTTCTTTACATTATGACAAAAAATTTTAATTTAATAAATTAGGTATGTGGAAAATAACAAATATAATTGAAAAAATATTAATCAGATCACTTTTAATTTTGTTGAAGAAGGTCCAGGCCGTGCGTCAAAAGACGTAAAGAAAGAATGTAATGTCAACTGTTTTGATTTTTCTTCTTTTCTGTCTCTTTGATGGACGTCATGGATGGAAAAATCACAATCAACTTAAAAGAACTGCACTAAAATATAAAAAGAAGAAACACATGCACACTGGAAAAGAGCTAGAAGCTAGAGTTGAGATGTCACAGATTTTGATTTATTAAATCAACCAAACAGGCTCTGTCAAGAAAGACCACGTTTATTTCTTAATTTGTTCATCTGAGCTTCATTAAAAAGATACAAGTTGCGACCACTGCAATACTACTACAGGAGCAGTTCTGTCACTCCTTAAGCAAATAATAAATAGACGTTAGTCGCGCCCATTCGAATTTTATCGCCTGTAAGAAGTAATTCATTCTTCGGAGCAACGACTACAGTTTCATAACAGCTGTCATGTAAAAACGCAAACTGAGTTACAAGCTATTTTCAGATTGGGCATAGTTTGTTAAGTTTCTCCATATATCTCCTCTATGTATCGCTATTTCCAGGTAGTGACCACACATACCAATATCATATACAGACTGCTCTACTTCAGGCAGCGGATCTGAACACAGGCGTTTGCAAACATCAGGACCACGATTCGACCATCCAAAACCCAAACTGACTTTTATCCAAAGAATGTTTGAGAAGTTTAAGTACGTTTTTGTGGCTATTGTTACAGTAACAGCTGAGAGTTAACGAAGAATATTGTGTTGGATACAATAATAATAATAATAATGTTATCAGAGGTACTTGAATCACATGCAACTGCCTATTCCATGATCGAGTACAAATCATTCAGGAATACAGACCTAATTCCTGACAATCCAACTCCAGGAAATGAGTATCCCATAATAAGTGAGTCTTATTCACATGGCAACGAAATTCCTTTTTGTTATCTCGAAGTTTAGTTATCACAAAAACCCATCATTAATCCTTACCCCACTCAAAAACCCATCATCCCCATCCGCCTCCACACCACATTCAATCAATGAGCCCATCAGCTGCTAATGTTCAGGAATATGTAAATATACACATTTCTTTGAAAAACTGTGCAATAAATAAACTACATATTTTATATTATAGTTCTGTTACAATACCGTCAATTCCAAAAGAGGCGCCTTGCATTTAACTCCCAGTGTCAGATTTTAACATCTCCACATAATTACTTCCTTTAGAAAGTAAGAATTTGTTCGGCTAACGTCATATTTTAAATCAGAGGTTTGCTAGAGTTTCGTAATTGCGTACTGAACGAAAGCTTACCTCATTCAATTCGATTATAATAGACAAGCTTAAAGAGATTGAAAAAAAAGCTGTGGTTTAGTTACGACGTCAGCTATATAGACTTCAAACTGAAAGCCTTCTGGAAGCAATTTTTCGAACGGGATTGAAAAGTAGGTTGCTTTGGTTTCGTTTAGTTTGATGGCAGAAAAGGGAAGGGTATAGACTGTTAGACGGGAGAAAATGTAAGAGGGAGAAAGAGAAGTATAGAACTTGCTGGAAAATGTTTGTGTGCAACTGAAGGAAAGTTGAAGTCTAATTTCTTGGGTGGCACAATACCAAACGGCGAAGGAGGAGGTGGAAAATGACATATGTCAAAGTTGTGTGATGCCATGACGGCAGAATGTTAAAGTCAAAGTGAAATTTTTGGTAAATCTCAAAAGACTTCTCAGCACGTGTACAAGACTTTCATATAAAACATGCAAAGTAAAAGGAAGCACTTGGTACTGAAAACTACCTTATTTGGTCCTACCGATTTTCCATTTGTGTGTGTTTTCCTGCTCCTAGTCTGAATTGAACCAATCAACACCGCTTCCCTTGCATGTCTAACGACTTTATAGAACCGGAGGTCTGTAGGGGGTGCAAAAACGTTTGATGTTATTTTACACAGCTCAGCTTGAATCTGATAGAAATCATACACCATGACGTCACTTGTGACAGTATCCAATAAGAACAGGAACTTCTTGATACATTTCGTAATGATGAATATACCTATCTGCTTCACTATTTACTCTGCGCAAATATTTAAGAGATTTTATGCCTACATATGAAATTCATTCTGAAGAAGGCTTAATAAGCTACGTTATGTAACATTTTCAACCTTTAGACGCCTAACGTCAACTATAGTTGACGTACCGCACCGCTAACCTCCAAAGTTGCATTTTATATATTTATTCAACAAATATAGGTACCGAATATTTTAAACATGGCGTGTATTCTCCATTTCTTTTTCTCTTCAAAATGCAGTTTGTTTCATAATTCTAATGTATTTGGTTCCTGTATTATTCACATTTTATATACAGGGTGTACTAAAATTGAAAAAACAATTCCAGCGCCAAAAGGTTAAATAGTGGGTGCCGAATTTCTAATTGACAAAGTTTACAGTCCGCATTAATAACATGCGCACATTTTACTTAACACTATCACAAGTACCTTCAAAATTGGAACGGCTAAATTTGACATTTATCATCTAAAGGTAGAGTTTCGACTTCTAATCTCTCCACTAATCCAATCCTACATATTGAATTAGATATTTCAATAAAATAGAGTTTCGATAAATATGCACGCTATGAACAATGGAATTTATCTACAACGGTAGATGCTGAAATGCCGACAAAAATATAGGTACATCTCACTGTTGTATACTTCTGCCATCTTGAGGGCTATTTTTAACTATTAAAAATCGGTGCTACACAAAGACAGAAAAATGAAAAATAAAAGTGCTTATAACTTATGTAGATGAAGGATGCGCATCTGTACGACATTATAACCTCAAATTTCGTTTTGCTTTCCAACATTACACTCATTTACATCAAACGTATTCTCTACACAGCCTAAAACCGCGACATAATCAGAAAAGAGGAAAATGACAAACTCGATTTTGAAATCAATTTAGGCTTGAAAGGGAAGCAGTAACAGCAAGTGGTAGAGAGTGGAATAATGAAGAGTCTCACTACAGTGGAAATCAGGTCAAGAATGATCAGGACGACGAGAAATATAGCACGTGCGGGAGGTTGGAAAATATATAAAAATTCGGAAAATTTCTGGAACAGTACAGTTTTCGTCCCCATCCAAAGACGGACTCTACTCTACTGAAAATAGCATGGCTTTAAAGATAACGGAAGAGTTGAATAAAGATAGCCCAACTTGATGTCACTTGCTTTATTTCATTATTTAATGCTCAACACGTTTCGAATGTTAGTACATCCATCCTCAGGAGCTTGCGACTTATTTGTTGAGTTATTTCATGGGTTGTATTGATCTAGTGTGGTATCTTTAGGCAGGCTGAAGCACACACCACCCCAGCCAAACCACAATGTAACAACAACACACATCGAACCAGAGCAATACAACCCATGAAATAACTCAACAAATAAGTCGCAAGCCCCTGAGGATGGACGTACTAACATTCGAAACATGTTGAGCATTAAATAATGAAATAAAGCAAGTGACATCAAGTTTGTCTGTCTTTATTCAACTATCAAGATGATGCACGGTCCAATAAACATAAGAAAACGGAATAGGTTTTCAAACTGGTTCCCTAATTCGACTACCGCTTAATTTCTTTAAACCATAGCAATAAATAATCACTGGCCACTGACTGTACATTGACGAGAATCATTGTCGTAAATCTGTTACTAATTCCGAATAATTTTTTATCCGATTGCTCTGTTTACAAAACAACAGCTACACAACATGAAATGGTCGACACTTGCTTACGAAGATCAATAAAGGCTCACCATCAAAACAGCTCAGAGCTCTGTGTAGGTTTTATAGTAAATAACCCACTTATACACCGTTGTCCACTGATATATAGCCCCACTAAATTAAAATGTCAGGAGGCATTAATTTCAAAATAATACATAACAGATGACAACGCATAACTTTTTAAACAAAAACACGGTAAAATTTGGACATCAAAAGTCGAGTTCCCTATGAAAAGACAATCAATGGCTACTTTATGTACGCGAAACATGATTGGTTCATTATACAAAACGTCTATAATATTTCCGTAACAAAGCAATGCGATACACAGTACGTATCGGGGCAGTACATAGGTAGCTGAGCAAACTGCCAGAGGGGTGGGAGATGCGATTACTCTGGACTGTATTGTTTGCACATTCACGCCCGCTAACTAGTGCTTTGTGCACTGCACAGTGTTTCTTTGTGGCATGTGACAGGTCGGAGGTTACAGTATCACAGTGTGATGACTGATGACCAATGTGGCCGCAACATCCGCTCAGCCTGAGGGCAAAACAGCCCCCCCCCCACCAACATGGCTATGATATTGTACACAGTCAACCAGACAACAGAGCAACTGCTACCAGGGAGCCAGGATCTACTCGTATGTCTTGTATTTATTAAATGTTCTTTTGTCTAAAATATATGACAGTATTGCTTTTTCAATTATTGTAGAGGACAAACAAACAAATGAAATGTCGAAAAAGATCAGAAAATTTGTTGTATTTATGTTATTTATTCACCATTATTTCCAACAATTATTCTTTAACGTCCTGATGTCCTGCAGGGTTCTAACACGCCGTGAAAATAAGTGATCAGATAAACTGTGCAAAGCCTAAAGCTAAGTTAACTTACCACAGGCTTTAATACTAAGAAATTCTGCATTTTCCCCACACAGCGTACTTAGGTGCTTCGAATAATTCGCAAAATAAATGCCCATTGTTTCCCTTAAAAACACAAGCCAGTTGGTCCTTCTAACGGACAAGGAAGTGTTTCCTCGGTGAGGTAGAATTGAATTTCTATATAAAATTTAGTTTGGTGCCAGACTTCAAAGATTTAATGAAGAATATTCATCTTGGTAGTTTAACACGCAACAATTTTTATTGGGTTTCTGGAGATAAAAATGATCAGAGACTGACAAATTCTTTACCGCAACATGTAAGCACAAAGCAACTACAAACACTTCCGTTAGTAAGCCTGGTGAGGAAAGTCCCAGTCGTATTTATGTGACACAAATTTTACCTTCTGCTAAAACGAAATAAAGAAGTTTAACCAACTACCCTATGAATACCTATAAGTACATAAAAGATTCTTTAAGTAAAATTTTGAACAATGGAACATGATGGACAGAGTATTTAGAAAAAGGGCAATCTCCCGATAAGCGCCTAATACCTCAGCCTTGAAATTAGAATTCAATGAACACGAAAGAATAAACTCTGTAACATATGGGTCTCCACCTCGTGGCCCGCCAGCTTGTATTATGCGGCCCGAGGCCATATTTGTAAATTGTGAATGCACCACAAAAATTACAAAATAATTTAGGCAGTTAAGCATATCACTTACTGTTATTTTTCCACACGGGGCCCGCGAACCAGTCTTGCAATAACCGGTGTGACTCTTTGCCATGAAAAGGTTGGAGACAGTCATCCACACAGAATAACAAGTACCAAGTGTCGCATAACACAGTTGTTTCTCCTGATGATGGGCACATAGTCGCCTGAAACATGTAGAGATTAATACATGTACTAAGAATAAATATACTAAGAATATATTGTGCACCAAATTGGCTTTATTTACAAGAATATACAGGGATGCACGGCCAAAAAAACATTAAAAAATCGCAAATACTCCTAAGATAAAATAAGTTTCAGTATAATCCCCTGAATGCTAGATTATATCCAATCCTGTACACATTTGCACGCCGCATATAAACGCTTCAGAAGACAAGCAGCTACGTCCGATGTGATATTCTTGTTGTAGCTGCTCAAAAGCACGACTTTCACAGAGAAAATAAAAACGAAATTACCGAGACCCTCTCATTTTACCTTATACATTCATGGCTATATGAAGATATTTCCCCACGTTTTGCATGTCATTATGGAAAAATCTATTTGTATATTAATAAACGATATAGAGCAATGAGGAGTCTCCATCAAACGTCATAAAGTGAAGAGATACTTGGCCATCAACATTTAAATGACCTATCAAAAATTAAAAGTCTGTCACATTTTATTTTTTCTGAAATATTTCGAAAAGCAATCTGTATTCCATTATTCTCAATGAGCTGCGTCGCATCGCCAGCCAGTCACTGTCACCATCTGTGCCTTTCTGCAAGCATCTCGACTGCTCTGCTTTGCAATGTCAACTCCATTCTGCTGGACAGCATGCTTCAAACTATGCAATTCATATGTGAAATCAAGTGTTAATGGGCACTGTCAAGAGCCGATTGGTTTAAAGCTTTCTTCTTTCATTCTGGATCACAAAAGAGTGTCCCATTTAGCTTTCCACATAGTAAATAGAATAACGTATTCACCTCATCGAGTAAAGTGAACTTGTCCAATTTCGTGATAAATATTTCCTATTATGAAGCTCTAAATTCGTCACAAACTTAAGTGCGCGTGCTTGCGTGTGTGTGTGTGTGCTTGTGTGTGTGTGTGTGCTTGTGTGTGTGTGTGTGTGGTGGGTTGTTGTGTGTGTGTGGTGTGTGGTGTGGTGTGTGTGGTGTGTGGGTGTGTGTGTGTGTGTGCGTGTGTGGTGTGTGGAGTGTGTGTAGTGTGTGGTGTGGTGTGTGTGTGTGTTTGGTGTGGTGTGTGTGTGGTGTGGTGTGTGTGTGTGTGTGTGGTGTGTGTGTGTGTGTGGTGAGTGTGTGGTGTGTGTGTGGGGTGTGTGGGGGGTGGGTGTGTGTG
>Ga0123352_10015096_pt1 | contig 12294 bp, 5 predicted proteins | sample TergutLab28metaG_FD_89700 | JGI IMG/M metagenome (GOLD analysis project Ga0123352, IMG submission 89700) | Labiotermes labralis P1 segment gut microbial communities from Petit-Saut dam, French Guiana - Lab288 P1 | ecosystem: Host-associated > Arthropoda: Insects > Digestive system > Gut ... | reverse complement strand
TCCATATAACCACATCCCACCTCCTGGAGATCCATCCTAATATTATCCACCCATCTACGCCTAGGTCTCCCCAGTGGTCTCTTTCCCTCCGGTTTCCCCACCAAGACCCTACACGCCCCCCTCTCCTCTCCCATACGCGCCACATGCCCTGCCCATCTCATTCTTCTCGATTTTATCACCCGTACAATATTGGGTGAAGAGTACAGATCACTTAGCTCTTCGTTATGCAGTCTCCTCCATTCCCCCGTTACCTCCTCCCTCCTAGTTCCAAATATTCTCCTCAACACCATGTTCTCAAACACCTTCAGCTTCCTTTCCTCCCTCAATGTCAGCGACCAAGCTTCACACCCATACAAAACAACCGGCAAGATTATAGTTCTATATATTTTACAGACACCCCGATTTTGTTGATTTAAATGTGTTCCTTATTTGAAAGGGTTTGGCCTTTACTGCACTATGTTATCTTCTAGATTTTCGTGCATTATTTGGTGAATGGAAATATGCAGATAAAAGAAATATTTCAAAATAAAGCTTACCACAATAGTTAAACGGATATAAAGGAACAAGTAAAATTTCATAAGGAGGATATAGGAGATAATACGGATCGCCGAATAGATATCGAGATACTGAAGTAGGAAAGATTGCCTCAGATCACATACATGATCAAGGAGCAAACTTGGCGGTAACATTTATATTACCATTTTAAACCCTACTAGTTCCGTGATGCACCATCAGTTTAACATTCAACAACTGTACGTTCTGTCCACCCTCTATTAATTTGTTTTTGTATTTATCTGAGAACAAACAGCGACTTGTGCCACTTACAGCATAAACTGATTGGTTTTTATAACCGAGATGAAAAGTGTTTACTGCGCGGTACGGAATGGGTCTTTAAATAAAACTGTCTGCGCTTCGGTTTTAAATGGTTAATTTTATGCATGTAGGAGAGAGACCTGAGCAACTATTTCAGTATCGTGTCCAGTGACGAGCTTTTGTGTCAACTACGATATTCTTACGGTTTCTTTTAACGCTAACAGAAGATTTAGTTACGCTATCTGGTTCGTAGTTGTCATAAGATTACACATGTGTTTAAATAATCATTTAAATAATCACTACACCTTGAAAGCGTGTGGTGAAGCGGAGGTAAGACAAAACAGAATGAGGTTCTGAACTTGGCATTACATAGAAGTGAAGGAATTCCGGTAATCGTTGAGTATAAAGCCGGGTGGACCACAGTCTGTTTAGACATGGTGACAAAGAAATACCGGAAATCCAAAATTGCTTGTAGCTCATAGCTAGTTGGGTTATTGTAATGCTTTATTTATTGAACCTAGAGAACGGTACTGTAAAGTGGTCGCTGTGCTAATCATGAAGGCACTTGGGGGTGTAAAATTATGGCTCCACTCTTTCCTAACTTCTGTGCTCAATGAAGGTAACCTTTTAGCTAAATTTACTCTAACACCGGGGAAAGAATGGTACTGATTGAGAAGGAAGCCTGGTTTGTTCCAGAGTCCATTAGGACACTTCAGTAAAGACAGGAAACTCATACACTTGCTGGGACTCTGACCACCATTCCGGTGGTCTTCGAGTTGTCGGTTAATCTCGATATCGACGTCAGTGTCCCGGTTAATAGTAAGATCGAACGTGTAGATTAACTCTTTAATTGCCTACTTTAATACACAACACGCCGGTCCCAGTGGCCGTGCGGACTAGGGCGTGGGTCTGCGACCGCTCACCTGCTGAGATCGTGGGTTCGAATCCCACCGGGGGCATTGATGTTTGTCTGTTGTGACTGTTGTGTGTTGTCAGATAGAGGTCTCTGCGACGAGCTGATCACTCGTCCAGAGGACTCCTACCGACTGTGATGCGTCGTTGTGTGTGATATAGAAACTTCAGGAATGAGGAGGCCATGGCCCGTGTTGGGCCGCAGCACCACGGGAGGGGGGGGGGGGGCCCCCACAACACTGGGGGCTAATTTTGTGTGATTTTTACAAGTTCTGAATACGCTTGTCTGAGCTATTGAATTCATTCCTTTTAATTCTGTAGCAGTCTTACAACAATAATGCCTTCTGATCGAACATGTGGTGTCCCTTACCACATCGATCGTACTAAAGATAATTTGAGTCCTGGTTAAGAGCTTCGGTAATATTGTAATATGAACCACCCACTGTAAGAGTTTGTGTTGATGAAAGTCCGATAACAAAACATCCATTTCATTATAAAAGCACGTATACTTTGCATTATTACGTTCCTGGAGTCAAGGGAGGGGTTTGATTACAGGTCTTCCATAAACATGACCGCACAGCATCATCAACGGAAATGTATTAGTAAACCTTAAATGTATAGTGCTGAATCACGAAGTTAACCATCCCAATATTCTAGAAACTCTAAATTAATGTAATTACCCATGAGATTAATCAATTTCTTAAACGTGTCAAGTTTTTATGGGAACACCTAAAATCAATTATCGTTCAGCAGCTCACTGCTACAACTTTCTAAATTGAACATTACCCATCAGTTATTCAAAATTCCCTAGTTGCAAAAGGATGAATCGTTTTGTTGTAACTACAGTACATTGACATGGCTGTAAAGAGGATAAGGCAGCGGATGGAACTGACCACATAACAAGGCAGGCTCTAAAGCAACCGCTGTGGTAATCACGACTAAGTATAATTGGCAAAGATGACAGTAATAAAGCGGTGAATTCTTCTTACTTCACCTGCAGCGTATAATTGATGAGACGGAAATAAATTAATATTCTGAATATACACTTCAACTACAAAACAACTGAAATAAAACAGGGGGGGGGTTTGTGGTAGGATTATTCAGCATAGCAGTTGACGTAACCGAAATATGAGTAATGATGCTAATATAACAAATGGGAGAAAATATATTATTATTGTTAAATATACAGGTATTACATCACGCAACCGTAATTATCATATAATTGCTTACGTAAGGTAATTAGGCGTAATGTTGATCGGTGTGTTGAGTCTGGCGTACCTACAACTTGGAGAATATGAGAAACATAAAACATGGAGAAGATTTTGGTAAGCACGAATTTAAAAGCTGAATCATTAGGAAACCGAGACAGAGGTGGTAGAAAAATGTGAAAATTGATGAGAGGCATTGGGATACGCGGGGGGCAGTTGGTTGAGGTTGCAACTTTTAATTGACCTAAGCCTTACGGTGGCAGTATGGCCCCGTGGTCGACTCAGTTTCTGACAGAAATGAGTACCAAGAGTATTTCCTGGTGGGTAAAGGCGGCCGGTGCGGAGGGATGACAATCTTTCCACCTTCATTTACCGATTATCTATAAATTGTGGCAGCCTCAGGGCCTATCCAGGTCTGTACAGGGGTAATTTTACCTGATTCTGATGACGTATATTGGAGTGAATTGACTCAGATTCAAAACCATTTGATGCCTTTGTGGTTATAACACAGCATCTTCAGATTCAGATAGGAGAAGTGACAACATTAAGACTATTTCGTTATATATACACAATACTATTAGTGTTTGAACAATTGTGAGGCCTGAATACGGTGCATGAAGTTTTAGATTTACCGTTTTACTATACTATTCCACTGTTTTAATCTTAAGTAAGAATTTTCGTATTTTATCAAGGTTTAATGTGAAGGAAATGGGATCCCATTGAGTAATATTTTTTACTGTACATTAATTGTTGTTCTTAGTTGGCCTGAAGATGGCCGATCACGAACGAAACATGTAGCCAAATATCACCTAATTGTAATTAATGCATCTTGTTTGACGTATGTTGTGTATTGACGGTGCATAATATATTATACAAAGTTATAGTTCGCCTTGTGCTAGTTTTAAAAACAATCTTTAAAAAATAAATTATTGTTAATGTCTAAAGGATTGTGTTCGTATTTATATGACATTAACTTAACTTCTGCAATTCCTTATTGAGCTAACCCAACATTACGTTTTTAATGACATACGCATTTTTCTTTTTGTCAGAGATATGTTCCTATACGAATGTTCATATTCATCTAACAAAAGTCGGCAATTCCGTGTGGTTTTTGTAGAGGGTCATATTTTTTATTTCATAAGATATATCATCTGGACAGGTTACACTAGCGTTGAATGAGAGGACGATTGTGAATGTTGAATAGGAAATCAGGATTTTGCGTGGAGACAATTAGGCCAGAACTGAGATCCTAAAAAGTTAAACTGAGTACGAAATGGCAGACCTAAGCACTACTCCGCGATTTTTTCTGTTCCATTCAATTCCCGAGGAAATTGAGAAATATTCGTCAAAAATACCAGAGAATATTATGAATCATATGGATGACGATGATTTTGAACGATTGATAGAAAAGCTCGATACAATATAGTTCTCTCTGTTGACTTAGATGGGCATATGTATTTCTGTTCGTTTCTTTGAAGACTATTTTCCTTCTAAATTATGTTTGCAAATTCAGTTTCTTTCTCACAGAGAACACATTCCTTTGTCATTGTACCGACCAGGTGGGTAGCATTTTATAGGTCATGAAATCATATGAAATATTTAAGTACACTCTGTGGCAAAATTCAGGTATGTAATTTCACAGCAGGTGGGGTTCAGAATCACTCACAGCTGGACATTACATATTTAAGTGCAAAATCCGCGCCTGTTATCGGGAACCGGCTGCGGCTAATGTCGTAAGAATAAGGGGGAATTTAGTGTTGTTATGTTATTAAATTACTATGAAAAAACGCCAAAATAAGATATAAGATTAATGTGGAAGAAGCAAAGTTCGAGGCTATCAGAGTCTTAAAAAAAACAATATTCAAATTTACATTAAAATAGTTCCAAAATGTTACGGTTACACCGAAACATGTTGGAAGTTATCTCAGTAATTAATCAACTTGATGCACAAAATTTTTGTTTTACAATGAGTTTATTTCATGCCTCTACATGTTTCGAGCACATGTGCTCATCATCAGGAGGTCAAAATTGTATTATACAGCTTCTGGTATGATCACACCGTCTCGTGCACAGATGCTCTCTCAACCCGTGAACCAGACGGCCACCTATAGGTGTGATGATACCAAAGGCTGTGTAATGCCATTTTAACCTGATGATGATGAGCACACGTGTTCGAAACATGTAGTGGCACGAAATAAACTTATTTTAAAACAAAAATTTTGTGCATCAAGTTGGTTAATTACTGAGATAAATATACTAAGATGCACGGTCAGCAAAACTTTAAAAAATGTTGGAACTGTTTTAATGTAAATTTTAATATTGTTTTTTTAAGACTAACTCACTAATACATCAGTTGGTGAATAAATAAAACGTTGGTAATATCAAGATGCACTGTACGAACGTGGAAAAAAAGGGATGGAGACTGTCTAAAAAAACTCTTGTTGTATAGAAAACAATACGTTGTCGTAGTTGGCGCTGATCAATATGAAGACCGCCCTGTATTTTCGCTGGGCCTTATTCTGCCCCTTCAGCCACCCGTAATGCAAGTGTTCATCAAATTACTGCCGTGTCCCGTCATTTCCTTGTAGCCCCATACCCACCTACGTACAGTCTTAATGCTACGCGCTGTTTATAGCCACGCACTGCAATCTAGCTCCACAGCGTTCCCTCCTCTTCACAAATAATATACAGTATAACGGATGGCCTGTGTGGATCCTTCTGCTATGTTATTTTCTACCTTATTGGCCAGATTGTTACGTAAGTCCCGGCAGCACCCATTTAGTGCACGGGAGGGCAAGTGGAAAAAGAAAGCATTCACTTATGATAAGATGTGCCTGGTTTTTTTTTTGTGTAGATTTATCTGATAATGGTCACACTTCGGACCGCGAAACGTGTACCTGACAGTAACACAAAGGTTACTGCTAAGAATGCGATGATTTTGATTCACTCTTTAAAGTTTAGCGGTTAGTTTGTGTTTCAGAAGGTTTAATAAGGTCTCTGCTCTTTGCCCAGATATTTTATTTATATGTTCAATATGATTCTCACTCTAAATACCATTTATTTCCCTATACGATATTAATTTACTTGTTTTCGTAACCGAGAAGAAATGTGTTTACTACGGGGTGCGAACTAAATCTCTAAATATAATTCAGGTTAGTGGCGCAATTGGTTGAGAAACTGCGCTACAAGTCGGAAGTTCGTGGGTTCGATTCCCGATGGTGTCATTGAAATTCTTTATTGACATAATTCTTCCTCCCGCGCTACGGCTCTGGGGTTGACTCAACCTCTAAAAGAAATTAGTACCAGGAATATTTCCTGGGAGGTAAAGGCGACCGGTGCTTAGAGCTAATAAACTTACAACCTTCATGTGCCTATTGTCTTGAAATCCGGGAGCCTGAACCTCCTGTAACTCTCTGGGCCTGTCCAGGCTTGTAATGGGATGTCTTGAAAGTTTTAAAATATTCATAATTCGATTCCTTGTGTATGAACAAAGATACTAACTGAAATATACTCGTAAAGGGGCCCAAGTTTAATTCTGAAAAAAAATAAGCAAATGGGAATTATCAGGACAGTCGTTTAAAAGGAAATGTTAATGCGTCCTACCGTTTGGAGTATAACATAGCAGCAAACCTGCTAAATATAACTAATTTTCCAACTGATATCACTTTTTTTTTTAGTGTAATGTTCTCTTGCGAAAATAATTCCGTTTGGTTATCGAGATCTGCAGTATTGACACTTAATCCAATGTAATTGCCGACACTTAAAGTTATTTAATCAGAGATATTTTTGATGAGTCTCATGGCCTGCGGCTATCTTGTGGGTCGTGGCTTGAAAAATTCGCAACGATATAATAGCGTGCCTCTGGCAATACAGTAAATTAATTGCTCGAATTTGCTCTCTTTCGTCATTAATTTTATTCATTACATATATATATATATTTACAAGAATATGTGTGATTACCCATGCACTTACTGACGTATTCTTCGCCTTTGTTAGTAATCTCGATTCAAATTACATGGTAACAATTTTTCTTTGAGAGCATGCACATTCCCACTTATTTCAGCGATGTATAGGTCATATTTATATGAAACATCTCCGTTGGTATGGCAATCAAATTGTCTATAACTATTTTTATTCACAACCAAATCACTTGTAAATAGTTTTATTTATATGGCAACTATTTTCGACCCTAAACTCGGGTCATCATCGGGCCGTGATAAAAGAATATGAATGTGTCATTCATTCATTTAGTAGTCTGTCTTACGACAGATCCAAAACCTCTTCCAAAGCCAGCTGTCCACATAGTGCGATCTAGAGCTTCCTCCTTCAAATGAGAGTATCCTCTCCTTTTCTTAAGGTCATCCAGTAGCTTCCTACATCTTTTTTCCTCGTCTTCTGATCACTTCTATCCCCCCTTTTATATTTCCTTCAATAACCCATTGTAGCAGGCAGTTTCTACGCAAAATGTGACTAATTCAGTTAGCCTTCCGTTTACTTATTTCATGCATGAAAAATGAATGTGTACAGAAACTAAATTCCATAAGTTTTAGATGTCTTCCTTTTCCATCAATAGTACGTTAAAACTATGTGGAAGTGTAAAAGCGTAAAAATCAATTACAAAAAGGCCTAAGGACTCTTGAACATCTGGGAATTGTTACACCAAACGCTACAAGCTAGTGCGATGTGTTCGGTGCAGTTCATTCCATGATGCCTAACAGTGTTTAATCTACGGCTCATCTCACGTGTCGTGATTCGTTGCACAGTCTGTTGGTTAATTTAGGTGTAAAGCATTTATTGTGACCGACGGGGACTACATTGATGTAAAATTTTACACTCCTCTGCATGTTATTTGTAAACATCTGAACAGTATAACTCTACTACTTTTTAAGCCAACTTTCTTACAAGTACGTAGGCCAGGATGGCGCGGTCATTAAAGCGACTCGCTACGGGCCGGACGGTCCTGGGATGGATTTCTGGTTGGGGCAAGATTTTCTGCACCCGTGAAGAAAGGACCTGGGACCCACCCAGCCTCCTGTACAATGGGTACGCGGTCTCTTCCAGGAGTTCAAGCCCCCGGGGCTTGGAGTTGACCGTCCGCCCACATCTAACACCAAGGTTAAAGAAAGAGTAGAGCTGTGCCTCTACTCCTCATGACCTGTTCTACGGTGAACTGTACCTTTACTTTTTACTTTCTTCTAAGTAAAACACCAGCAATTTGGCAAGTGCCTTCGTGGAATGTATCAGAGAATTCGAAACGAACAAAGTCACATTACGATAACTTGAAGCGATTTGTGGCTTGGGTAACAAGTACATCCCCCTGTACCAATAACGTAACGCCAAATTGTGTGAGAGGCAAAGTGCAAAATTTGCCGTACAGAATGCAATCTGCAATTTCTGTTAGTTGAAGACCAACTTCATTACTTCCTTGCCTAAAGCTATTTATTCACATCCGTTGGAACTTGAGAAAGAGGAAGACTTCTGTTATTGACGTGAAGTGGGAATTTTTTCTTCGAACTGTTGGTTCTTTGAATGCATAACTGTCAATTGAGGCCTTCCATTGAATATTTGATTGCCGCGTCTCGAAATGTTACATTCAGCTCTCAAATAAATCGATTTCCTACCAAACTTTCGAAACTGTGTGTTGTTCAAAGTGATTACTTGACAAGAATTCTTGAGTTGACGTGATGGCAGGAGCGTGGCTGGGGGTTGGGTTGGGTTGGGGGGTGGAGAGTGGTGCTGCCGCCCCGGGCGGCGAAATTGATATTTTAAATGAAAAAGAATTGATTTTCTGTACACAAGAGATTTTAAATTATTGAGCGAAATAAAAGGAAATTCAGTAAATATGGTTTTTAAAAGTGTTTTATTCGCCCTGGTCACCAGTACATGGGATGTGCTTAATTGATCACTTTTCTGGAGTAAGATACGCATTGAAACCCGTCATGTCATCACACGTATAACAGAAAATCATCAGCGCACTCTGGCCGGCAGTAATATTTGTGATTCCATCGATTTTCTAATATTGTACCTTCCGTTTGGTTGTTATACGGTTATTCAATACATGTAGTGTAAAATTATAATATTATAAAATTATATAGTCATACACAACTCTCAATTTATTAGAAATATTAGTTTTATTTCTAGCTACATGTTTCGGCTCATATACAGAGCCATCTTCAGGCTTGTCTTCAGAGTGGTCTGTATGTACAATTGTTGGTGATTGGAAAGGTACGAGATCTCTTATTACAAATAGTAGTTAAAATATTCGTAGTAATTCTATATAAAATATATTATTAAGATAAAATTCAGATGTGGTATTTTAAATTTTGATTATTAAGTATAATAATGAAATTGCTGTGCGTGTTGGCTGTAAGATCTGCTGTTGGTATCTGGTGGTGAACGTTTGGAGGGTGAGGTGTTCTTCGTATGGGCAATGTAGATTCGCCGTGGTGGCAATGGCGTTTAAGCGGTAGTCGTTTAAATTTCCTACGCTTTGTTGTGATTTGTACAAGGAGATAAAGATGGCTGGCTTTTATATATATATATATATATATATAAAATTACACACACACACGTAGGTAGATATATATATATATAATATTGTATCTCTTTTTTTGCTTTTAGTTGGGGGACGAAATTCCTATTTGGGATGTGATGCATTTCTGGGAGTGTCGGTATTTCTACCGTACTGGACGATTGTACGATTGTTTGGATAGAAACGGACGTGAATCTACGAGCACGACCCTGCCGATATGGGCTGAGACTAGGGTTGTGCCTACTACCGGACCTATAGGTGTAATCTGATCATGAAAGAAACTGATATTGTGCCTGACTCATTCGATATTTCCATTCAGGGCAATAATTTCTTCATTTGAAATTTCAAGGTCACGGATTCGCGCCGACCGCTCCTGTGTATCTATTTAGTCTAAGAGCCTTTGGAGTAACAGATAAGCTCTAAATATGGGCTTCACTTCATTCGGTACTTGTGCGTGCTACATGTACCTGCCAACACCACATATAGCTATTTTCGCTATGTTCCAGGGTAGTCGACTCTACGTAACCCGCTAATCAGGGTTATGATTATTGTTTAAAATGTCACCTTCGTATTCAGCTAGTAACACTATAATGTAATTCTTGACATGAAATTGCCTGACCAATCACGTATCTTCTTCTTATAAAGCGCTGCAACCTATGTAAGGTCTTCATGTTTGTACCGTTCATCACTGACGATTACAAAACTTTATTACCCAACAGATGCACAAATACATAATTCGTAGATAAAATTAGAATTATTATAAAATATTTAAAATTGCTCCAACATGTTTCGGATCACAAGGGATCCATCATCAGGGAGCTCTATACAGTACTTGACTAAAATTACAGTAATGGTTCTATCTAGTCTAGAGAGTGCCTCTCTAGATTGTGCAGCACACACACGCACCACGGGCAAATATGCTGCCATAACACCGACTACATCCATATCAACGGACACGATAGAACCATTACTGTAATTTTAGGCAAGCACTGTATAGAGCTCCTTGATGATGGATCCCTTGTGATCCAAAACATGTTGGAGTAATTTTAAATATTTTATAATAATTCTAATTATATCTACGAATTATGTATTTGTGCATCTGTTGGATAATAGAGTGTTTTAACTGATATAAAGTTCTGGCTTGCTCAACCACTTTCTTCCAACTATCTCTATTCTGTGCTAATTTCTTCCAATTGCATGTGTTTATGCTCTTTATATCGTCCAAAACATCATCTTCCCAACGTGTCTTAGGTCTTCCAATTGGTCTTATAGACATGGGTTCCCATCTCTGAATCTTCTGCCTTGCATTCAACATGGCCTAACCAATTTGATCTTTGTTTTTTAATAAACCCAATTATATTCTTTCCTTTTAATTTATCATTTATTTCTTGATTAGTTTTAATCCTCCAGTAGCCATCATTTGTTCTACCAATCAACTATGACTACGTAATGTTTTATTCCTTGCTTAACTGGCAATATAAATTTCCTCCTTACTGGTTTGTGTAACGTTCCTAGACACACGATCCTTATCGGAGGTTCAGGTATAATATTCACCCTCTAATGTACTTCCATTTACATCATTTTTCTTGTTGCATGATGAATTGTGAAATTATTACACTTATAGCTATTCTATTATCATCATACTTTAAACTTTCGAGTTTTATCGATATCAACACGAAATGTATCATCATAATCGTGATTAGTTTACGCAATATAATTTATCCTTTTTTTATCCTTTATGTCAATTCTTATGAGCTATAAAATATTTTAACTATATTCTATTAAATACCATCCTACTAATCCTATTTATAACTTAGATGCGGCTACACAATAAAACATGTCTCCCTGACATGAAGTCACAAGGCAGTAGCCATGGTAATCGGTAACCGTAGCAAACGTGGTTCGAATTCACAGCCCAGTTACAATGGAAACCGATAACCATGGTAACGAAGTGTGACAGGCCAAGATGTAACTTACACAACGGGTGGTATTCAAATGTGCGGGTATGCTAGCATATAGATTATAATTTATCTACGTGTATGCAAAGTAACAAATGAAACTGTTACTTTTGTAAAGGTTCTGAAGCTGATGAGGATGGTCACATTTTGCCATGTCAGACTTCAAAATATGTGCTTTCGGAAATGCGAATGTTAGCTACTACAAATCCAGACCTCGGCTATTCATAACACTGGACTTATTCAGTTAAAACACAAATTTTAACACATTTACTCTCCTAAGGATTTTAAATCCTGTTATTTCTTCTAGACTTTTGTTATTTTTGCGTATAATTTTGCACTCAACATGTCTCAGAAGTTACTGTGTTACGTTTTATGCTATTGTGACCGTGCGTCGTTTCTACAATAATATAAACAACCAACTAGATGCAACAACGACACATTATTTATAACTTCATTCAGCTCGACATGTTTCAGGCGATAGTTTCGCCTATCCTCAGAAGCACTAGACTGTGTTTACAGCTTGTTGTACAGGGTGAGTCTCTTGCTAGAGGCCCCAAACTATTGTCTATGTATACAGTCGAACAGCGCGGGTTTCTCTTCGTAAATACAGGCAAACAGGTTCATTCAAAGCATGCCAGACGGCATTTGGAACGGAATTTGGTGAAAGACGTGCACCATCGAAGTGTTGCATCCAGAAATTGGGTAAAAAGTTAGAGACAAAGGGAAGCCGATTTAACGCCTGCCGAGTTCTTTCTTTGGGGCCTATTGAAGGGCAAAGTGTACAAAAATACACCCCGCACAATCGAACAACTCAAAGACGCTATACGCCAAGAGATTCAAGCCGTCAACTTCGACACTTTGGGAAAAGTAT
>Ga0123352_10015095_pt1 | contig 12294 bp, 9 predicted proteins | sample TergutLab28metaG_FD_89700 | JGI IMG/M metagenome (GOLD analysis project Ga0123352, IMG submission 89700) | Labiotermes labralis P1 segment gut microbial communities from Petit-Saut dam, French Guiana - Lab288 P1 | ecosystem: Host-associated > Arthropoda: Insects > Digestive system > Gut ... | reverse complement strand
TGATGAGTTCCATATCCATATGGAGTATGTAATCCTGTACGGATTTACGGAAGGAAAATAAATGATATGATATGATATGATATGATATGATATGATATGATATGATATATTGGTTAATACCCTCCAAGTTTCTTTTTCATTGTCATATACTGGGTCTAAAATTCTTCTCTACACTTTCCTTCCAAAAATTTTCAATTGCTTTCTATCTCCTATGAATGAAGGTATGCAAGCATTTATTTCATACAAGAGTAGCATGTGGTTCAGTCACATCAAGGTAGATCAAGTCAGTCAGTCAGCAGGATTTGGTACGATATTTTGTAATCAGACAGAAATAAACAAAATGGAAATAGTTACAAGAATGACTGTGTATATACATCTTGAATTTCCAGGCTTGTGTGATCCCTATGTGAAAGTTCATTTATTACCAGAAGAGAAGTTCACAACAGTAACCAAACCTAGGACCAAAACACACAAGAAGACGTTATTTCCACTCTTTGATGAAAATTTTACTATGTAAGTAACATGTTATTTTAAACACACATTTTAACAGAAAATGTCCTTGTGCATGACTAACCATTTAAAAAAAGTATGCAGGAAAAGCCACTAAGCCTGTAGGGGTTAGGCTGAACAATTAAATCTCTGATATAGAGAAACTTAATAAGTTGATATTCTCAAAATCTGCTGCATTTCATGTTGTAAACATCTAACAGAGTTTACCTGAAGCCTCATATTCACCCTAAATGTTCTTACTTTGTTCTTACTTTATTCAGAGTTATGATGTTTTCTAATGAATCTTCATTTCACTATTAACATGCATAATTCTATTGCCCCCTTGCCTAAATACCATGATATGAATGAATACAGGGAGCATGTAAATAAAGCATCACATATTCTAAATCGTAGCACTAGACAGATGTAAATACCTGGCTTCAGACTGCCAGCAGTTTTACCCAGTGGGGAAAGAGCCCATCAGACAAAAAACTTAGTGGGCCCTTAATAGATATATTAATGAAGAGAAAAAATTACTGGTGCATGTGAAGCCCTGGTTTTGTGGCTTCAGTATGACTGAATTTAATTCCAGACACCTAACTCCTGAGCAGCAGGATCTCAGTAATGGACTGATAATGTTCACGATTAAGGATCAAGACTTTCTGGGAAAGAATGAGTTCCTTGGTGAAGCTTTTATATCCTTTTCTGATATTCCCAAGACTGAAATGACAGTTGGGCTTGAACAGCTGGAGCAGGTTCACCTGAAGCTCAACACACCAACAAAACAAGGTTGGTAGAATAATGGATCGAGGCAAGGGGACCAGACTCAGAATATAAATTCAGTATTAATTTCGAGAAGTATAAATAAAAAGCTCAGTTTGTCATAATACAATTCATTGTCAGTACATAAGTGTCAGATTTAGCCTGCAGGCCAAGCAGGTTTGTCTGCAAAAATACGAACACTTCAAAATGTAAGTCTAAATAATATAAATATTTTTTGTGCTAAAAGCTGTAATCTTTAAAGGTTTTGTGAGAATAAATTGAATATGACAGAAAATAACAAAATATTCTAACTAACAAACAGAGATAATGCAAGCCATCTTTGGAAATAATGGACAACACCTGTTATGCAGCAGCAGCATAGTTGGTAGTGAATGTGTTAAGTGTAGATATGGGCTGTGGTACATGCAACAGAAGTTTGAGACCGCTGCTGACCATTCTTTGAGTCTAGCTGCTAAGAAGAGAGAGAGAGAGAGAAAGCAGGAAGCAGGAATTTCTTGGTTGCCAGAAATATGCATTTTGCTGTCATAGTTTGGTATCAGATTGTAGGTTCTCTTTATTGTTTCACTGTAGTTTCTGACATTTTTATGCATATAATTCATACTGTGATTGAAAGGAGAGTGTTTTGAAAATATTAGTTACTTGTGTTTAATATTCTGAAAGCTGAGTAACTCATAATCCTTAAAAAATAATTCAAAACCATGATAATTTTATTACATCCAGAAATCGTGCTAATAAATCATTAAACTGACAGTGTGTTTAAAATTATATTTCTCTGTCACTTGAGAAAGAATGTAGTGAAATGAACGTATATTATTCCAATAAGCACTTTCTTGTATCTCACAGTTTACTGTCTTATTTTATATATTTACATGGGCTAACCTAAAAACTCTGTACTGTCAATATGCAATTCAGTTCATTGTGTATTACACAATATTCTTCATTCTTATTCCAGATACTGAAGTATACAGAGCTCTGGAGAACCGGCATGATAAACTGGCACGAGACTTCATAAAGAAAGAAAAATCAAAGTTCCCTCATTATTAAGAACACATGATTTGTCACACTTCCATAATTTCCCTGTTTCATAAAACTTTTTTTGTCTTAATATTTTCCACATTTTTAGCCCATTTTGTTGGACTCCATAATATATTTTTTCTTGTGTTTTTATAGCTCTTACTGATAAGCAGTATTTATTTTTAACTGCCACATTATCTCCCCCATTGACTATGCATATGATCAAACCACTGCTGGGAGCAATCTGTACACTGTTATATATGTTCACTTAGTAGTACTTCAACGTGCAGGGCAATAGTACTTTCCCAGCAGGAAAAGAAGGTGCTAGAGTCCCATACATGTATTTAAAATTATATATTCTAATTCATGACTGATGTTTACTGCCTTAAAATGCACTGCCTTGTTGACTGAATTTCTTTTACCTGCAAAAGAAAATTTGAATTCTTGAGATATCTAATTTTTTAATAATTAGTTCATCCTATATTTTCCATGTGGGGTGGTATCCATTTTAAGTTGCAGTAAAAGTACGAAATTCAGAGAGAATGTTTAAGATTATAAATTATTAAAGTTATCATCTTTTTTTTTATTATGAAGAATATCCTCACTGGAACTAAATGATAGTATTGTTCCATTAGTAATACTGCAGGAGATAAAAATGCCCATGTTGCAGCTCATTACAGAATATAAATAAATTATTTCTAACAATGTTCAGTATTTAATTAATCCAGTTTCTTATAATACTTATTGATCTAATTTGCTTCTCTGGTATTACTTTTTCTGCTTCTGTTTATTTCACATAACAAAACTTTCTTATGAATAGCTAGGTCGAATTTTTGTGATAATTGTAGGTTAAAACTCATTCAGCATTCTCAGGTACTACATCCATCATGTTGTTTCCTTTTCATACTGTCTGTGAGAACTACACACAAATAAAGAAGTGAAAATTAAAGGCTGTACATACTCATACATGAAGCGGGAGAATAAATGTAAATATGTATCGATGTCAGAAATTTAAACTTTAATAAGATTTTGTAATGAGAATTATCACCTTGAGCCCATTATTTTTCTGAATTGCCATTGACCATAAATTGGTACACTAATTTTATACTGTTATTACGAAATGTTAAAATGTTATTGGTATGAATGAATGGTGAATGTGTTAGTAGCTTAACATGAACCACAATAAATAAAATTCCATTAGTATAATATTTCTCTGTTTATTTAAACATATTCTGGGGAACATGTAAGTTGTTGCAGTTACACTAATACTGCTGCTGCACTTAATGTGTGTGTACATATTTTCTGACGAAAATATAAAATACTAAAAACCACTGTTTCAGGGATACAGAGTCAAGCTCTGCCTCCATCCTAAGGTAAAATATAAAAGAAAGAAAATTAACTGTGGCAAGAGCAACAATAGAAACAAACACAGTGAAAATGACAACAGTAACACACCACTGTCATAGATTTTTAAAATAAAAGTTATACAAGTTATGTCATAGTGTAAGGCAAGTGGCAGATGGCTGAATGATAAATTCGAAAGCATGTGAAAATGTGAACCTGCATTGGCATACTTGACAGTATTGTCAAAGAGGTGTTTTTATTTTTATTTACTTATTTATCATTCTTAAGGTCTTATATGGAATGACACTAGGGTTAGGAGCAGTTAGAAGAGGAGGATGCAAGTTTATGTGCAGAATCAAGTGATGTCATTGCTGTAACTTCACCAATTAGCATCATTCAGCAACAGACGCTACTGGTTTGCAATAGAGTAGGATTTGTGTCTCCTGATGTAACTCTCTTGTGAATGAGTGAGCCATGAAGATGCTATATTGTTGCTGAGTTAAATATGTGTGAGTCACTGTGGGGTGGATGGAACTTTTTCAGAGCTTCTCTCCCTCATATGGCCATATTTTTCCCATCTCTTAACTAGGCCACCATGGGAAACTTAAGTGCACCCCTATTTATTAGATCTGAACTAACATTTCTGAAGGCGGTTTGTACCAAAATGTGAGGGAATTAAACTTTGTACTACTCACAGTTCAAGAACGTTGGTGGGAGAAGCTACCATCCACAATCAGTACTCAGTCAGACAGTGAAAACACCACGTGAAAAGAAGGGGGCCTATTTATTTATCTACACAAATAATAAAATGTCATCGAATAGTAGAAGGCTGAATAGATGCCTGGACGTAAAGTGGAAAAATCAGGCTGTTTTATGCGAAGACGGAATGGGCCGGTAGACACATGTATTGGCACTGTTGTTGTTGTTGTTGTTGTTGTTGTTGTTGTGGTGGTGGTGGTGGTGGTGAGGATGACGATGATGACAATTCCCATGTCTACACATTATCATTCTTGTCATGAATTATGGCCGTGATTTCCACTGCTGCGAGTTGATACATAAAATTTTTACGTGTTCATGCTATGTCAAATTTGAACGCTGTACCCACACACTTGGCAAAGTTATCAGTCACAGCATAACTCAGTCATGGCAGAACGGTCATAGTGAGTACAGTTACATTTTGTCACCTAACACGTCTTGCACAGACTATTTTCATATGTTGGGCATAAAAGGTGTAAATTTTCTATGGCTCATGAATACAAATACCTTGCAATAAACACTTTATTCTGACATAAATATCATAAATTCTACCTCCAGAAAATCGGTGTATCAAAATAATTCGTACAGGTAGCCAAAAAATTGCTTTGTTTGAAACCATAGAAATTTACAACCGCGCAGAAACTCCAATCTTTTTTGGTACTTTACCACTTAGTAACTGATTCTGTGAAATAATACGATGCATTATTATTATTTTAATAAACAGCCAAATATAGTGAGATCTCACTAACAGATTAACTGCATGCTAAAATGTAAGTATATTTTGAAACTGTTGTAAAAAAAAAGAGAGCCCGGTGATGGTTTATGCGATCCGAAACATGTAGCACTGTGTGATATGACATTAAAATGTTGTGTTAGAGTGCTTATTTTCATTTGCTTATGATTCTGTGAAACAGTGTGTACTAGTGCATTCTATCCACTGCCAACTTATTTTGTACATCAGATTACTTAAATGGCCATGTAAATGATTAAAAAAAAAAGTGGTTCCAGCAGATAATCTACATTTATTTGACGGACTCGAAAAGAAATTATCAGGAGCGCATTATCAGCAATTTCTAGACAAGAATTTCAGACAGTTTTTAATAATTTTAGTAACTCATTTACAAAGGTGTTAAGCACATCTGGGAGATGAAGGAGACCATTTACAGCACCTGCTTTAATATGCGGTAAATTATATTATATAGTAAAATTGTTAATGTAAATTCTATGAAGGGGTTCAACGTTGAGCTGAACACGCTGCAGTACCCGCAGCTAGAAATAGGTATACACATTGACTGCTGCAGGCTGGAGATGACCTGACAACCATCAGCTACGGTGTGTATATGTTTATATGCAAGTCCTTACACACACACACACACACACAAACCGTGCTAGAGATATTCCGTGAAAATTACTGGATACAGTATAAGTGCATTAGACTTCAAGGTTAACTGGATTTTTGTATTAGCAGTATACAAGAATGGCACAAGAGGGACGTTCTTAATACCAGTCGAAAAGAAACATGCATAGGACTGCCTAGCCTAGTACACTTTGTACAAAGACATTTTTATGTTGGTTTCAGCAAATGGAGAAATATTTAAAGTGGTGTAATCAGTGCAAGTCCCTTGTAGCCTTCTTGCATCGGTATACCATTGATTGTGTTGCTCTTAGTGCATTTAAAAGTGTTAATTTAGTAAGCTGCTAATTTGTTTCCGATGACGAATTATTCGTAAGGTGATACTGCCACACTCCCAATTTTCGAATAAGTTATGGGAAATAACTTGAAGGTTTAGGTCTTTAGGAAAGAGAACTGGTTTAGAACACAGTGTGGACCTACAGAAGAAAGCCTACAGCAGGGCTGGCGAACCTATGGCACGCGGCATTCACTGCTCTCCAATTGTTTTTTCTTCTTTTGCCCGACCAGTGTCTCTATATTGTGAAGAATATATGTGTGTATACATACACATATATGACTGCACAGAGACTGTATATGAATTAACGTTGCTACCAATAAAACTGCGAGTGAAGCAGTTTTACACAAACCTGGAGCGTTGCGAAATGTTGACAGGATATGTATCATTAGGGCGCCGGCCTGGCGGTGACTGGGTGAATACCTGACATTGGACAGCACGTTTTACTGTCTTCTTTTCAAACATAAAGTAGCAGCAATCCCAGTTATTTCCTAATTTTCTTCCTTATCGCATTCCTCGAGGAGGCCTTTATTAGAAATATAATAATTATACTATGAATTCATTCTTATTATACCTCAATCTTTTGATTGGTTTGCAGCTTTCCATCCAGATTTGTTGCAACCCATTCTCTTCATTACTGTATAACTGTCAGCTCCTCTGTTTCTGGCGACTTGCTTTAAGTATTGTAGTCGAGGTCTTCCAAGGTCTTTTTTTTCCCGGATACTGTTCCTTCAAGGATGTTTACTACAAACTCGTTATGCCTAATTGTATTCCCTATCCATGAGTGGCGTCTATTTTTTAAAAATTTTTAAAAGTAATCTTCCTTCTTTCGCCCTTTGAAAGACTTCACCATTCGTTATTCTATCTGTCCATTTTATTTTTAACATTCTTCTACAGCACCATGTTTCAAATGCATTTATAATCCTCTCTTCATTTTTTTCATAGGGTCCATGTTTCTGATCCATAAAGAGTATCACTCCAAATACAACGTTTTATAAGTTTCTTTTTCATTTCCAAACTAAGGTTATTCGAACATAGTAGTTGCTTTTTATTATTAAACATAACTTTAGCTTCTTTAATTCGTTGTCTTATATCTTCCCATCTTCTGTAATTATACTGCCTAGGTACTTAAATTTTGGTACTTGCTTTCGGGCGTTGTCATTAATTTTAATATTCATATTTTCAAAATCTTTGGAGCAAACCATAACTTCTGTTTTTTATGTTAATTTTCATTTTTTAGTTACTTTTAAAAATATTATCTAAGCTTTCTAATGCTCTTTTTAATTTTATTTCATCTTGCGCTATAATCGCTATATCATCCGCAAACCTTACTTACTTACTTACTTACTCCATGGTGCAGAGTCCTTCTTGAGAAGCAAACTGGTTTGCAATTAGTCAAGAAATTCCCCGCATTTCACGGAACCCGAAGGTTCATTACCGCACTCACAAGCCTCCGCCACCTGTCCCTATCCTGGGCCAACCCAATCCAGTCCAATCTGCAAACCTTGACATTTGTATTCTCAATCCATTCATCTTAATTCCAGTGCAGTGTTCTTTGCATTCATTTATAGCTTATTCTATGTATATATTGAATAACAACGGCGATAAGTTGCAGCCTTGCCTCACTGCTTTTCTAATTGCAGCTTGTCTTTTACTTTCTTTTATTTTTATAGATGTCGTTTGATGTTTCTCTAATAATTCTATCTCAGTAGTCTATTTTTGTCATCTTTAGTATCTTCATCATTACGTTCCTATTTATGTTGCCAAAAGCCTTCAGTAAGTCTACAAAGGGAATATATACCTTTTTGTTACCTTAAAACTTCCCTCTACAATGTTTCACAAACACAAAATAGCTTCTCGTGTGCCTCTATTCTTTCAAAAGCCAACTTGGTCTTCTGTTAGGTTTTCATCAATCTTTTTCTCTATTCGTCCCAAAATGATTTTTTGTTAAAATTTTAGGTGTATGTGTCAAGATACTTAAGGTTCGGTATACTTCACGCTTTGTCGATTTACTTTTCTTTGGTATAACATTACCATTATACTTTTCTTGAAACCGTCAGGAATTTTTCCTGTTGTATACATGTTATTAATAAGACAGTATTAAGTATGTTTAGTCTCTTCATCAAGTGCGTGCAGTAACTCTGCTGGTATGTTATCTACTCCGTATGCTTTTTTTATTTCAATTCATTTAATGCTTTTCAAATTCTGCCTTTGTTATTGTTGGGCCCAGTTCTTCGGGGGTAGTCTCCTCTTCTTCAAGTTCTTCTGAATCGTACAACTCTTCAATGTACTGTTGCCATCTATCTGCTATTTCTTTATCTTCTATAAACGTTTTTCCTTCTTTTGATTCAATAACAGTATGTTTTATTTTGGGTTTTCCAAAAAACATTCTAATAAGTTTGTATGACTTTTTAGTATTTCCTCGATTAAGCTGGTTTTCAATTTCTTCACAGTATTGTCCAAGCCATTCTTCTTTATCTTTCTTAGCTTGTCTATTTATAAGATCTCTGAGTCGGTTATATTCAGTTTTGTTTTTATCATGTTTGTGTTTTCTTCTTTGTTCTATTGGGGTTATGGTTTTTTCACTTATCCACGGTTTCCTAGATTGTTACTTTAATTTCCCTAATGTCTCTTTTGCAGCTGAATTCATTATACAGTTATAATTATAATATGAATGAACCCTTTAAACGCCGAGTTAAGTCCCATCTGCCATTTGCTGGCATCATTAGGAGCTCACCATATTCTCCACGTTAGCAGGATAAGGGTTAATAATAATAATAATAATAATAATAATAATGGAAAGCTCTTGAAAATTCCATAGGCACACGAAAGAATTTCTTCGAAATTTATAGACAATCTGGGCACGCGCTCTCAAAAACATTCGCCAGCCCTGACTTTGAGATTCCTCATAGCGTCCCGAGCCTTTATGGGTCGGACGTTTTCTGTAAGACTTTAAAACCGGAATAAAATGTTACAAACACCCAAGAACCATGTGAATAACTTTAGTTTCATGAATCTATTGACACAGAGCTGTGAAAGTCATGAGGGAACGCGTACAGTAGCAGTAACGCGCGCAGCATTTGTCCGCGTCCTTTCGTTACGTGAACATCCGTCTACCGCGTGTTCATCTGTGCTGTCTTGTAGTTTGAATCCCTGAATGGCTACATGGAACAGTCTTGCAGGCAATTTTATGACTGTAGTTGCCTCGCAGCTTCGCGTTTTACATGCGTATAAGAAACAATTGTAATTACAGATTACGTGAAAGGTTATGAGTCGTAAAAAGTTTTTTTTCGTGTATTTTCATGGTCATAAAACGCTATTTTTGAACAGCCGAGTACAGTTTGTCTTCCAACGTTTCTTGTCCTTTGTGGTCAGTGATTCAAAACCAATTTTGGATAAATTTATTAAATTGAACCGTCTGTACACAACATACAAATAACAGTTGCAAATCTACAACTGGTTAATTAAGCAACATGTTGCGGCCTTGTTCGGCCATCATCAGGCTTACAAAAGATGGTGTTAATTAAGGTGCATTCGTTAAAGGCCGAAACATGTTGCTTAATTAAACAGTTGTAGATTTACAACTGTTATTTGAATGTTGTGTAAATACGGTTCATTTCAATAAATTTGTTACATATACACAACGGGATGGAAACAATCCAATTCAAATTTTGGATAAGTTTCTACCATTCTTTCAAAACATTCATCCCTCTAGTCCTAAAATAATAGGAGTCAAAGGTAAAGGTAAGTGTTCCCGTTACAGGCCCGGTGTGGCCCAGAGGGTGGGTAGAGGTATAGTTCTACTCTTCCATGACCGCGGTACTGGAGGGGGGTGAGTGGTCAGCAGCACGCCCCGGCCGCACTTTACCCCCGGTAAAGACCCGGTACCCATTGTACAGGAGGCTGGGTGGGCCCCAGGGTCGGTCTGGACGGGCGGAAAATCTCGTCCCCACCGGCTTTCGATCCCGGACCGTCCAACCGGTAGTCAGTCGCTATACCGACTGAACTACCGGGCCCACAGAATAATAGGAGTAGTGATAATAAAAAAACAAAAAAGATAGTTATAGTCATTTTTCACAAATTAGGCCCTCTGGACTACTTTGTTATGGGAATTAATTCCGAGAGAGCAAGTAGCTTTTCACACCGTTCCGTTACGCTGGTGGAGGATCTTATCAGTGGTCCATAATTCTCACAAGACAGTAGCCTACAGCACATCAAAGTAACAATATTGATGCTCACTGCGGAATCCGAACTCAAGGTCTGTACATATATGGGTCCTAATAAAATGCGTGTCATGAATCGACATTAACTATAATTCCCACGAACTAACAATGCAAAATAACACAGCGTCATTGAGTAATGTATGAATCGGTCAGTAATAAACGTGGAACCATTTTTATGTTTTCTGCTTACAAGGAACCGACGTAGGCTTTTGAGATTAACTGCTGTCGGTATGTGTAAGAGGGGGTGCTGATAAGGCCTTAGCCCGACCAGGAAAGAAACAAGCTACAGCAACCAAACTCGGGATTTATTCAACATACTCCCCACGAAGCTCAATACACTTCTTAGCCCGTTGCTCTAACTTTTGCAAGCCACTCAAAAAAAAAAAATTCTGAAGGCTGTCCGTCCAACCAGGTCTCCGCGGCAGCAATGACCTCCGCGTCGGAAGAAAAATGGCGACCTTTCAATTGTTTTTTCTGTAGTCAGACGGGGCCAGATCCGAAGAATAGGGTAGGTGATCAAGACACTGGAAGGCCATGTAGCCCAGTTTCTTCTGGGTTGCAAGTTCCCGGTGAGCCGAGGCATTGTTGTGCAGGAACAAGACCGCCTTGGTGACCTTCCTGTGGCGTTTTTCCTTCAAAATGTCCTTCAATTGCACCAGCAGAGATAAGTAATACTCCGCGTTTATAGTTTGGCCCTTTGGAAGATAATCAATGGGGAGGACGCCGTCTTGATCCCAAAAAATCTAGACGGGAACCTTTCCAGCGGATTTTTGCTCTCGGAACTGTTTGGGGCGGGGTGAGTCACTATGCCGCCACTCCATTGATTGTTGCTTCGTCTCCGGGTCATAGTGATATAACCAAGTTACGTCCATGGTCACCAATCGCGACAGTAAATCATTTGGATCGCGCCGAAAAAATCCCAAAAGTTGCTCAGACGACTGACACCGTTGACGTTTATTGATCTGCGTTCAGGCGTATCGGGACTCGCTTCGCGGAGAGCTTCCGCATGTCCAAATCTTCATGAATGATGGGCCCAACCCGCTCACGTGAGATGCCCAGTTGCTCAGCTATTGATTTAGCCGAAATCCGGCGGTCTTCTAAGATTAGCTCGTGAATTTTATCAATAATCTCCGGGGTGGTCATTGTTTTGGGTCGTCCAGGACGAGGCCCATCACATTTCGAAAAATCACCACGTTTAAACTGGGCCACCCAGTTTTTGACGGTGGCATACGATTGTGCATGTTCTCCTAATGTTTCTGTCAGAATGGCGTGAGTTTCCTTCGGCGCCTTGCCTTGCAGAAAAAAAAAACTTGATGTAAGCTCGCGTCTCCATGTTGTTGAAATCGCGTGCCTTGCCTGACATGCTTCCTTTCAGCCTCTGTAACACGAAAAGACTTGCAATTCGGCACATGAACAGACCCCTCTTTCCAACGACACTATCGATTCCGTCCTACGACATCGGGAAGTAGGTCGGTCTAAGGACTTATCAGCATCCCCTCGTATGTGTCTGTTTCCTTCAATTTCAGCTTTTGAAGTAGTTGATCGATTATTACTGAACTTGTTATGACAGTTACGCTATTGAAGAATAACCTAACGCTGCACTTTCACATTTTTTTAAACAGATAATGCCAGTATTGCAGACGCGCGTACTTGTTAGGCGAAGTGGGGTTAACGCTACTTACTTTAGAGACCTGAAGTAATTCGTGGCAATGTAACTTGGGCAAACACGCAGTTTTTTGTACTTTCAAGTCAACAGTCAGCAACATGGCGAAACTCCGTAAATTTTAGGTTATATGCAAATAATTTGTAATTAGTTCTTCAACAAACTAAATTGCGACAGTAATGATAATGACAAAGAGCAATTAATAGAATTATCGGGCTGGAAATTTATGCATAGAAAAATAGGTTTTATGAGTTCTGCTAGGAATATGTGTGCCACGACAGTTAGCTATTAGTGAAACTGCAGATCGCTCCTGCCAGCACTGACATTAATATCG
>Ga0123352_10015094_pt1 | contig 12294 bp, 8 predicted proteins | sample TergutLab28metaG_FD_89700 | JGI IMG/M metagenome (GOLD analysis project Ga0123352, IMG submission 89700) | Labiotermes labralis P1 segment gut microbial communities from Petit-Saut dam, French Guiana - Lab288 P1 | ecosystem: Host-associated > Arthropoda: Insects > Digestive system > Gut ... | reverse complement strand
TGTGCAGCCCTAATATTTCGTTCAGCACAGCCGCAATAGCCCTGCGCCACGTATGAAGAGGCAAAGGTCCCTTGTTGAGGCTGTGCTAATGTCTTTTGGTTCTACAGTCGGCCTCCCAAAGACGGTATAGCGATGACGAACCAGCGCCTCGCAACAGCATGTAATGTGCTGCACTGTTTCGGTCTCCATTCGAGTACTTCGGTGGTTGCGTTATTACATAAAATTGGAGTACGCGGTGAAAATGTATTGCAGATGTCGTATTTCCTTTATGAAACGGACATCGACGCTCTAAGCTTAGCATTCATCTTGTGCCTCGTCTATGTTTAGCAGCAGAAGTGCCCGTTGTGCGGCCGGGATGTATTTGCTTGTCTTGCGATATTACAGTGTGCTGTAGCTACAACTGCAGGGATGGAGTTACACTCAGAGGGCACTGCTGTGCACTGTTGTAGTTCAAAATAAGGACATTTCACCGCAGTATTAACTGTGCGGGCAAACAGCCCCGGATGCCGCACGTATTTGCAAGAGTAATGTGTCCTTCGTACTGTCGTCGGGTGTCTCCTTTTAGGTCATTTGTGGGAGACTGCCATGCAGCCGACAGGGAAGTTCGGTTCCTGAAGTTCTGCATTTCCCCCAACTTACCTTTAGCAGAGGGAAGAGCGAGCACAGCCTGGGAACTTTTCAGAGCCGGTAGAGCATAGTCGGTGTAGCGACAATGCTGTCTGGAGGGTTAGGGGTTCCAATCCCGGTAGGGGCCAGAGATTGCCTTCTTCAGACCCGTCCAGACCGGCTGTGGGGCCCACCCGGCCTACAGTTGGTGCAAGGGCTGTTTGTTCGGAGCTAAAGCGGCTGGAGCGTGAAGTTTTCAGCTCACGTCTACCTAGTGCCGAGATTTAGAATGAGTGGAGGTATACCTCTGCTCCCCCCTCTACCTTGATGGCGTGGAGAGGGATACCTTTACTTACCCCTTGCCTTCTTTGTACTTTTTTTTTGCCATGTAATTAGTGACTCGCTGCTCCCCTCCTTGCCCCCTTTCTTTCGCTTCTGTCTCCATTACACAGATGTTGCTTTTGTGCACCGTTACATGTGCGTCTTCTGACGAGTTGAAGACGTGATGAGACTGCAGTGTATTCTACACCTTTACCAAAACATTGACGAGTTCGAATAATGGTAGCCTATAGTTATGATCGGAAAAAAAAAGTGAAAAGAGTTTTTCTTTCAGTTCAAGACATCACGTCACCTTTAAATGGGAAGTCTACGAAAGGCCTCGTCAGAGAACCTACGTTGCTGAAGGACCTGTTAGGGACGCTGTATGCTCAAGAGAATAAAACCGTCCAGATCGGCTAGGGGGCCCACACGACCTCGTATTCGATGCCGGGGATTCTTTCCAGCGGTTAAGGCGGTCGGAACATGAATTTGATTACCCACCTCCATCCAGCAGTGAAGTTAAAAATGAGAGCAGCTACAAGTCTACTCCCCATGTGTGCTTGCGTGTCATGATAATGAAGCCTTCACATGTTTCCTAGAACACCTGAGATGTCTTGGCACGTCTCTAGTTAGGGATACTGTAACTTGTGAGTGTAGTGGGCCTGTGTGAAGACACTAATTTGCTTGAACATTCTGGTTACGTTTATGAAGATCTGTTGAGGTAGAAACAGCGTAGAACGAAGCATATTTCCCCGTATGGATGCATTAAAATGCGCGAGAAAACGTTAGTCCCGGGTCCGGGTAACGTTAATCGGATTGGTGGTTATTGGAATTTGTCATCGTTCCATCGAAACAGAGTTGTTTGGGGCTGCGTTAAACGAAGACTGGGTCCTGTGACTCTTGAACTGCATACATTAACAAATAAAACGGGTATTATACTTGTAATGTAATATAGAGGCGCGTTCGTGCAACTATTGTGCCAGTGGAAAAGCAAGACGTTTTACATATTCTGAGAGTGTGTTTGTAGCTGTAGGTATCCAGCATGCAGTGCGCATGCGCCATATTGTCATCTGTGGCCTGTAGAGTATATTTCCACGCTAGCTCATAAATTGCACAATTTGCGAAAAACAGTTATTGAATACGGAATATATGTTTTGATTTTGTGTACGTCTTTTTCCTGAAACATTTCTCATTCAAAGAAGAATTGAGCGAAGTGTGATTTTAATATACCGCCATTCCAGATAAGGTTCCAATTTTATGTCAAAGCTGTCACACAAGTTCAACATATACATGCTTATGTATTTTACACCTCTCTAACAAAAACTGTAAGCATTTGGGATCCCACAATGCAATGAAACATAAACAACGCTTGGATCTGTCTTCTTGGCGGGCCTGAGGATGACCTTATAAGGTCGAAACCTGTCGCCCTGACAAAATATACTATTTTTGTATATAAATAAAGTGTTGTGTTATCGACTGGCGTGTTGTATTTATGTGAGCGAAGTGTGATGAAAAATGTCTATTGGTCTTCGTGTAAAGTACCCGTTATTCTTGTCCGATTTTAGTGAAACTTGACGTTTCTGGACTGATTTTGGAAAACTACTCATCTGTCAAATTTCATAAAAATCCGTATAGTGAGCCCACGAATTCAATGCAGACGGACGGATAGACAGACGTGACGCAGCAAATGATCGCTGACCGCAATTTTGCGAGCTCACCTGACAATGTGCAGTTTACATTTACGTTGATTACGCAGGTTTACAGCAGCAGCTTATGTATACAACTACATAAAGTTTACAATTAGTCCCGCTTGATTATAAGAGTCGACTACTGGCAGCCGAGGTGTGCGCATCAGCGGCACTAATGCTGGATACACAATGTTCCGAGGGAGTGTGAAGAGTACTGGCTACCCACTCCATTCACCAGTTTCCCCTTCCCTTGCCCTCCCGTGCGTCACCGTGTGCCATCACATTTCAACTGGACTCTACATGTTTAGAGCAAGTAGGTTGGTTTGCAACTACCAAAGTATACGGGAAGTGCTGTGTACGTTTACAAATAGTGTTGATTCCTTCTCAGAACACTTCCTCGTGCTGGATAACTTCCGTTGTGTCGTTCCTGACGTCTCACGGGCAGATACAACCCTCTGAAAACTAAAATTAATCTACACAAGGCCTGATGAACCGCTTATGTCGTGTGGGCAGCTTCTGCAAAATTCGGTCTCCATGCGTTCAGTATTTCATTTGATATACAGAATGAAGAATAGATGAGTGCACGTATAATTACTGTCGTTAAATTACCTTGTGATTTTCTATACATCGTGTGCAGCGAAAAATTGTTGAAACAGATGCAGTTCACAGCCTGGACTAGGGTGTCGCTGTTTGTACCACGTGTTTACACAGTGAATTAGTTACGTGATACACACACAGCTTATATAAAGTATCAGAGTTGAACGGCGTCGTGTATGCCCTCAGCCAGGTTAAGGGCTAATGGGCGTTTTGAAATTTCATATGTCACCGCGGGCACCACTGTGTCCAGGGCCACGGGTTGAGCGGGCCTCATTGCAGTATACATAAAGATTCAGTTCGTACTTAACAGAGAACACCGTCCTTCCATTACAAAGACCAGTCGGTGAATGCTGTATAGGGAAATAATGGTTTGCTGTATGAATATTGAGGAACACGAAAATACACTGTGTGGACAACATGCAGCAATTTGGGCGTTGGACCTGGAGGTGCATTACTGACCACGGGGCTGTGAAAGGTTTTACCTGTAGGCCTAAATGCAGTCCCATTCGTGTGTACTAGCCCGTCATCCGTGTTTAGTGACACTCTTCTGGTACACCTAGCTGCAGAGAGGGCCATTCAGAAGTGTACTACATATGGGTTTGTTACTTTATACGGAAACCCAGATTTGCAGTAGTAGATGGAGCCGTGATTGATGATATCGTTTTTGCTGTGGACATGTCTACAAATGTTGTGTGCATTGCTCACCCTTCCGAATATTGGATATCGGAATTAACGTATGTCTGATGTTCAATTGACGGGCCCCAGTTTTAATTAATGGACTCGTACTTTGAATGGAATTTCCCATATGAGTAGCTAGTTTAAATTTAAATTAAATTAAGCTTAATCCTAAAGGGATGTTCAGTTTGTTTTACTTACTGTTAAATCGGTGGGATGCTATCATTTTCGGTTGCAGGACAGAGAGTTGTTCCCGCGCTTCAGAATTCAGTTGCGTGATCAAGAGAACAGGCGTCCGCTGTGTTCTGGATTCGGGTGATTGAGGAGGCGCGGTGATGAACTTTCGGATTAAAAGGCTGAGCAACTGTCAGCTTCACAACAAGGATGCTGCCCCGTGGGGTTAGATGAAGTAGGGTGAAATTAGTTTAAGGGTGGGTTATTTTCTTCGTCGTTTATCAGAACTGAAGGCTGTCCTGCTTCTGTCTTCTTTTGGATACATCCTTCAGCTTCACCCATAAACGCCTGTGATTTCCTGTTCGTCCATAACCCGGAACTCAATTGACATACGGCAGTGGGTTTAGATTTCGTAACTGCTTGTTCCTTATACAGGGTGATCCAGGAACGTCCGGCACACTTCAAGGTGCGATCATTAAGTTGCTGTGATTTAAAAAACGTATGCCTTAATTTGAACGGTACAGTAGGGGTCACTGCAGTTTTAAAGTAAGGTATCTCAGTAGTAGGGACATCTGGTATTGAGATTTGCTTGCTTTCTGGGGGGAACTGAGATAACTTCTATATAATAACGAAGTAAAAAAAAAGTAAAGTGATCCCATTATAGGCCCGGTGTGGCCCAGAGAGTGGGTAGAGGTATAACTCTACACTTCCATGACCGCGGCACAAGAAAGGGGTGAGTGGTCAGCAGCACGCCCCGTCCTCACTTTACCCCCGGGAAAGACCCGGTACCCATTTTACAGGAGGCTGGGTGGGCCCCAGGGCCGGTCTGGACGGGCGGAAAATCTCGTCCCCACCGGGATTCGATCGCGGACCGTCCAGCCCGTAGTCGCTATACCGACTGAGCTACCCGGCCCACATATTAACTAAGTACGTTTACAAAAAGTTCTGAAATTGCAGGCCTGAACATGCAGTCAGCATGCAGCCTGTACGCACAGTGTGACGAACCATATGAATAAAAACTTACTTCCATGACGCAACGGCCCCCCCCCCCCCCAATGGGCCAGGGCTTTCTCATTTTCGAAGCTTCACGATAACACTCAGGCACACCACGCTGGGTAGGACTCCTCTGGACGAGTAATAAATAAGCTCGACGCAGAGACCGCTACTTGACAATACACAACACTGACAAGAGACAGACATCCATGCCCCCGGCGGTATTCGAACCCACAATCCCAGCAAGCGAGCGGCCACAGACCAACGCCTTAGACCACGCGGTGAATGAAAGCGCCGCTCCCAGACGTTCTCGTCGCACGCAGTAGTCTGTAACCTTGCGATTCTGAACGAACACGCTGCAGCGCATTGCATTGGCGTTAGAATTACATACAGTACGTGTTTCTGGCACCTCCTTGTCTGTCTTTCAGATTCCTGGGGCTCGGTTTCCGAGGTTCACTCTGAGATTGTATGTTTTGTACCTAGAATCAAGCCGCGAGGTTTGACAGTCTGGCCCAAATCATCCTGTATTCAAAGCCCCCGTAACTTTATGGAGGCCGTCTCATCCATCCTAAACCCGAGGACGCACCATCCTAGTACATGCGACGCGGGCATCTGATAAATGTATTTACTGAGTGGGCCAGTACCCGAAGATAAGAGATGACGCTTTGTTTAGTTGGGCCGATTGGGAGAACACGTCAGCGGTGTTTGCGTCGTCGTTATAGTGCCTAGCCTGCGGGCTTGACGTCCTAGGAATCAAGATTCGATTTCCGGTAGTGGTGAAACCCCTTCTCAAAAGGCCCCAAACCGGCTGCGGATTCCAACCATTCTCCAGTTCAGTGGTACCGGGGTTCTTACCCCGGGGAAGAGGCGGCCAAAAAGTGATGCCCGTGACTCACCTCACCAAGTGCTGGGGGTTAAGAACAAGAGCTGTGCTTCTACCCCTCCATGCGCCTTCATGGGTTGCACAGGAATATCGTTATACTTGCCTTTAGGAGAATGTACCTGCCTCTGCCAACCGCCCACCGATCTGTGAAATTCCGAACTGCCTTGTGATATCACACGTTAGGTAGGCTGTGTTCGCACATCCGAAACCAGCTTGGAAACTCGCCATCCGCAAAACGTACCACCTGCAGAGAAAGTAGGATGAACAAGACCGTCATTGTACGTATAGCGTCACATGGATGTTCGCGTAACCGCTGTGCCGTGGGAAAGCAGTAAATATCAAATATTACGCGCGCGCGCGTCTGTTTATTTCGCATCTTTTCTGCGCCATACTCGATTGTCATGGCGGTCTGTCTGACTGTATCATATTTTTCCCCATCTCATAAATGGCACGACTTTCGAAAAAAGAAGTTATTGAACACAACATTTATATTTTAACAATATTTATTAAGACCAACTAATTGCACATACTTGTCTTAATAAATATTGTTATCACATTGCACGGTAATAAAATGAAAAAAATTATATTTTAAATTGTCTCTGCTGCATTTGTCTGAAACGTTTCACGTTATAAGAATTGAGCGAGATATGTCATGAAGTTACGTTGGTCTTCATGTAAAGTGCCCTTCACTCTTGTCACATAGTAATGAAGCTTGAATTTTTTTCGACATACGTTCTAAACATACTCATATCAATAGTTGAATAAAGAGAGACCAACTTGATGTCACTTGCTTTATTATTTCATGCTCAACATGTTTCGGATGTATTAACATCCGAAACATGTTGAGCATTAAATAATTAAATAATAAAGCAAGTGACCTGAAGTTGGTCTACCTTTATTCAACTATCAAGATGATGCACGGTCCAATAAACATAAGTACTCGTATCAGATTTCATGAAATTGCGCCCAGTTGTTTTATGCGGTCAGACAGACATGACGAATCTAGTAATCGCTTTCCGCAATTTAGGAGACGCGCCTAAAATATTTGCTGTTGTTTTGACGATTTCTAAGATGCTATTTTAAGTTACTGCTGCAGTTGGGGTAGGCGTCAAGCTGGAGCACACAGTGTAGTTCATTCACCCACTGGTCCATCTTAATGTTTCTGGAAGCTGTGGTAACATCATCGTCGGCGTTACCAGGCTTCACGTCGTGTGATAAGTGGTTTGAGTCATGTGTTAACTGTAGACACACTTTTCTGGGCAACCTCATAGCTTCTCAGTTATGATATGTAACTTACGTAGGCCTGTAGCTGAGAGTTACCTAAGTCTGCCATCTTCTTATTCTCATAATTGCCGACCTCGGTGAACTGCTGTACACGATCGTCCTTCGTAACTTTGCTGTTCCGACGCGCTCAGTCTGGTAGGTGATCCTCTTTCGGGAAACGGGTGTGGTTCACCGAATCACATATAGTTTTAATTATTTATTTTTTACTTGTTTTATTTACTCAATTTAGTCTTGATATAAAATAATGGAGCGCTATATCCAGTAAAACAGCTAGATCATTTCTAGGAAACTGACACAGTCACTTCTCTGTACTCCCACTTATACCACACTCGTACGCGACTGAATTCGCACTGGACTGCTAGCGTCCGTTGTCCGCTGCTAACGTTTTCTCATTTAAATCTCTCCCCTCCTACCTATCACATACGGTCATGAATATACATTGACAGATTAACTTACAACGCATGCCATGAACCGTACGTAACTGACGCCAGCAATCCTAAGAAACAACTATACTAAAAATGATCGACTACAGTGCGGATCTAATTCCTCACATTCTTCCGGTCTCGTGCATCGTACGGTGGTGACTGAATTTAAGGGTCCTGCTAATTAAAATCCCTCTGTCCTGGGCAGTAATTTTAATTTAAACCCCAGCGTCATTGAGGGGTTAATTACTAGCACTGACAAGACAGTGCTCATTGCCTTCCTTAACCACACCACTGTGAATACACAGCGTCTTAGACATGCTGTAGTTGCAGATACTCATTTCATTCTGGGAAGTTCTATGTGAAAGTGTTGTCTTTGTGTAGTATAAATATAATGAACGCCAGAGCCACCTGGCGGCTGTTAGCAGTACTCATGGCGCCACGACGCCGCTTGGGAGTTGCGTAACGAGCAACTGCCGAGGCGCCGTTTAATTAAACTTCATTTAGTGTTTGTTCATTGGCGTAGCACTGCAAGGTTGCATTGCATCTCGTGCATCTGCAAACTGTGTCTTTGTGAGGCGGCAGAATGACGTAGTAGCGGCAGCGATCATTAAAAATTGCCGTCAGCTGCATGACGCTTGTCTCGGCCAGGACACCGCCTGTCGTGAGTGAGACTCTTCCAAGGATTTTCCGATTTCCTCCGGGGCTATTATAGCGATAATGCCGCGGACTGGACGGTCCGCGGTTCGAATTCCGGCAGGGGCAAGAGATTTTTCTCTGTTCTCCGAAACGTCCAGGCTGGCTTTGGGGCCCACCCAGCCTCCTGTTCGATGGATATTTTGGTTTTCCCGATGTGAAGAATGAGTGTAGCTTTACATCTGCTCCCCCAATATGCCTTCATGGCATGGACATGGACTCTACCTTTTACGTTTTTATTTTCTCAGCCCATCCAGGGAAGTGTCAGGATAGAACCTTAGTTAAGGCCTGTCCCTGCCTTTCTACAGCCCTCCCATTTTATTACTACTACTACATGGCTCTACAGTCCTTGTAGGACCTTGGCCTCCTTCACGACCATCTTCCAGTCGTCTCTTCTGTGTGCGCGTATCCTCCAGTTTGTGACACCCATCCTCCTCAGGTCCTCCCTCACGTCGTCCATCCACCTTAACCTTGGCCTTCCTACACTCCTTCTTCCTTCTGGAGTGTTCTGATATAACCCCTTTACCACCCTTTCCTCACTCATCCTCTCCACATGTCCCAGCCATCTCAATGTTCCTTTTTTTATTTCTGTTACTATGTCCAATTCTCCATATAATTGCCTCACTTCATTTGTTCTGCTCCTCCAATATCATGCTACACATATTGGACCAAATATTTTTCTCAGCACCTTCCTTTCCCGAATACGCAAACTTTCCTTATCATTTGTCGTTAAACACCATGCTTCTGAGCCACACAGTACCACTGGTCTTATTATTGTTTTGTACATCCTTATTTTTGTTGTCCTGGATACGGCTTTTGAACTCAACAGGGGCAATACTGAGTAATAACTCATATTTCCGGCCATTATTCTTGCTTTTATATCTGTGTTATTATCACTACCCATTTTAGTAAGTTTATGAAATGGTCAACGCTTATTTATATTATGGATGTGCGTGTTTCTAATTGCGACAAGGGCCCCGGTTATCGTGGTGTACGGCAGTTTCTTCCAGAAGATGCCGGAATATTGCCTTAAATCGGGCCACGAGCGCTGTGTTCCACGAAGGTAAACATGTCCGTGTTCACGCCATAAAGGCGTATAGGGGGAGTAGATGTATAGCTCCACTCCTAACCTCGGCGCTATTTGGAGTTGAGTGTTCAACGTCACGGCCAGGCCGCCTAACCCCCCTGGAATAACCCGAGTACTCACTAAATAAGAGTCTGGAAGGGCCGCAGAACCAGTTTGGACGTTTTTGAAGGTAAAATATTTGCCCTGGTCGGGATTCAGACCTCGGACTGTCTCTGTAGCGTTGTCGCCACACTCTTTCGGCTTTCGCTCTTCCTTCGACGTCCTTTCCAATTCGTTATTTATTGTGAAACCCCTCATTCGACGCTGGCCGCCCAGAGTTATTGACAGCGTCGGTAAGTGAGCTGCAGACACCCAAGAATTCTTTGGTAGGGACCAGTCCCATGTCATAGCCTCAAGATAACAACTCAAAATATGCACCGACCGGCTGAACATGGCGAGAACCGTGGAGTGTCCGGCCTGTGATTGGCGTATACTGCGTATGTAACACGCTGAGTCCTGTCGTTATGTAGCAGTCGGAGCTGTTATTAGTTACCGTTGGGACTTACTAAGTGGGAGAAACAAACGGAGTTGAGGATACCCGTGTATTTGTCGGCATTGCAATGTCGACCTTGGACGAAATTGTATGTGGTGTGCATGTTGCGTGGAACCGGGACCTCATCGCTGTCCTCAAGGTCACACTCTGATCTGATAGCGTCTCAGTGTAATGGAGATGTAAGCTATCCGAATTTCCCGTTGTCCGTCAGTGGACTTTGTACTGGTCTTTAGTCAGTTCCTTCCAGCTGTATCTGTTTCTCTGGCGCCATTTGGGTTGTACGCTGCTGTAAATGGTTGTTGATAGTTAACGATGTGTGTACAGGACCCGGTCCGTTTAAAAATGTAATGTGATTGAGCTGCCAGCACCCTACAGCCCAGTTATTACTCTGTACCTGCAGTACGTACTTAAGAAAAGTGTCGTGTCCGTTTTGCAGACTTTTACAGCGATACGGCGATGATATTGATCCTTATTAAATTTAGCGAGCCAGCGGGAAGTGACCATTGACGGTTTATATGTGAAAGTAATGTCCTTATAATTTAAAGGGCAATTTCTGAAGGAAGCTGCAAACATGGAGAGGGTGTGTGTGGGTGTGTGCGTGCGTGTGTGTGTGGGTGTGTGTGTGGGTGTGCGGGTGTGTGTGTGGGTGCGTGTGTGTGTGTGAGAGAGAGATTACTGGAGAGGGTATGTAGTCAAACACAACTATGTCAATTAAGATGTTTTAATGACTATAACTAGAAAAACTACATGTTTCGGCACTTACTGGCCATCGTTAGGTTTTCTTTAAGCGAACTTACGGTCCAACTGTATTATATATATATATATATGATCATAAGTTCTGTTGAAGAAAACCTGACGATGGCCAGTAAGTGCCGAAACATGTAGTTTTTCTAGTCATAGTCATTAAATCATCTTAATTGACATAGTTGTGTTTGACTACATACCCTCTCCAGTAATCACACACACACAAATGGGAATGACACAATTCAAAGCTGCACACTTTTCTGAAGACGCATGTCAGAACTCAAAGTTTTAGTTGTCTCTGTGCATTCCACTAAGGAGGTATAGCTCCACACATTCTTAACCATGGCACTAGGTGGTGGTGAGTAGCGGCTCTACGCTCTGGCCACCTTATGCCTGGGTAATGGGCTACAACCGAACCACGGTTCCTGGATCGTCCTAGTGCCGACTTCTCTCTCCCGGCTCGCATGGAAAGAAGCTGCACACATTTCTGGACGCTCGTCAATGAAAGCTGCACAAAGTGCATGCAAAATAAACTGCACCGGTTCTGAACTGTTGGTTCTGGGTCTAAATACCTGAGAACACGGAATAAATTAGGCAGAGTAGAAAGTCTGATACATGAAATGGGAGTGATCGAGCCGGAGTCGTGTTTCCGGCAGCCGACGCTCTGCCGTAAAAAGAGCCCATGACAGCTAAAATGAATGAGAGCGTTATTGAAGTGACCAGGCCCGAGCCGTGTTGTCTCGCTACCCCGTAAAATTGATGACTTTGTTGATCACAGGACGAGACATTCCCCCGGCCACTTAGATCCGCACTTCAACCTTAAAACTGTTTTTCGTACAGAAATACCACTCCTGTAGCAAAGAAGGTCGGTGTGATGAAGGCAGCATCGTCCGTTCGTATGCCGTGTCCCGAGGCTGTGTCGGGCGTGGATAATGTGTAGCTCAAAAAGACGCAAGTTTTTTTTCGCAGTATGACTCCATGTTGATTGGGAAATCGTTGCCGACGTTTCGGCTTCAGAATCTTATGCGATGCACTGAACCAACATTTGTTAGCCATTGCATGTGTTATGTATTGTATACTGTATTAGCATAAACTCCACAGTTATATATTAAACAACTCATTTGATGTTTATTGGACCGTGCATCATTGTGATAACTGACGAATAAAAAAACCAACTAGATGCCACTTATTATTTTATTGTACTTCTTATAGGCTCAACATGTTTCGGGCATTGCTATGCCCGTCATCAGGAGCTCGCGACTATGTTGCTGATTACCACACTGGTCGTATCGTTCTGTAAAGATGTTAGCGTTAATGTAAATTTATGGTTCTTAGTGGTTTATGTTCGGTGTGAAGTTCTTTATCATTTTGTTGTAGCTGGTAACGTGTTTCTGTTGATATTAATAGTTGTGATCTTTTATGCGTGGTGATCGTGGTGTTATCCTTTGTGTAGCGTGTTTCGTTAGTGGGGTGGTAGTTCGATGTGTTACACAGAACGATACGACCAGTGTGGTAGTCGTGGTGTTATCCTTTGTGTAGCGTGTTTCGTTAGTGGGGTGGTAGTTCGATGTGTTACACAGAACGATACGACCAGT
>Ga0123352_10015093_pt1 | contig 12295 bp, 10 predicted proteins | sample TergutLab28metaG_FD_89700 | JGI IMG/M metagenome (GOLD analysis project Ga0123352, IMG submission 89700) | Labiotermes labralis P1 segment gut microbial communities from Petit-Saut dam, French Guiana - Lab288 P1 | ecosystem: Host-associated > Arthropoda: Insects > Digestive system > Gut ... | reverse complement strand
ATTGGTTGAAGTATTGTTTAATAAGAAGTAAAAAATTATATAGTGATCTGTTTCTAAAAAAAAATATGCTTGTTTTTGGGGGGGGGGGGGGGGGGGGAGGTTTGGTGAATATTTTTGTAGAATGGCAACGACATGATGGCTGCTTGAAATTTAGCCTAGCCTTTGGTGTGACAGTACGGTGGACCTATGCAGCTGGGCATCATAAGGGTACTGTATATAAAAAATCATTATTTGGATAATAAGTTCTTCAACAAATAATAATGATTGTGATAATCTGTAACATACTTTTCATTCCAAGCAATAAAATGATGATGAAAATTGTTGTCTTCCTCAAATGTGACACCACATCCTAACATTTTGGAGGAATCTGCTTCCTTCATTTGTGCAGGATTCACTCACATTCCCATATGCACACAAGTTAATCAAAATTGCATTTAATTTACACTATCTAAATATGACATTAGTAACAGGAGCTAGAAGCCTATGAATTATGACAGTAGGCTTCATGAATTCTGTCTGGAATCATTTTTGTTTGTGTGCTGTTTTGTAGGATCATGATGTATGTGTTGAACGACTTGCTGTAAAAAGCTGGCCATTTATAACCACTAGAGACATAATCAAAGATAACTGTGAACCAATCTAGTCTAATGTTGGCTCAAACACAGATTAAACTGTAGAATGGCAAGTTTCTGAATTGTTCTCTGGGTCTGTAGTCATCAACACTAAGCTGCAGATTATTTTACCAAATAAAATGTGAATTAACTCTGAAATATATGTGGAGCATGATTTGTGGGTTAGAATGTTTCCCTCTATGGAAACAAATTTTGGGCTTGCAAATTTAGTAATTCATGAAAGTTGAAAAGGTAAAGTTATATTTCTTCTCAGTGTATAGAAAAAAAATTTCTAACATCCAATCATGAAGCTAAATTGTTCATTTTCCCACCAACATTTCTTCCTCGTTTGTTTTGTGAATGCCCTTGAATTAAATTAAATCTGTAGAAATATCTTTAATTACAATATCAGAATATGTAGAAGTTTTGAAGCATTTTTTATAATGCTGTTGGCTAACTGAAGATCAGTGACAAGGGGCTTGGAAGGAAGTAGTTGCAACTAACTGAAATACTACCGTAGAATTTGCCTATTGGGAGTGGGTTTCTAACACGTTATTTGTATGTTATTAAGTACCTCAGCACCACACACTGTTCATTGTAATTGAAATGCAGTTATATCTTGCATCTTTTCGGTGTTTTTATATTGATGTATATTTGAAAAAATTTGATACTTATTAATTTCATACACAACAGTGTTTAGTACAGCACTCAGTTGTCATTAGTAGTCTCTGCTTTACTTTACTATTGTCAGACTGAACTTACAAGGCTTAGGAAATAACTACATCATGTAAATGAAAACAGATAAGCACTGGCCACACCACCTAATTCCTGCAGCAAACCATTGCATTCATTAAAATTCTCATTTAGATTAGGAAGTTTCATCTGTAGATGGCAAACTGAAGCCGAAAATGATAGCTGAAACTAAGTACTGTACTGAACATTGTAGTATATGACAATACTCATTGAATAAATCTTTTACAGGATTGTTGTCATATATTTAATATTAAAATTTATTTTATAATTACGCTATGGTGGCTCCCTGATATTAAATCATGATTCAACCTTTTGTGGGTCAAAATTAAAACAATAACAAAACTTTTGTCGCTGAATAAAAGTTCAGCTTTTTCCCACCCTAATCTAACATCCACAAATCTTTCCAAGGCAGATTTATGCCAGTGTGTACATCTTCAAGTTTGATGTGTATTGAGCCATAAATCGATCATATGATAAACTGTATTTGGATCGCTTATCTTTAGTGGATTAGGCCCAGCATGAGCACATAGAAGAGGGTCATTTGAAGTAATATGTTTTGATTTCCTCCTTACCATATTTGGTAATATCCCCTACGACTTCACGTTCATTGGTGGTCTGTTTTAGATGGTTATAAATTATGAACGGAAACTTGTATATGTTGTACAACTAAGTAACCGTGTTCTCAAATACATATTAATCTCAGACTCTATTACTACTATGATGTATGTACTCCATAAGGCACGACAGAAGGGGAAAATTTTTGTAGCTGTTTGTGCGTAATCCTATGAACGCGAAATTAAAGTCCCTTCAATATTCCGTGGCAAACTCGTCAACCGCTTTGCATGGTAAGAGGTCTCCTATTGTCACAAAAAATAGTTCTGAGTAAGATGGCTTTCATGCATCGTACATTGGTTTTAAATCCCAATTGTCTCTGACGACATAGATAAGTGTGTACGATTATTTTTCGGAGAATATTTGTATTGCATGAGGATGAGTCACAGTGAAAGTGCTCAATGCTATATCGCGTTAAGTAATCGCATATTATTGGAGGAAAGTCGGTATACATGGGAGTATTCCTTCATCTTTACCCAATGAGAGGGGGCCTTCTTTCATGAGGCGATTATGCGCATTAATACGATGCAACACACTCTTACGTGAGAATTCAGTCATCAGTGAGCGAAACACCCTTCCCTTCAGAGTGTTGGGTGTGTTGTTGGTCGTGTTGACTTGTGTTCCCTGTAATAGGTGTGAAGTTGGATTTGCTCAGGGGAAATGGTAAGCGGTGTTTATTTTCAGACATATTCACAAGAGTACAGCGATTTGTATTTACAAGTTTTTTTGGGGGGTATAAGTTGGCTGTAATCGTTTATCAATGCTAAGCTGCTGGAACATGCCGGCTGCCGCCATTTTAATTAAGCCTAAAAGAGGAGCCCTTGAATTCGCTTGTTCGTGTAATAACACAAATGGATTCTTTATCAGTACAATGTTACTTGCAGAATGTCGAGCTATGCGGTGCCCCCGTACGCCATTAAAAGTATATTGGATCTGCATGGTTTCACTCGTCGACACTACGGATGGAACTCTTTAACTGTTGGTTGAATACTAGTGACACGTTTGAGTAACCCATGCATAAGTTTAAATCTATTATGGGCTGAAAGTGCGTACTGTGACGGATAAGTAAACGGTCGACCAATTTGAGATGAGAGCAATTAGTGCTATGTAGTGAGGTGTGTTACTTTAGCCAGTATGACCATGCATAGGAACGGTCACGTGTGATTTTTGGTCCCAACGCGTAAGATATAAATCTGAACCAACACATGCAAAGTATAAATGCGTAGTTTGTTTACATTAATGTGGTAGTTACACCACTCTTTCAGCCTCTTGGAATTGGTAGTATACAGCAAATGTAGCCTGCTTAGTATCTCATAACAGTCGTTAAGCTATCCATGAATTAGGTACGTAATTATTCAGGAATTCTTTTGACGATATTCGTCAGTAATATATATATAAACTAAAAGTGATTGGGCAGAGCGTCTGCCTTTTCTGGTTCCATTATCAAGTGTTCCACTATAATCTCTGATGAAATTCTTGGCAACATGTATATGATGGTAATATGTACTTACATATTGAAAATGATGGATTAGGGCCAGAATATGAGAGCCAGTTATTTCTGTTCTGTAGAACAGTGTACATGGCACAGACACTTTGCAACACTTATGTAAGGGAAGTGTTCATGACGGAATGCACTATCATATTCTGTGACTTCTGTTTAGTGTTGCAAGTCATAGGAAAACGGGATTGCCAACAGTGATAGCAATTATAAGGTATATTACACCTGTGAAAGTGCGAAAAGGAAGGTGTTGCATGAGCTTGGGCTGGGTCATTCAAACTTTGAGTGATGTTTTTGATACAGTTGGGTATCTCATAATAAAGCCTCAGAACCTCACCTTTTTACACAGTTAGTATTTTTCTTGAAGTTCAGTCTCTGTCATAAAATGAACCTGAAAACCCAAACATTTCTCACTAAACTTACCAGGCAGAGAACAGCCATAATGGATTGCAGTTTATTTTTTATTGCATCGTAACTGTCATTAAAGTGAAACTAAAGGCCAAAGGTTTTCACTAAAATAAAAATTCATAGTCGTACCATGGATTGCATGTCCTTTTCTTTGTGTAACTAGTAGGAATTAGTGATTAAATGTTGCAGGACAGTATGTGACTCAACTTTTCTCTTTTATGTGGAGAGTAGTTCTTTTATCACCAGACTACTGCTCACTGTAAAGGCAGTATCATTATTAGCGACTGTGACTGACAGTGCTTCCAGCTTGGCAGTGCTCAGTCTGGTGAAAAGAAAAATTCTATCTCTAGCAGAACTAAACACGTCTTACCTCCGGTATTAGACACTGCTCTTAATATTTTACACACATAACACTGAATTATCTTCATAGAATTCGCCCTTTATTTTTTAAGGATGGTTTAGTACTGTTGTGAACAACAGATTGATGTAGTGACTTCATGTTGCTCCCATGTGTCCTGTATAAATTTTTAAGTGATTTGTGTGACTTCATAGGTAGTGAATACTTACGTACTTACTTACTCCATTGTGCAGAGTCCTTCTTGAGAAGCTAACTGGTTTGCAGCTAGTCGAGAAATTCCCCGCATTTCACGGAACCCGAAGGTTCATTACCGCACTCACAAGCGTCCACCACCTGTCTATCCTGGGTCAGCCCATTCCAGTCCATATACCCACATCCCACCTCCTGGAGATCCATCCTAATATCCACCCATCTAGGCCTAGGTCTCCCCAGTAGTGTCCTTCCCTCTGGTATCCCTACCAAGACCCTATACACCCCCCTCTCCACACCCATACACAATTATGAATTATCATTTGTGAAGCAGTTTGTTTTGAAGGTTTGATGCAGCAAGCCAGGCTCTGTCTTGATGAAATAGGGTTGATCAGGAGGAAAGGTTGGTATTTTGTGATGTGATAGTATCAGTCACCATAATAAAAAAAAGTTTATATGAACATGTGCCTGATTGTGAATGGTTACTGAAATAAAGCTGTTTGAATATCTTTGATTTCTTGACCTAACTCCATTATATTTTTGTTTGTGGAGTTGGACAAAGAGGGAAGTTTACAAAAGGGAGGTGGCTACATGGGAGGAATTGCTTGCTAACATTTTGGATGCTGCCTCCCATGTAAAGAAATGGGAAAATCAAAGCAGATGAGCAATAACTCTGCTCACAAACTGCAAAGGGCACTGAGGTTGATGGGATTTTCAAACATTCATTGTGAATTGTAACAAACCTGTCATTGAAATATGAAATTAATATTGGAATGGAATTAAGTAATTAATTTTTCTTTATAACCATTGCTTTGTATTTGTATATTCAAAGAGCTGTAACTCAGTAACCACTCAGAATTAGACACATGTTTGTATGCACTTTTTTATAACAGTGACCAGTACTGTCACCTCCCAAAATCTTGACCTTTCCTCCTGAATCACCTATTGTGTCATACTTAGAGCTAAGCCAATATCGACATTCAGGTCTGAAGTTTGATCTGCAAACTCCTAAGGCCTTTCTTGTCAGTTACGTGACAGTAAAGAGATTCTCATGGCAGGGACTATAAGTAGTACGTTCTTTGGGGATGAGACACCATATATTTGTTAGCGGAAGAAGCTGCTATTTCTCTCTTTTAGGTTGTCAAAACCCATGTGACAACATAGATGTTGCTGGATGTTGTAAAGGGGATATCTCCTCTTGCTTGTAAATGTTTGGGTGTGATGGGAGTGATGTGATATTCTTGAGTGTCTAATGCCTGAAAAGGGATAGGATCAATGGTTTTTGCTGTTTAGGGTTCCAAATCCATCATCCTTCTCTTCACATATCTCCAGTTTTTTTTTAATAGTTAGGAGGGGTTGTTTGACATGGCTTGTGTGGCTCCTGATAACAGGAATTATGGGTCGGGGTTGTGTCATGTGTAGGGTGCATATTTTCTAGTGTCTCACTGTGCAGATGCTGGTTCATTCCCAGTGTAATGTTTGTTACATTCATGCTGGACAAAAGTGGCAGTGGGTTACTTTGAGCATTGTGTATTTTCTCTGTTTTTGTTCAATCAAGACAGCCTGACAATCACCCCATTCTCATCAGGGTCTGGTATGGAATGCCACACTGTCAAGGTGTGCTGCATGAACAGACTTTTAAAATCTGAAAGAGAGGTAGGTTTGAAGATCACAGCTTTAAGAGACTTACGTATTAAATGGAAATAAATGTTGAAATTGTTTTCTGGCAGGGGACTCACTCTCATGTGAACAGGCCCAGTTATTTCTTAGTGTGTGGTTAGGATTTTGATCTGGGCTGGACGGTTCGGGAGTCGAATCCCGGTGGAGACCAGATTCTCAACTCTCTTCTAGACAGGCCTTGGGGCTCACCCAGCCTCCTGTACACTGGGTATCGGGTCTCTTTCCCGGGGGTAAAGAGGCCGGAGCGTGGCGTTGACCACCCACCGCCATGTAGCGCCGAGGTTAAAGCAGGAGTAGACTTTTGTTATTCTTTTGCCTTAGTCCCATTCTGGGCCTTCATGGTCTGTTTAGGGTAAAAGGTTCCTTCCATGGATTGATTTATTGTAAGTGGATTAGTTAGTGGCGCCCTCTGTTTCTTTGGTGAAGCGTTTTTCATGTACATATTACTTGGTCAGTTCCACTAAATGGCTTTAACGTGCCTGATTTAACCCTTTAAACACGAAACGTGAACGGTTTTATTTAAATACCCAGTTCGTACCGCGCTGTAAACACTTTTCATCTCGGTTGTAAAAACCAATCAATTTATGCTAATATCCGCTGTGCTTTCCGAGATACACAACACGTAAATACAGTATGGGCAGAATGTGAATGTTAAACCTCTTTGTGAATCGAGTAACGAGTAGGCTGTAAAAGGTTAATGATGTGAACTTGTTAAGAATTGTTTGAGCGTCGTTCGTTACGCATCCCTCGTTCCGTGCATGAAGGTAAAGTGTGTGTGCTGTAAAGTTTTACTAGGACTCGTTTATGAAGGTAACGGCCTACCGCCTGTCCGAAAATAGTCCCTAGCGCCATCCCACGCCGAACGATGTCGCTAAAAGCGTGTCGCTGCGTCGGGGTGGCGGTAAGATGAACCACTCTGTTGTCTGCTATCCGATTTTCCAAGTTGGCGCGCATTCAGCGAGTTGCAATTTAGGCATAAAGAGTCTAGTGGTGTGAGGACGGATGGATAATTAGGTAGGAACAAATGGAAGCGGCCGTAACTTCGAGATTTGTGGCACTGTTAACGGCATTTGTCTCGAGAGGCGGAGAAAGGTCGCGTTTAGAACCTCGATGATCGAACTCCAGATTGAGGGTTGAAACCTGGCCGTCATGAATGGCGAAACGTGCTACCCACTCGACCGATACATTGCGTCATTTCAGAGCGAAAAAAAAAAGCGAGTGCATTAGTTTTAGGGAACTATTGACGGTGCGGAATCTGAAATACAGGAAGGCAGTCCCTGCTTAGGCACTGCCTCGTGATTTGTGAAGTGGAGGGAGTAGTTGCCTTCTCCCACGAGCCAGTTCGCCTTGTAGCGAAAGCCTCCGGTATCTCCTGGCTGGGAGTGGTTCCTGGGACCGGTCCAGACGCGGCGGTGAAGAGAGAAATCCGCCCTCGCAGAATATATAAGAAATTTGCTATTATTTTGCCACAATCGAACATCATCGGCAGTGTAGTAGGTAACAGGTCCGGGGCCCCCGGGACTCGATAATCAAAAGCCACCCTATAATTATAAGCGAACGTAAATGCCGGATCTCGTAACAGGAATGCGGTATACTGCTGTGAGAACGCATTCCAGTACGAAAGAGCCCACAGTACATTATAATATTCTGGATGCCTTCTCCGCGGGGTTGCGGAGGGGGAGTCTTATCCACACTACTGGTTATTATCGGCAAGTTATTTTGTTGGGACTTGAGGTAATGTTTCTCCAGGTTGGGGGGGTTGATAGTGGGGATGGTATCCGGAAACTGGTCGAAACGCCATCATAGTAGTAGTAGTTGTTGTTGTTGTTGTTACTGTTGTTGCTGCAGTATTACGCAGTTTCGTACGTGTAGGGAATTGTGTTTCGGAGGTAATAAAATTAGATACCTTGTGAGCAACGTGTGGACGGAAGACCGCTGATTTCGTTTCATTTGGATTTCACATATTGCTCGAGTCCACAGTTCCAGCAAATCGATGTTGTGTGGGTAGTTAAGCGCAGGAATTCATTTAAGTTGCCTTAACGATGCATGTAACTAACTAGGGCAAGAATAGACGCACAGAATATTAAATGCTGTTTTCCCACGGCAGCATTCATTACGCGAACGCGCACGCCGTTCATTCTTACGTTATGCGTACGTTGGCTTGTAACGCTAAAGAAACCTGCCATTAGTAGAAATGTTTGTCGGGCCGCCAAACGCCGCCCCCCCCCCTTTTTTTTTTTAAACACTAGCCTTTTCCATAATGCCAGTGATACGGTCAGTGTTCGTTCTCTTTGATTTTACCCCTGTTTCGTGTGTTTTATTTCCTGTGTTCACTGGATAATTACTGCCCCCCGTTGCCCGGTTGACACCTGTTCACTGCTTCAGTACATATTTGCTCGACATACTGTCTATGGCTGTATTAAACCTGTCGAGTCTGTAGTGTGCTATTTTATTGTATTTCCAATTAGCACAGCTACTGTCGTGGGCAAGCTAGCGGCCGGACTACAGGGAAATCGCTTCGGATTCCAGACTGGGGTAGAGATATTTCTCTTCCTCGCATCACGCAGACAGGCTCCCGGGCCCACACGGTATATATTTAACGTGTGGTTGATAACGCGGCCGTAGTTTGAATCCGTGCAGTGTACGTCTATCGTCACAAGTTTTTTAGTGCGTGGAACTACGGCGTAGTGCAGAGTGAGTACTAACCACATTTAACACACTATCTGTGCAGTGGAAATAGTCGGTTGATAAACAGTGCGGGTCTTCGCAGCGCATCAGCTGGGCGTATCGTATCAAGTGTAGCTGTCTAATTTTTTCCGGGCGCATTATCTGGTGGACTCGATTGCCTGTTTTGCCACAGGCGAGGTGGTAATGAGCACTGAAAGCGAGTTATTCCGTATGAAAAGTTTTGTAGCGTGTATAATCGTTGTGAGGCAAGGACTTTTGTGGAACTCATGACGTGAACATGGTTTCTCACTTCCATACTTCTTCCATTGTAACATCTCTTGCAGGGGATGGTCGTGGTATTGAATTCTGTCGGTGGTTTATTGGTGGGCTGGCATAGCACAGTCGGTGTAGCGACTCGCTACGAGCTGGAAGGTCCTGGGGATCGAATCCCGGTGCGGACGAGATTTTCCGCACCCGTTCAGACCGGCCATGAGGCCCACCCACCCACCTGTACAGTGGGTACCGAAACTCATTCCCGGGAATAAAGCGTGGCGTTGACCACTCGCCCCTTTCTAGTGCCGAGGTTAAAGAAAGAGCAGAGTTATGCCTTTGCACCCCTTTTCGGCCTTCGTGGCCTCTTATAGGATGAACAGTATTTTATTGCATTTAAACGTTACATTGTTACTTTATATTTTGGAACGTGGTATATTTGAGAAGGAATTTTACGTTTTTCTAACTGCTTCACCGTTGGCATGTCTGTAGATCGCTGTCCACCGTGCCATTCATTGTGTATATAAGACCCAAGAAACATAATTAGCTAAGAGCAACTGCAGTGCCTGTATGCAGTTGCACTTCAAGGCGATGTGGTGCAATGGGCGTCCTAAAATATGGCATAATTGCTGTCGTGGGGAGGAGAAGGTTCGGTCGCATTTTCCACAGAAGAACTGCTTGCGGCTTTGGGCTTCGGCAGTCAATTCGCGGTACCATTTCCTGCACATGTGACTATACGGTTACGCCTCCTGGCAAGCTGGCCCCACTTCACTTAACACCGACAAGGTTCATCGTCGTCGTCTTCCGCCTCGTTTGTTTCTTCTACATTAGAATTGAAATCGTCCTCCCGGAAGAGCAGGCGCCGCGCCGCCATATTTCTGTTCCTGTTGTTTGGAGCTTTCTATCTGTCCGTTTTTTTTTTTTTACTATCCCTTTCCCGGAAATGTCCTTGATATTTTTTCCTGGAATGACATCACGGGCCTACCGCTTCTTCCTATTTGCATTCTTGCTGTGCGGACTGAGTTTACTGGATATGGCATGATGCCTTAAAATGGTGACAAAGGTGGCGTGATAATTACAGAAGCTGCTGAACATGACGTGGGAATTCCACAGGTTCCAGCAGTCTTTCGAGTTCAGCAACGCACGTACGTCCAGAACTGGACGAATGTCCAGCAGAGGGTAAATACGGCATTGAACGAAGTTCCATCAGTGGACGGAGATCGGGCGTATTTTAAAGCTGCTAATGACAGAATCGTACGCAGTGAAATGACACCATTGTTGTGGGGGGAAAACGTCTGTGCATTGCAGTCCTTTTGTAGCGTTACCATAACTTACTGCTATGTTTCGTGCAGGCCTGAGGATCTTTTCTAATCAGACTTTTTAATTGACGACTGCAATCCTTATTGCTTTGAAGAATCCTTCAGTTGTCAGGGATGGGGATTTTTCTTCATAAAGATACCGAACCAACTGTCACCTGCTGACTTGTCAATGCCCTTGCAAGGAACGGTTAATCTTTTTCCGAAAAACGCGGTTGTCTCTGGCGTAACTTGTTTTGCATGTCTAAGACGGTTTTCTGCAATTCGGCTTTGTGGCGTGGTGAAGGACATTTCGAAAAATTAACAGCTGTTTCGAATATTGTGTATCTGGCAGCCTCTGACATCAACTGATCTCGCTGTTTGAGTTTGTGGTGTCTTTGTGTTCGTTATAAATGACCTGCAGCTTATGGCAGCGTTAAAAAAACTAAATTTACTCTACTGATTTACTTAGCCGCGACATCGTGACTGGCACTGACCTATTTTTGAGGTTGTGATATTGATGAACAAACCATGAGTGCAGTAGTAAAAGGTAGTACTATCTGTTTGAAGTCAGGGATCGCTTGCTTTCAATGAGTGCAGAATCTATTGTCTTCCAGTTTGTTGTCCAAAAATATGATCAAGATATACAGAACTACAATATTGCCTGTTTTGACCGGGTGGAAGGCCTTGGTCTCCCATATTGGGGGAGGAACATGGGCTGAGTGTTTTTGAGAATAGGGTGCTGATGGCCTAAGAGGGACGCGGTAACAGGGAGTGGAGAAGACTGCATAACGAGGTGCCTTATGCTCTGTACTCGTCACCAAATATTATTCGGGTGATAAAATCGGGAAGAATGAGGTCGGTGGGGCATTTAGAACGTACGGGGGACAGGAGTTCGCAAGCAGGCTACTTCCAAACGGAACGTTTTCATATTTCTGCGTTTAGAGACCAAACTAAGCGTTTCCAGATAGTGGTTCCTATCCTAAAATACAATGCTTCCATCCCTATTTCATCCCTAGAAATCTATCGGTTGAACTACGTTACATTCTCTACATGGTAGGGTGGAAAGGGGATATTCCTATACGGAACTATCGCCATCAAAAATAGGGACCGAGGTAACTGCAGACTCAATACGCGATACAATCACAATTCTTACGTCAACTCAGAGACGACCGTCTTTGTTCCATGCTCTGTGTTCGTTCCTTTATTGTAACGCCCTTGTCAGCAGTCGTGTTTATTGTACAAGTAGCGAGGTAAGCTGCACTTCCTGTGTCATCGCTACAGCATGTCTTGCATTTCTATGGTACGAGGCAGCAGATGAATTTAGAAACATTAAAACGCACTTTTCTAAGCCACCTGTACCCAAGGGAGTAGTTCAGATTCCTGGCCACAGATAGCACTCTAACTACACACAGCACAGTCCTCCTTGAGAAGCTAACAGTACCTCAGCTACTCAAAAAATGTCTCGCATTTTATATAACCCGAAGGTTCACTACCACGCCCCCCACCTGCCCATACCCTGAGCCAGATCAATCCAGTGCATGCCCCCCATCCAAATTCTGAAAGAAGCAGTTTAATATTATCTTCCCATCTACGCCCAGGTCTTCAGAATAGTCTCTTTCCCTCAGGTATCCCCACCAGAACCCTGTAAGCACCTCTCCTGTCCCCCATACGTTCTAAATGCCCCACCGACCTCATTCTTCCCGATTTTATCACCCGAATAATATTTGGTGACGAGTACAGAGCATAAGGCACCTCGTTATGTAGTCTTCTCCACTCCCCTGTTACCGCGTCCCTCTTAGGCCATCAGCACCCTATTCTCAAAAACACTCAGCCCATGTTCCTACCCCAATATGGGAGACCAAGGCCTTCCACCCGGTCAAAACAGGCAATATTGTAGTTCTGTATATCTTGATCATATTTTTGGACAACAAACTGGAAGACAATAGATTCT
>Ga0123352_10015090_pt1 | contig 12297 bp, 10 predicted proteins | sample TergutLab28metaG_FD_89700 | JGI IMG/M metagenome (GOLD analysis project Ga0123352, IMG submission 89700) | Labiotermes labralis P1 segment gut microbial communities from Petit-Saut dam, French Guiana - Lab288 P1 | ecosystem: Host-associated > Arthropoda: Insects > Digestive system > Gut ... | reverse complement strand
TTTGCACACACCCCAAATAAGGAAGGGCAAAAAAACGCGGAAGGAAGCACAAAAAAGGGGGTGTTAAATGCGGCGAAAAAACAATAATGATCACACCGGGGGCCAAGGGAGGGGGGGGGTTTGGGGGGTTCACCCCCCCCCCCCGACATTACAAAGGCCCTCCAAAATCGTGCCAAACTCAACCCGATTGTGAAAACTGTTCAAAATTGCTGAATTTAGGACACCAACACCCCAAGATGTTCGGAAAAAAGGCAGTAAAATTCTAAAACTACCACCGGTTCGCAATTGTTTTACATTAGCAATGACAAATAAATTGGTTATCATCATAAATAGTCTTAAAGTACCAAAAATTAAGAAAATTTTACTATAAGAAATGAAATTTCTTGTATCAAATTACAGCTGCCTCCAGAACCCCTGACTAGGGGGCTACCGCCCCCAGATCCCATTTCTCTGTGTCCTCTGTCCTCAACTGAATTTGTTGAACCCCTCCCCCCCAAACAAAATTCCTGGGTACGCCACTGGATCACACGAGAAATTGTGGCACGGAAAAGATTTATTCAATTTTATTGTAAAAAGACAATATTTTAACATTTTAATAATTTTGTAAAATTGTGATTTCGACCACAATCTGAGAACTTACATAAGCTTGGGTGGGACATCTAAATCTTATAAGTTGTATTATCAGCAGCTGAAATTTGAAGAATCGTATGTAATTAAGCAAAGCACTGGTTGTGAACTGTATGACAATGACACAAAGTGTCGAAACATGTAGCAATATAGATTACACAAACAGACTGTTGTGATTTATACTTTTTTTATATTAATTGTGCATTTGTTGGTTACAATTTACAACAAAAAAAAATCCTGCATAATATTCGGAAAAGTCCTTAGTTGGAATCTCGGTCAAAAGTTTCCTAAATTTTCCACAGTTTCTCCACACAACTGCCAGTTTTGCACACCTTCTCCAATCCATCATTCACAACTTCGTAACATTCAGCACCGCACACACCTACGTGAGACCTAGACAACTCAAGGCCCGATGTACAAACCCCCAATAACCAATCACTTAATAATAGCGACGTGTGTCATTGAAAGGCGCTGTCAACTGTAAAATTCATACAGCGTTCGTGATAGCTGAATGAATGAATACGGAACAATGGCAGAAATTAAAGTGACAGGGCGAAATACCGAAGAATATGGAGAAAAACATGTCACAGTGTCCCTTTTTTCGCCATAAATCCCAAATGGACTGGTCTAAGATTTAAGCCGTGCCTCCTTGGAGACAGGGCAAGGACTATCTGCCTGAGCCACGGCGCAGCCCCAAGAACGTTATTTTCTACAATAAATGAACACCAAGACTTAACCATTTAAGGACGAAATTGTATCTGTCTGATTTAAAGACACAGTCCGTACCGCGCAGTAAACACTCCGTCTCTGTTATACAAACCAGTCAGTTAATGCTGTATACGGTAATAATCGCTGTTTGTTCTGAGATACACGCAAAACACATAAATACACTGTGTGGGCAGAACGTGGAATTGTATATAAAGATCAAGTCTATACCGCGCAGTAAACACACTCCGTCTCTGTTATACAAACCAGCCACTTAATGCTGTATACGGTAATAATCGCTGTTTGTTCTGAGATACAAGCAAAACACATAAATACTCTGTGTAGGCAGAAAGTGGAATTGTATATAAAGATCCAGTCTATACTGCGCAGTAAACACACTCCATCTCGGTTATACAAACCAGACAGTTAATGTTGTATAGGGAAATAATCGCTGTTTGTTCTCAGATCCACACAAAACACATAAATACACTGTGTGGTCAGAACGTAGAATTTCAGAATGTTAAAGCTGCTGATACATAAAGTAAATTCTGAGGCTTTTTAAGGTTAGAGCAGGACGAAAAGGTGCAAAGGACAAAATTGAGAATGCAGCAACTGTTTTTGCTGCGGTGATGACAATGCGTGCTACTGTCTCCTGAGGTGTGATGCCATGTAGTCTGGTAGTTACCAGCTTTTCGGAAGGACATAGTGCATTCACTTCAACGTACAAGACTCCCTCTACCGATTGTTCTCACACGGCCCACACTCACCCCTTCTCGTTTAGCGGCAACTTCCAGTGTCACGGTAGGTCTTGAAGTGTCGGTCTACCTGAAGCCTTCAATTCGACGCGGTGTCGTTTAACTACTAAAGACACGCGTCTGTTTAGGTGCGCAGTGCGGACGTCACAGGCCTAATTGGCAACGTCGATCACTCTGTTACGAGCCGCGCACCAAGCCGACAAGTTTGTAAAACTGCGTAGGCACTGGGCGCGTTCTGCCCTGAAGGAGTGTGTCTTGTGCCGAGGAAACTTTGTCGAGTGCATCACTTCACTTACAAGAGCTTGGTAACTGCGCAGTAAGTAATGATGCAGGTGCTGACAAAAATGTACAGCGCTTGCTTGCCGTCAGTTACTTCAGTCCACATAAATGGACAGCAAGAATTAGTTGGACAATTTAGTACACACACAAGTTACTGACAGATTTTCTACACAGTTTCTGTTAATGCATTTTAACACTGAATTTGACTTTTTGGCCAAACATAAGTCAAAACTACTCAATTAATACACCAACTAATGCACTTATATAAAAGTTACACATTAAAACACTAAAACTGCTCCGACATGTTTCGGTCCTAAGACCATCATCAGGGATCTATATTTTCCTTGCTACAGTCACATTAAAAATAGTCACTGATTAACTTCCTTGTACTAATAGGGTGTTGTGGCAGCATGCCGTGTTGTGTACGGTTATGTTGCGAAGAGTGCCCTGCTATGGATGTGCATTCTGTGCTTCGCTGCGTATCACGCAGCTGCCACAACACCCTATTAATACAACGAAGTTAATCAGTGACTATTTTTAATGTCACTTTAGCAAGGAAAATATAGCTCCCTGATGATGGTCTTAGGACCGAAACATGTCGGAGCAGTTTTAGTGTTTTAATGTGTAACTTTTATATAAGTGCATTGGTTGGTGTAATAATTGAGTAACTCGACAACATGCACGGTGTAACAATGAAAATAAGTCTAAACATTCGCATTATCGCCAATTAACTATAGACAGGAGGAGCAAATTCATTCATTCAGTAATCTGTCTTACGACAGGTCCAAAGCCTCTTCCAAAGCGATCTCTCCACATAGTGCGATCTAGAGCTTCCTCCTTCAAATGAGAGTATCCTCTCCTTTCCTTAAGGTCATCCAATAGCGTCCTACGTCTTCTTCCTCGTCTTCCTGCCCCTTCTATCCCCCCTTTTATCTTTCCTTCAATAACCCATTGCAGAAGGCAGTTTCTACGCACAATGTGAACAATCCAGTTAGCCTTCCGTTTACTTTTCATATAGGATATTCGTCTTCTCCTTGACTCTAAGTAATACTTAATTTTTCACATGATCGGTCCAACTGATCTTTTCCATCCTTCTCCAGCACCACGTTTCAAAACTTTCCAGGTGTTTCTGATCTACTGCCCGAAGCGTCCCAGTTTCAGCACCATATAAAGCTATGCTCCAAATGTAGCATTTCACTAGCTTCTTCCTCAATTCCAAGTCCAATGTGCTAGTAAAAAGAGCCTTCTTCTTGTTGAACGCAGCTTTAGCCACGGCAATCCTACATTTAATTTCACAAATAGGCAACACAGATTTGTTATTTGCCCATACAAAATTCCAAATTTGAATTCCAAATGTTTATATCTCACTGTCATTGAACACAGGTTAAATACAAATTTCGCGCAAGCCCTGGCTTTTAAATTAAAACGACATGTTTTGGTAACATTTCAAAACTTCCTTACTCGTCTAAGTGGTCAACGGGTTAATAACACCGAGTGCAGAAAATTTATCATCATCATAAACATCAAGGATTGGACCCTTTGATCCGTTCCGTCTCCAAAGTTATAACTGTTCGCGCCAACGTTTTTTCGGTCTGTAGTGGTATGATTTCAAAGGGATTCGGTTTTGTGGCATTCTTTGCAAGTGTTGAAACCAGTTCCGTCAGTCCTGTGATTCCTCTGGAAATTCTGAGTTGGGTAGGGTGTCCTCAGGATAGATAACCAGTCCCTCGCTGAGTAAGTTTGGTGGCAGCTAACCTCAGGGCCTCCAACATGCCCGTTTTCTGTAAGGGTGTGCTCCCTTAGCCGAAGATCTCGGTTTTGAGGCACTCACTTTCATCCCCTCCTCTCTGCTACAACTAAAGTTGCATTGCCAAGGGATCACGAGCGAGGGCGTGAGGAAGTCGGATTTGCTGGCAGAGCTGACCGATGTCATGTCAGGTACTGTTCACAAGATTTGTGGATATTGTCTATCGGCATCGATAATAACCCTTGGGGCCAATACCAGCCCCAGAAAATTTATAAAGTATAAAATTTGAGACAGGTATGGGAGACGGGAGAGGCGCACACAGGATTCTGGTGGGGAAACGTGAAAGAAAGAGACCACTTGAAAGAACCAGGCGCAGATGGGAGGATAATATTAAAATGAATCTTGCATCGATTTGGGAGGGCGTGGACTGGATTTGTCTGGCTGAAGAAAATGACAAGTGGCGAGATCTTGTAATAGCAATAAGGAATTTCCGGTTTGCATAAAATGCGGGGAACTTCTTGACTAACAGTGAAATTATCCGCTTTTTAAGAGGACTCTCAGTCATTTAGTTAAAAGATGGGAAAATATTTAGTGTAGTAGTATGCATTAGGTGAGGGTCTTGGTGGGGAAACCGGAGGGAAAGAGACCACTGGGGAGACCTAGGCGTAGATGGGTTGATAATATTAGGATGGATCTCCAGGAGGTGGGATGTGGGTATATGGACTGGATTGGATTGGCCCAGGATAGGGGCAGGTGGCGGACGCTTGTGAGTGCGGTAATGAACCTTCGGGTTCCGTGAAATGCGGAGAATTTCTTAACTAGCTGCAAACCAGTTAGCTTCTGAAGAAGGACTCTGAACCATGGAGTACGTAAGTATGCATAAGAAGCAGCATTAAAACCTTCGACTGGTTCAGACGCTATAAACACACGGACACAATAATGTAAGTCTATGTCTTCATACAAAATAAAAAAAAACACGAAGTTCAGCATGTCAAAGACCTGTAGGCATATTTCAACTGCAGAAAGTTTGCCGCACTCTACAAGTGTGTGCTGAGATAGGCCTCATAGAAGGCTTGCAAAATTTACGTACTTTTGAATTCATTTTTATCTTCAGCTCCACAGTAACCTCTCCTTCTGTAACAATTTCGATCTTCATTAAACCTTTAAAGACGAAATATAAAGTTAAAGATAAAGTGATCCCGTTGCAGGCCCTGTGTGGCCCAGAGGGTGGGTAGAGGTATAGCTCTACTCTTCCACGACCGCGACACAAGAAGGGGGTGAGTGGTCAGCAGCACGCCCCGGCCGCACTTTACCCCCGGGAAAGACCCGGTACCCATTTTACAGGAGGCTGGATGAGCCCCAGGGCCGGTCTGGAAGGGCGGTAAATCTCGTCCCCACCGGGATTCGATCCCGGACCGTCCAGCCCATAGTCAGTCGCTATACCCACTGAGCTACCGGGCCCACGATTAAAGCAGGGGGTAGAACAATTCGCTCTGAGGTCTACAAACTTATTGTTTTTATTCGGTATAAGGGGTTATTGTCTGAGGAGTGGAAGGAGTCGATCATTGTACCTATCTTCACGAAGGGTGATAAAACAGACTGTAGTAATTATAGAGACATATCACTATTGCCAGTTACGTACAAAATTGCAATCAAAATCCTGCTGTCAAGGTTAACTTCATATGTAGAGGAAATTATTGGGGATCATCCATGCGGATTGCGACGCAACATGTCAATATCAGCTTGTGGTTTATGCTGCTGATGTTAATATATTGGGTGAAAGCATACATACTATAAAGAAATACAGACGCTTCAATAGGCGGTAGTAAGGAGATTGGTCTAGAAGTGAATGCTGATAAAACTCAGTACATGGTCAGTCTCGAGATCAGAATGTAGGACGAAGTCTTAATATAAAGACTGATAGTAGTTCCTTTGAAAGTGTGGAAGAGTTCAAATATTTGGAAAAAAAACCAAACAAAACGAAACTCCATTCAGGAATAAATTAAGAGCAGGCTGAAATCATGGAATGCTTGCTAGCATTCGGTGCAGAAGCTTTTGATTTCCTTTAGATTTTGTTTTCCAGTTTGCTATCCAAAAATTTTAAGATTGAGATAAACAGAACTATAATTTTGCCAGTTGTGTGTGTGGGTTTGAAACTTGGTCGCTCACATTGAGGTAGGAAGGTAGGCTGAATGTGTTTGAAAATAGGGTGCTGAGGAGGATATTTGGGCCTAACAGGGATGAGGTAATAGGATAATGGAAAAAATACATAATGAGAAGCATAATGATCAAATCGAGAAGAATGAGATGAGTGGAGCAGTGGCATGTATGGGGGAGAGGAGAGGTGTATACAGGGTTTTGGTGGGGAAACCTGAGGGAAAGAGACCACTTGGAAGACCTAGGCGTAGATGGGAGGATAATACTAAGAAGGATCTTCAGGAAATGGGATGGGGGCATCGGCTGGATTGATCTGGCTCAGGATAGGGAGAGATGGCGGGCACTTGTGAATGCAGTAATGAAAACCTTCGGGTTCCATAAAATGCGGGGAATTTCTTGACTAGCTGAGAGCCGGTTAGCTTCTCAAGAAGGACTCTGCTACGTGGAGTAAGTAAGTAAGTAAGTAATTAAGTAACACAGTACGTGTACGAGATGATGTCATAACATAATAGATCCTCAAATCATGGATCTTGAAAGCCACGCAAACCACCGTCGTACAAGATTGACAAAAATTTTGGGTTATAGCTAAATACACGCACTTTCCTTGAAATTCTGTAATCTAAGAGGTGAATCTAAGAGTTGGTGTTATCACGAACCGTAACCCTATGTGTAACATTTATGTGTTCGAGTGACTGAGCAACGCCCGGTTAGGAAAGAGCTTGGTCTGTGAGTGACGCCACAACGCGGACTAAAGTGCAACTATAATTCATTAATCTTCCAACTCGTAAATCAATAAACGCATGCTGAAAGACGCCACAGATTAGCGGGTGAACACCACGTACGCACGTCGACGAATGGACAGTTTCTAGCAAATTAAAGCCTATACAGCTGTGTACAATTCAGCTCGGAAAACCGCGCTGTGACGCATCTGTTAAAACCTCACATCCCGCAAGTGCAACCACGCATCACGCAATCAAGGATGCGTGGTTCTTGACACCAAAGTTATGTTATGCAATATTCTTAACCGGGACTTCGGGTTGCGAAAAAGATGCATAGAATAAGGACAGCAAACATCCGTCACAAAATTCCTTGTATGTATTATAATTTCACTGCATCATGTTTCGGCTCAAATATAACGAGCCATCATCAGGCTGACAGGGTGTCAGAAAAAATATTTACGCCACATTAATTAGTCTACGTTGTCCGTATATGCGGCTCAGATCTCAGTTTAAAATATCATTAAAAAAATTGTTATGCCGAAAATATAAATTTGAGAATTATATCATGTGGACATCATGGTCCGTGGTCGTGGCTGCTCCGGGTTCGTGGTCAGTCAGTGGTCGAGGTTGCTCCTGGTTGGCAGTCGATCCGTTGTCGCGCCTGCTCCGGTTTGTTGGTAGGTCCGTTGTCGTGACTACTCCGGGTTCGTGGTCGGTCGGTGGTCGCGGCTGCTTCAAGTAGTCGTTCGGTCCGTCCGTGTTCACGGCTGCCCCCGTTTCCTGGTCGGACCGTGATCGCTGCAACTCGGGTCTGCTGTTGGTCCGTGATGAGTGAATGTGAGTAATTGTGTGTGTGTGGGTGTGTTTGTGAGAGTGTGTGAGTGCGTGAGTGATTGTGTGCGTGTATGTGTGGGTTTGTGTGCGGCTATGAGTGTGTGTGAGTTTATGGATGTGTAAATGTTGGTGTGTATGACTATGTGTGTGTTTGTGAGTACGTGTATATTTGTGTGTTTTTTGTGTGATTTTGTGTGAGCTTGTCTTTTCAGGTACGGTATTCCTCCTTGGAGCTCAGCTGTGTTCTCCAACATCTTTTCCTGCCACAGTCCACGACAAGGCAAGATGTTACTCCATAATTTACTGTATTTTAACAGTTTATTTGGATGGTATTCTTTACCTAATATTTTTAGGGACGTTAAAACAAACATGGTTTCGCCAGTCCACTAGCAGGAGGCAAATATGGCAGATATAGAACTCCTTGGTGGAGAGTTCAGTGGACATGGACATACAGCACTAGATCCAACGGCTCAGCAAATGACGTCAAGCCGTCAATGTTGCCAGCCTAGAAAGAATGCCAGTGGTTGAATTTATTTGTGCGTAACTGGGTCTTGGATTTTTAATAAATTTATTAGTCGAAGATTCGGTTACTTAAAGGAGCGCTCGGTTAAGTAATTAAAACACATTGTCCCTCTGATAATGTTCCTGAACACGACAGCTGTTACGGAATGTCCCAGAGGGTGTAGACATTCTCTGCGATACAAATTCCGTAATAAGGTACGCCCTGTATATGTGGAGATTTCGTTTTGAGAATCTAATAAACGTTGGGATTATCAATTATAGCACCCCCATTACGGAACTTAAAGGTTCATCACCTTATTCACAACGGCCCGCGTGGGCTAAGTTGTTGTATCCTGCGTGGACCCGGTGGGGAACGTATCTTGAATGTTGTTCCCAGAGGGACGGAGCTCGGAACTCAGGTTAAGACGGGTGTCGGGCAGGCCGCACACACACTCTCAATAATCCCCAAGTAGAGTGTACTGGAGTTTCATTGTGCGTAATTAGGGAATAATGGCAGTTACACCTGAACTGTATTGGTGACAATTCTCGCCAGCGGGGCTCTTCATTACTGTTAACACTCACTGATCTTCCAGCTTCATTCTCTGTTGCTCAGTCACTGTTAGAGATACACAACAGACTGCAACTGGAGCACAAGGCAGCTACTGTTACATGCGTCAATCCACGCATTACTCGCGCGATAAACACTTAGTGCGACCACTTATAAACAAAAAGAAATAGCAGGAAATTATCGTATTCCTCCCATGCCTGGTCTGCCTACTAAGAAATGGAAGTGTAAACGAAGAGTATGAGTTACAGGAAAGGCGAGAACTAAGCATGATAAAATTAAGCTTATGGCTTACATAGAGTACACACAGTACATACAGTAAATACAATGCATACAGTTCATACAGTACACACGGTACATGCAGTACATACAGTACATACAGTACACACAGTACATACAATACATACAGTACATGCAACAATTCTGGAGAGAAGAGAAAGAAAAGAACAAAAAAAAATTAATGTGTATCAACTACACAAAAATGTATCGTGAGCCAGACGAATCCGGTCCACAGCCTGACATCCTGCTTTGTCACAATCCCTATAAATACTATTCTCCCATCTACGGTGATCTATTCCCCTCATGTTTTTCCGACTAATGCCGTGTCACATTCACTTCTAATCTCTCCCATTCGTGCTAGAGTCCCGTACCTCTTTAGTGAAGATTAGAACTACACTTAGGTCAATTCATTCCACATTAATGTTATCCTTTCATCTACCCTTAGGTCTTCAAAGTGGTCTGAAGGAAACAGGCCACTTAGAAGATAAAAATAAGTAGTATACGTCAGTCAGTAACACAACATTTATTTTATATAAATTATGTGTATATATATATATGTGTGTGTGTGTGTGTGTGTGTGTCAGGGCGACATGTTTCGACCTAGTCGGTCATCCTCAGACCCTCAAAGAAATGACCGACTAGGTAGAAACATGTCGCTCTGACATATATACCATTGTATATAAAATAAATATTGTGTTATTGACTAACTATAGTACTTATTTGTATGTTATAATACTGCGGGATGGAAAACTTTAAATTGATACCACTTGGAAGAACTACGCGCAGATGAAGCGACAATATTAAAGTGGGTATTACATAAGCATGATGGGAGGGGGCAGATTCGATTAATTTGGCTCAGGATATTGAAAAGTAGTGAACTGCTGTGAACACGATAACGAAATTACGAGTTCCATTAGATATGGAGATTTTGACTGAAGATAAATCGCCCTACCGTATAGGACTTGGCTTCATGGAGTTTTTTACTTGGCTGGTTGGTTGGTTGGTTGGTTGGTTGGTTGGTTTGTTGGTGGGTCGGTTAGTCAGTCAGATAGGTGATGAACTAGTCAGATATGCAATTTCATAATTAAACATTTAAAGCCCAAGCGCAGACTGCTTTATTTAAACTTTTGGCGCCGGAATTATTTTTTAATTTTAGCACACCCGGTATATAAAATGTGAATAATACAGGAACCAAATACGTTAGAATTATGAAACAAACTGCATTTTGAAAAGAAAAGTACGGAGAGTATACACCATGTTTAAAATATTCGGTACCTATATTTGTTGAATAAATATATAAAATGCAACTTTGGAAGTTAGCGGTGCGGTACGTCAACTGTAGTTGACTTTAGGCGCCTAAAGGTTAAAGCCCCAGTCCGTACCGCGCTGTAAACACTTTTCATCTCGGTTATAAAAGCCAATCAGTTTATGCTGTAAGTAGCACAAGTCGCTGTTTCTTCTCAGATAAATACAAAACACATAAATACAGTGTGGGCAGAGCGTACAGTTGTTGAATGTTGAACTGGTGGTGCATCACGTGACCAGTAGGCTTTAAAAAGTTAATTTCTTCATCCCTTCAAAATCCCACGCACTGCAACTCCCCCACAAACTTCTACAGCAGAATTTTGGCGTTTTAGTCTGCATATTTCGGCATGAACCAGTCCGGTAGACCTGTAATAATCAAAACAAGCCCCTTAATTCGTCTTCAGGGGAACAAACATTCAATCAAATGACACATCTTGATCCACGTGGCCAAATAAACCATGATTCTTCCGTATTTTAGAACTTCTCTCACTGCCTTCAGCAGGAGTATACACATAGTTACATGCATCAGGGACTGAATATGAGTTCAACTCCAACAATAATGTTTTCGAATCACCTGTGCCTGTTTAAATTACAATACAGCATACCAATGCCCCGCTTTAAAAATCCTCCGTAAATATATGCACTGCACACAGATGCTGTAATCTTACGACTATCAAATTACACCCAACGACAAATAACGTACCGACCAATCGTGACGTCCACATTTCCATTACTGTCCTAATTTTATTGGTAAATAAAGTGATCACGTCCTGTTCACTGCGCAAGTGAACTCCCAGTGCGAAAACGATATAAATATATCCTCCTGTCAAGTGCAATTAACTTGCATCAGACACGTTACAGTCCGCCGCATATATCCAACAAACATTCAGATGTAATATTTTATGTTGACGCTCATATCTGCTTTGCCACTTTTATGAGCACGAGGAATTTTCAAGCTGGACATTCTAACGTTTAAATGATATCAGTAATAATAAATAGTTGCAGGTTATTCAACAACGTTACGATGTTTTTCTTTTGAACTGTTAGGTTATGTAGCAACGAAGGACATGCAGTGAAAGTACACTTGTAAATGTGTTGTTGAATGACGCTCTCAATTGCTGTAATTATGCAGTGTCCATGATGGACGGATGAATGAGTATGGAGCACTGGTGGAATGTTACAGTGTAGGGTAGAACCGGAGTAGTCGGGGAGAAACCTCTTCCAGTGCGACGCTGCTCACGACAAAGTCTCACATGGAATGACGGGATCGAACCCAGGCCGTCCACGGCGACTGACCGGCGACTAACCTACACGGCTCGTTAAAACCTTGTAACTGTTGAGCTGCGGTGACAGTGTGTGTTGAGATGTGTGGGCGTTTGATGTGGTGGGCTAAAAAAATGCACGATGATCTTCCATCGATGTAACACTTCACTGGGCTCGAAATCCATTCCAACGCAGTGCGAATCAGGTGCGACACATTGGTTCCAGCTATGACGTACTGGCTACTGCTTACAATCCGTGTCAGACTATCAAGTAAACCAAATGATGTCTGTCTTGACAAACCAGCAGTACTTAATATAGTTATGTACAGACTATGAAGCTGGTGTTTATGCATTTCTCTGCTATTTCCTGTTACTTTATCTCCCTTAAATGTAAGATTAAATGTCACTCTCAGAACCTCAAACATTATTCTCAGAACAATATTAAGACCAACTAATTGCACATACTTGTAAAACCATTAAAATCACATTATCTGATTAAAAATGGATTTAAAATTTCTCCAACATGTTTCAATCCCTCTATGGGATCATCCTCAGGGAGCGT
>Ga0123352_10015089_pt1 | contig 12297 bp, 10 predicted proteins | sample TergutLab28metaG_FD_89700 | JGI IMG/M metagenome (GOLD analysis project Ga0123352, IMG submission 89700) | Labiotermes labralis P1 segment gut microbial communities from Petit-Saut dam, French Guiana - Lab288 P1 | ecosystem: Host-associated > Arthropoda: Insects > Digestive system > Gut ... | reverse complement strand
CCTCAATTGACCTCACGAGGCTGAGTGGACCCTGTTCCAGACCCACTACTACTCAGAAAATCTGGTAGCGCCGGGGATCGAACCCGGGACCTCTGTATCTGTAGCCAGAAACTCTGACCACTACAATTATAAACTTCAGAAGAAAGAAAATGGACAGAACATTCAACTACATTCTGATATTTACCGTTTTGTATGAAACCCTTGAGCAAAGTGTTGTTATCCATATACAGGAACAACCTGGTCCTTTGTCCAAGTAAGAGGCGTTGAAGAGCAGGTTTCCATTTTGATACACTTAATGCCCTGGCCTTCAGACCCGTAGGCACCACACCACTATTCAGGATGTCTGTAACACCTTTGGCAGTTCCTTTACTGTAAATGAAAATTTAATGACTGCACAAAATTACCTTTGCTTTGGTGTGTGTACAATTCATGCTTCAGGTTTGGGAGGTTCTTATTTCAATTCTTGGCCTGGAAGTTAACTATCCTGGCTAAGGGTTTTTTTCATAATTCCAGGCAAACATCAAAATGGTATTCTCTTCATTCTAAATCATTTTCAATCCATTATTGTCCTATTCAACAATAAAGAGTCTGAGATAATAAAGGCATTATTAAATAAGCCATATTTTATTTAATAAACAGATTACACAGTGGCATTGGCATACTGTAGGCTAATTTTTGTGTTTAAAATAACATTACATTTACAAGTTCTTTAAAGCAGATTTCAGACTTATTCATTCAGCCAAGCCCATAGCCAGACCATGAACCATGAATACAGTGGGTGTAGGAGCTTCCAGTAAGGTGCATATACATACACACGTTTATATATGTATATAATGTTCTACTTATTTATTTATTTATCATTTGTTTGCTACATGTATAGCACTTGGACAAACCACACAAAGCATAAGACATGAAAGAAATAAACATTCACAAATATTTTACAAGAATTACATCAGTTCAGTCTACAAACCTATAAGAATCATTGTTAAACTACACAAATGTGATTAATTATTGAAATAAACTAATTTAATTATACAATATTATTTTTACAATAAAACAGAAATCCTATTGTCATCTTGTTTTATGTGTATTAGTAATTATTGGTTCTATTGTCTTTTTCAAATATAAAAATTCATTTAATGAATAAAAAGTATGATCCAGTAAAAGCAACTTTAACCTTTGTTTAAAATCCCTAAAACTTTCCAAATGCTTTATTTTGGTTGGCATCGTGTTGTACAACATAATTCCCATGTTTATCGCACTTTTACATATACTGTATGCGTGTGTGTATATATATTATGTTTGCGCATAAGTGAAAAGCCCCTTCGTCATGACCACACAATCAGTTCTTTCATTACATAATGCCCTCTATAACATTATGCAAAACATCTTACATTTGTTTACGTTTTTGAAAATTTGTTGTTTCCAACCGTGGCCATTCAACAGAAGCAACACGTGGATGCGTCAAGGTGTTGAAAGTACTTTAGCAGGCTGATCAGCATGTTTGTCTTTGATATATTCAAATTTCTTTTGGGCATATCCAGATTTTTAGAGTGCACTGTACCCACTTGCACCCCCTGGCTACAGGCCTGCAAACAGCGTATGTACGCATTTTTCATACTCTTCCCAAACTTCTTGGTTTGGTAAGGATTTATGCTTGTAGTTCATTTACTGGTATCCATGTCAGTGTGCCTGTGCTTTGCACTATAGCATACTTCTACAAATTTCATACTTATGTCTGGTGTAGAAAGGCAGGCAAATATGTATATATCCCATTATACCTAAAACATTTACTTAAAACCAGCAATTTTCTCCTTTTAAATGATTCTTAATGGAGTAAAAAGACAATTTTGCATTGGCTTTCAAGGGAAGAAATAAACTTAGATAGGAATATGTTTCGAATTTGAATTTTAATTCATTTATATTCTATGCATCGAAAATAGGTTAATACCTTGGTTATAGAACAAGCCAAGAAGTATGATTTAATTTTACAACCACCCACCTTGTTGCTGTTTACAAACATGCAACCGTTGCAAAACTTAAGTCACCTTGCAGACAGTATGTAAGCTACTGCTTGCTCCCTGCTATATCTCTTCAGATTCTTTGAAAGTGTCAAACTTGTCACATGCTGAGACAAGTGCCTCAACTGTCAAGAGTGTTGTGTTGAATAATAGTGTACAAGTGACATTCTCATTACATATTGTCAGTTTACTATATTAAAATCATGCCTTTGCTTTATGCGTACTGTAAACTTGCTTTCTGATCACTTTCTTACATGGAGACACACATGGATAGATATAGCTATTCAGTGGATCCAGAAGTTAGCCAAAATGACAGAAGCATGCAAAATAAGTCATGAAAATACAACAAATATAGAAGTACATAGACTATCTTCACGTCTGCACCGTGCCTCAATGGCAATTAAACACTTCATTATCCAACTAATGCACAAATATGTAATTTATAGATACAATTAAAATTATGAAATATTTAAAAGTGCTCCAACATGTTTCAGATCACAGAGGATCCATCATCAGGGAGCCTTGTACAGTGCTTGGCTAAAATTACAAAAATGGTTCTATCGTGTCTGTTGACATGGACATGGTTGATGTTATGGCAGCATATTCTGACCCGTTGTGAATGTGTGTAGTTCACTGTATAGGGAGGCACTCAAGTGAGTGCCTTCCTATACACTTGACGCACAGTGGGTCAAAATATGCTGCCATAACGCCGACCACGTCCATGTCAACAGACACGATAGAACCATTTTTGTAATTTTATACAAGCACTGTACAAGGCTCCCTGATGATGGATCCTCTGTGATCCGAAACATGTTGGGGCACTTTTAAATATAACATCATTTTAATTGTATCTACAAATTATATATTTGTGCATTAGTTGGATAATAAAGTGTTTAAGTACAAAGACCAAAAACTATTGGAAAGATTTCGCACAATATATGGTGAGTAATTTTTAAATACCAAAATTAGTCAATAGAGTAAAAAGTCTAAGCGTTGAAGTATGTATCTTTTTAATGTCACTTTACATTCAATACACACCCTTACTAAGAAGGGGACCGCGGTAGCACAGTGGTTAAGGTGCTGTACTTCAAATTGGAAGGTCGCAGGTTCGATTCCAGATGGTGTCATTGGAATTTTTCATTGACATAATCCTTCCGATCGCACCATGGCCCTGGGGTCAAGTCAGCCTCTAACAGAAATGAGTACCAGGAGTATTTCCTGAGGGTAATAGCGGCCGGTGCATAAGGCTGACAAACTTGCCACCATATTGGCCCATTGCCACTTAATCTGGGAACCTTAACTTCCTGGAACCCTCTGGGTGCCTCAGGCCTGTAATGGGACTGATTTACCTTTACCTTATTAAGAAAGACAATTTTTATTTAATTTGTTGCTGTATGCAGTACTTATGCCCCACATGTGAATGCATCACACCTGCTGATGCTTCATCCAAAAATCGCTGTGTCCCTTTAAACATTATTATATGCCTAAATCTGTCATGCAGAGAGAATTAGTTGGTGAGGACAAAAGGGGATATAACATTCTTTTGCTGTGGAAAAACAGACTTCTTTGAGAATGGAATGGATGTATCATGATCTAGAATAAAATGTTTAATATAAGGTACATTATGATAACATTATCTTCTGGTCAGTAAAATATGAATTTAACCAGTAGTGTGAATTTAAAGTTACTGGAATAAAATGTACTTACTCTTTAGCAATAATAGAGTCCCATGGTTGTTGCAACCATGTGCACGGTCTCTTATTTGGGATGTCTTGAACAGCACCATTTGGACATAGGTACTTGTAATGTCCATGCCCCTGGTCCTGAAATTGTCAATGATATTTAACTAGTATTAACAAAAGCTTTGAGATTCCTCAGTGAATGAAACTTATTTACAATGTCTCAAGCAACTAATTGAATGTGTTCACAGCTGAAAAGAAAATATCTAAAGGCTGAGACATGGACAGGCTCCGTTTTCCACCTAACTGATGAAATTATACAGAGTGTCCCTTTTACTGCATCCCTGAGTACTGCGACGGTCACAGGATATCCCAGCAGATACAGGCTACCCATGCAATAAATCTGCCATGCTCATTGCTACAATAATGGGAAACACATTCTATGAATCACAGTCAAAATATTGTGTTAGTACTGGATACTGTAACATTCATAGATACTTTACTATAAATTATAAAGTAGGTACATTTTTAAGTGAAAATATTGCATTGGAAATAGAGTGGAAATATAATATCTTAAATTCTTGTGTTAAAATAATAACGAAAAAGAAAATGTTACAAATTTTATGCCTAAATTAGTATGGGATTCAAACAACCAACCAAAGATTTAAATGAAGACGGAGACTTGAGCAAAAGCGCAAGTTGACGTCCCAGGCTGTTTAGCCATTCCTGTGTTACCGCATCGGTGGGCTCAGTAACAGACACCTTGAACTATAAGTGGGATTGCGCTTACTCTTAACGATTTTCCATCGTCTTTGAAGACCCCGACGTGGAAAAAGCGAGGACCATTGATCAAGAGGCAATAAGCCTAATGACGGGGCATAACTTTGGCTGGAAGGCTTTCTGCGATTCGAATCCAGAATGGTCATGTTTCACGTTAACCTTAGACTGATCATGGTAAAATTTAACCGCCTTGCGTGGGATGAGTGCGGGCCGTTTGCTTGTTATATCTTGGCATTTGCCGCACAAATGAGGATGAAAGCATGGAAAAAACCTCAGCCAGGTAGTCGAAAAGTGCCAGTTGGGCACGATTCAATGTGTCGACAACACAGCCTTTTACGGGTAGCCAGGACAAGTTGTCGGTCCCTATCTCCGTTCTTTACGGAGCCCGGATCAACGCTTGGTCAGCGTAGATATTCGCCGAGCTGCGTAACTAAGGGGTTCCACACATCAGCCAACCTTCAGTCGAATCTCTCAGAGATATAACGTGGTCGGCAAAGAAATTGACTCCCAAATCATTATGAATTTGCTTGTTACCAATGTACCAAGGTGCAATGGTGGCAATTCGAAGACACTTGGAATGAAGCACCTGCCGTTTCCTGAGATGGGAGCAAGCGACGGAACTCCATAGGGACACCCATAGTCTACCATAGGACGGATGAGTTGCTTGTACAGGATGACTCCATTCCTGATGGAGAGATCACTTCTCCTGTTTAGGAGAATCAGGAGAAGTCCCAACACTCCCAGTCTCTGTGCCGCTTTATTTTTCGCCTGATCGATACGAGTCAACCAGGTAAGCCATGTATCGAGGGTCACCCCAAGATAACGGGCGGTATCGCACCACTGAATGGGTTCCCCAAATAGCTGAACTGATCGGGGTTTTGGGACGCGCTTACTGGCCTTAGCGAAAAGCATCGCGGAGCTATTCGAGACATTGATGGATAACCTCCATTCTCTCAGCCACCGCTCTAGATCACTGAGATATGTCTCCAGGTATTTGAAGAGCAGCGCTGGTTGACAAGACGTGGCTACGACGGCCGTGTCGTTCGCGTAGGGAACTAACTCGACATGGCGAGAAGGTGAAGCCACGTCGTTGTCGTACAGAGTGAATAGGACGAGGGGAAATTATTCCACACTGAGCTACTACACCCTGCATACGATGACAAGTGGGTGCGGCTGTTTGGAAGGATGCTTCGAACGTCCGACTATTGAAGTAGGAAGATATGGTTTTAACAAGATACGAGTGAAAATTAAAGACAGTTTGTAGAGGCGACTGTCGAACTATGCAGTATTGAAGGCCTTGGCCACATCGAAGCAAAGCGCCTGTTAGTCACTTTTCGCCAAAGTTCTTGGACGCTCTTTCTACGAGGCGGGTGAGCTGTAGTGTAGTGCTGTTTTGGGGTCAGCACCCAAACTGGTCATTGCGCAGTAGCCAACGTCCTCTTAATTCGCGGGAATCCTGGTGAGTAGAGTCTAGTCGAACTTCTTGCCAATCGTGTCTAGCAGACTTGTGGGTCGATAAGACGAGGGTGGCGCCGGATCCTTGTCGGGTTTTGGGATGGAAAGAAGGCGGGCGTGTTTCCAAGGTGGCGGGAAGTACTGGATTCGATATATTGCTTTGAATAACACGACAAGAAGGGAGACAGCACTCATTAGAAGATGCTTCAAGGCCCTACTGTTTGGAACGGGGACTTCCGCCGAGCAGGGCAGTCTAGGATCTGATTGGAACCAAGTTGTCCGTGGGGGCCGTGTTGTTAGGGCTACTCCCCCAACCAATTCCCAACCCAATCCCGCTCCAGTCACTGAAACTCCTACAAAGAGTGAAGTGACAAACACCAGTAATAAGGGCAAGACTGCAAAGTCAGCTTCCAAATTCATGGTAGGCCCTAACCAGGCCCCGGTGATTAAACCAAAGAAATCCGCGGAGTCTACAAAGTCTTCGCAACGCAAACCCAAAGAACTGGTGGTCCCACCCCAACCCAACAAGTCACTCACTGAGGAGATCTCCGATCTTCTAGACAATCTCCTCATAAACACATGTGTGGTGCTCACTCGCAGAATCCTCACATCCGTCCCCACCCTCTCTTCTGGGCCAGCTCGATGGCAGTCTGTCCTCAAAACCGTTATCCTCTTTGTAACTGAGTATGGCATCACGACCTGGATGGATAAACTGGGTTAAATCCTTGTGGTTGTCCTACTGGAACACCAATGGTGTCCGCAGCAGGAAGCTGGAACTGGATCACTTCCTCCGGCAATATGGGATCGACATATGCCTCTTGACCGAGACCCACCTCAAGTCAGGTGAAGCCTTCCGAATGGAAAACTATGTTTATCACCGTACCGACCAGTTCACTGAAGGAGGCAGAACACCAGTCCAAGGTCTAAAGTACCTGGAGACTAGTGCCATCCAGGTCATGCTGGGAAGTAAACGAGTAAAAATCGTGAAAGTTTACCTATCGCTCTCCCAGCCAATATGTGCTTTGGACTTATCTGCCTCCCTTAGCGGTGGTCTTCCCACCCTCATGGCAGGTGACTTAAACACCAAGCACGTGCACTGGAATTCTAGGCTGATCACGACAAGGGGCAGACTCTTGTGTGATTATGCCAATGAGAATTCCTGTCTGATCTATGCCAAGGTAATAATTCCAGGCTGTTATATTTTAAAGTAGCCTGTAATTATATCAAGTAGAAAATTTCAAATATGTGTATATTTTCCTACTGCACTATTTGCTGTGCTGATGGCATGTTGTTTGTGTTGAAGACACAAAATTCCAGTTGCAAGTTGCATTGTCACCATCCACTGCACAAAATCAGGAATTGGTTTTCCACGCATTTTGTTAAATATTCGCTATATATCAAAATGCCTAAAATAAAAAGTTGTGGATTGGAAGAAGGTATATGTTTCATTTCATGTAGCAGTTGTTCATATGAGTTTGATGAGAATGTTCACAGAAAATTTATAAGTTAAATTTTATCCCCACGTGGTTAATAATGGACCACACAAGTATGCATGAAAACTGAATTTGCAAGACAGTTATTTTGATAAACTTTCAATACCAAAAGATCTGACATCAATTTAAAAATTCTTTAATCACACAGACAGATACATAAAATATGAGCAAGGTATATTGCTTTCATTTTATGTACAAACAAGTTGTACATAAAAAAGTTACTTTTTTTCTACTTTTCCCAAAGAAAACTACATTCATTTAAATAATGCTGTTTTGTTTCAGTAAAACTCACTTCAGTTTTGGTTTTACCTAGGAAAGTCTTCCTACTATTAGCTAATTTGTGAACTGCTAGGGCCAGATTGTGTAATCAGGAAGGTTGGATTGTGCCATCCTTTACAGTAGTTTCTATAATCTTCTTTATCCACCCTTGTTGGAAATATATTCCCAGTGATACTATGTTTATAAAAAAAAATGAAAAGTAAATGACTTACTGTAAAATACTCGTATTTCTGCTGTACATAGTGGTTTTCCACATATGCAACGCTACCATTTCCTTCTGTGAGGCAATGAAGGGTAGCTTCTTGATTCCCATGTGCATGAAGGTTTAGGGAACATTCTCTTTTTGAGTCACACAGTTCACACAGCTTCGAATATTTTCTTTCTGTAAAATAAATATGAGAAATAAGTATGTACTGAAGCAGGGCTATAAAATTTAATATCTTCTTGGGCTAAGAGCCACTTCAGCCCAAGGAGATATTATTAAAAAACATAAAGTTACTGTTGCATGTACATACACAAGTTCATGAAGGCATAAAGTAAAATTAATTCTATGCACTTGTGATGTTGGCATTAGATCTTAGTGCAGATCCCAGCTGCTCTAATTTTGGGGAAGTGGCATTGGTTCTCACAGATTGGAATTTTTTTTTTTTTTAATGAAGAGTATTGCTGGATGTAAGAGTGACATTCAAATCTTACAGCCCTTCTGGGAACTGATCTTTGGTTTTAAACTGTGCACTTTTGTCACTACACTGACTGAGCAGCTCCAGCTAAAAAGATGTACAAGACTTATTCTTGCAGAGATGCTATTCTTTGATTCAAGAATTCATGGCAGGAGAGACACATGTGTATCATCCAGAGAGAGACTTAGACTAGTGAACATTTGAACACCAATCAAGTACGATGATTTAAATGGCAAATGTTATACACTTGCAGAGCTTATGTTTATTGGACCGTGCATCATCTTGATAGTCGAATAAAGATAGACCAACTTGATATCACTTGGTTTATTATTTCATTATTTACTGCTCAACATGTTTCAGATGCTAATACATCCATCCTCAGGTGCTTGCAACTTATTTGATGAGTTATTTCATGGGTTGTATTGTTCTGGTTCGATGTGTGTTGGTGTTACGTTGTGGTTTGGCTGGGTTGGTGTGGTATCCATATGCAGGCTGAAGCATGATATCAAGTTGGTCTCTCTTTATTCAACTTGCAGAGCTATTATCAATTTTTCTGAAATGTGTATAACTGGTCGGTATTTTAAATAATTCACTTATAAAAGTTGCCAATAGTGGTAACTAAAGTCAGAATTTTGACATCACAATTTGGCAGTGACACTGGCTGAGGGTAAAATTTGAGTAAGTTGATCTCATACAATCTTATGACATATTAGTCAGGGTGCATTAATTTGTGGCAACAAGACTCCTCCAATCACTAAAACAGAAAATCTGTGTTGAAAGACTGTAAGTATTGTGACAAGAAATATTCTGAAGGTTATAAATTGAAAATGAGCAACTTTAAACCAGTTTTAGACCATTTATGATAAACACGTGTTAAATACATAGTGCTGGCTTGTCTGAAAGCACACAACAGCTATTCAGTTGATGAAGAAATTCCTAAATATCATGGAAATTTAAAGTGCTTTTCCCCTATTTTTGGTACATTCCTTACCCATTATATATTTCTAGGTTTAATTACCCTATTACAAATGTTAAATATTCTATGTTCAAATGCTGTCTTCAGCACTTTCTTTTTAGACTTCTCCAATACTTGTTCTTCTGTCATATTGAGAGACCAAGTTTTACGGTCACTCAGAGTAGAAGGTAAATTTGTGTTCCCTGAACACAAAGTATACAGTTTCCTGTTCATCCCTGGATATTTGTTTTTGTAATGTTCATTGCATATTGAATTTATTGACAGTCTGTACCACAGCATAATACATAGTCTGGTGACTAAGAACCCAGTTTTCATCTCGTCACACTTCATATTATGAGTTTCTGTGAGTATAACAAAATATTTAAGTAATCTATTCAATTTCAATTACACTTGTAAGTTTAGTTAAGGAACTACAGGTATTTTAATTCGGGTCAAATACTTACTCAGCTTCATGTCCCAATATGGGTCATCTGCCCATTTTCCAGGACGACAAGAACTTGCAAAGAAAGATGATAAAGCACTCAGTTCATCTTCAACAGCTGTTCCCACAGATTTAACACATTCAGCACCACTAACCTTAAGCACCATGCTCTCAAAATGCTGTTCAAACAATGATTATTTTATAAAACTGTCTACAGAGAGAGTCAAATACAAATAAATTATGCTCACATATTTTAACATGATTCAGCACTTAACTGTCCAAGCAATCTACTACACATAAAATTCTCAAAAACTTTTGAAACTGAAGTCAGTTAAGTTAAGTTGGAATGCAATTTCTAAAACCCTTTGTAAATAATGGTATCACTAGAGAGTATTTTCAGCATTGAGGAAATTTTTTGATGATAAAGATGCATTACATAAGAAATTTAAAGATGAACTAATAAAAACAGCTCTTATTTTCAGTAAATTAGAATATATTTTATCATATCCATTTGTATTTTTAGGTTTAAGGGATTTCAGATACTTAGGGTTTGTTACATGTGAATTATTTAAAAGTCAGCACTGTCTGATGTTTGATTGTTATACTGTTTTTCACTATTTTATTTCATTTTAAATTTGTACCTCATACTATTACTATAGTCTATTTAAATTTTACTGTATGCATGCTGATATATTTCTATCATTTGCATATGTCTTACTATTATGTATGAAATACTGTTTCAGTATTTTGACACAGAGCAGTTGAGAATTGTCTTCATAAAAATCTGTTCCATTCTCTTATCATGTACAATATACAATGTAGAATGATAGTGTATAAGTTCAATAATGAGGTCTGTATCAAATGCAAATGTGGAAATGGATCAACCAATCATATAAATGAAATCAATCAATCAAGTAACCATATATTAATGCCATTTTATTACCAGCTCGAATTATATTTATTACTTTATAAATTGAATCTTTATGCACAATTATCTGTATATATATATTGTACTATGACTAGTTGTACATCCAGTAGGTCTCTTGGACTTGTAATGGATTTGATGGAATTGAATAAACTGAACTGGACAGCTACAGAAAGTGGCAGTATTTGATATACCTGTGAGTTAATAACAAATGCATGTAGTAAACCACCAAATGCCTCTTGTTACATGTAGGTTCCAACACACATTCTCAGTTGTTATATTTCCTTGGTAAAACATAATTCCTCACCATCAAAAAGCCACACATATTAAATTTTACTTTTCACAGGGCCTAAATTGCAAAATTTTCTTTCACTATTCTTATCAAACAGCAAGTTAAGTTGAGACCACAATTTACACAATATTTATTGCATGTAGCAGAAAAGAGTTAATTATAAAGTACTAGATATAAAAATAGCCACTCTAGGCATGATGTACAGAGATATAGTTAATGTGCATGACCTGGGGAAATTACTGTATGTCCATAGAATAGAAAGATTTGTAACTTATTTTTACATTACCTTCAGTACTCTGTCGGTCCATTTTTGAGGCCTGTTAAAACCAGGGTGACAAAATTTCTTCCCTTTCAAGTCATCTAAATTTCCATGAAAATTTTCCTTTTCCACTATTGCAACAGTTTCAAACTGGAAATTTTCTATAAGATAAATTATAAGCTGTCAAGAATGAGATTTTATCATGTCATACACCTTCTAGTTATTTTTTTACAGCACAAGACATGGACCACAGATTGAACCCATATTTACTTAGAGATACATGTTTGAACTTAAAGGCAAATGAAAAACTTTTCCTAGAGGCAGTGGCGTACTGAGGAATTTTGTTCGGGGGGCTCAACAAATTCAGTTCAGGACAGAGAGAACAGGGATCTGGGGGCAGTGCCCCCTAGTCAGGGATTCTGGAGGCAGCTGTAATTTGGTAAAAGAAATTTCATTTCATATAGTAAAAGTTTCTTAATTTTTGGTACTTTAAGACTATTTATGATGACAAACAATTTATTTGTCATTGCTAATGTAAAAAATTGCGAACCTAGGTAGTTTTAGAATTTTACTGCCTTTTGACCGAACATCTTGGGGTGTTGGCATCCTCTTCTTCTTCTTCCTCAACTCTACAACTCTGTGTGAGTTTTGGCTTGCTCAATTATTCCTCTCCATGGTTTCCTTTCCTGTGCCTTCTGTTTCCAATTATTTACTCCCATCTTCCTCAAATCATCTCTCACATCATCATCTCATCTTAATCTTGGTCTTCCTTTCGGTCTTGTTGCATGTGGTTTCCATTTATAAATGCTTTTAACTACTCTTTCATCAGGCATTCTTTCAACAGGGGTGTTGGCATTCTAAATTCAGCAATTTTTAACAGTTTTCACAATCAGGTTGAGTTTGGCATTATTTTGGAGGGCCTTCGGAATTTCGGGAGGTGGGGGGGGTTTGAACCCCCAAACCCCCCCCCCCCCCCCCCCCCCCCCCCCCCCCCCCCCCCCCCCCCACCAACAAGCCACACACGTCCTATCATACTT
>Ga0123352_10015088_pt1 | contig 12299 bp, 8 predicted proteins | sample TergutLab28metaG_FD_89700 | JGI IMG/M metagenome (GOLD analysis project Ga0123352, IMG submission 89700) | Labiotermes labralis P1 segment gut microbial communities from Petit-Saut dam, French Guiana - Lab288 P1 | ecosystem: Host-associated > Arthropoda: Insects > Digestive system > Gut ... | reverse complement strand
CCACACACACCACGCATACACACACTCACACACACCCACACACACACACACACACACACACTCACACACCACGCACTCACACACACCACACACACACCTCGCACACACACACTCACGCACACACACACACACACCACGCATACTCACACACCACACACACACACCAGGCACACACCACACACACACTCACACACACCACACACACACACACACACCTCGCACACACACACTCACGCACACACTCAAACACACCACGCATACTCACAAACCACACACACACACACCACGCACACGCACCACACACACACACACCACGCACACACATTCATCTTGTCCACTGAATTTAATTTCGAGCTCATCGGATAGACAGCGTGGACAATGACACGGACGTTCTTGCCTTCTTATGTTCCACATTGAATTGCTTCATTACTGCATTACTGCGTCCTGCATTTGGAGGAATTTAACAAACTGACGTCTAAACAACGTCTTCACATTTTTGCAAATAGGAATACGAATTGCTCTACGGTCATTTGTTTTGATCAATTTTGTTGGCATGAGGTGCTGGGTTTAATTATACAGTCAGGTACGTATATACATACATACATACAACGTACATACATACATACAACGTACATAATTCATACATACAAACATAGGTACATACATACATACATACGTATATACATGCATGCGTGCATACATATATACATACATACATACTTACATATACACATAATACATACATAATACATATATACGTAATACATACATACGTACATTCATTCGTACCTACACACATGCATACATACATACATATATACAGCAACTGAACGAAGAGAACAAAACAGCCCTAATATACACAGACAACAGAATTACTCTACAACTTCTACAAAATCACACACGATATACATACATAAGAGACCTAATCAAGAATAAGGTTTTGGACATGGAACGGGACGAATGGAAGATCGAATTCAGCTGGGTCAAAACACACGTGGGTCAGAAAGGGAACGAGCTGGCAGATAGACTGGCAAAGGAAGCATCTAGCAGCAGGAACATCGAGGAGTGCTAAAGTAGAATCCCAAAAAGTACGGTTACCAGCGAGCTAAGACAACAGTGCCTCAAACAGTGGCAAACCGAATGGGAAACGACCACAAAGGGCGCAATAACTAAATCTTCCTTCCCCACATAGAAGATAGGCTGCAGTTAAGAATTAACCCAACACCTAACTTCACTGCCATAGAAACCGGACATGGCAATATAAAGACATACCTACACAAGTTCAAAATAATAGAAAATCCAACATGCTCCTGCAACAAAGAAGACCGAACTGTGGACCATATAACATACAGCTGCAAACTCCAGGAACAGAAGAGGGATAGACTAAAAGCATCAATAATAAAACCTGAACAATGGCCAGTCAGCAAACACAAACTCGTACTAAAGTACTATAATAACTTTAAACGATTTACGGACAATATAGTGTTAAATAAAGAATAGGGTCATAAGTGCAGAATATGAATATAATAGGAAAATGAGTGAATACAGAATAGGGAACCAAGTTGCAGAATATAAATGCAAAAGGATAATAAGTAACTATACCATTAATCCACAATAGAAACATAGAATTGGAAAGAAATGTAATAACCAAGCATTTAGTATTACTACATTGTAATGGAGCATGCAGTGTAAATAAAGTGTATAAAAATATATATTCATACATACACACATACATACACACATACATACATACACACATACACACATACATACGTACATACATACATACATACATTTAGATTCCCAAATTCCAATACTTCTCTAATACAAAAGTTGGACATGAAAAAAATCAATATCACACAACATAAAACACATTAACAAACGATAATTACAATACAACAAATTAAAAACTTACGCTTTTTGTAATATACTTGCAACAAACAGTATTAATTACAGAATAAATACAGTAATATAAATAATTTTAAAAAAGAACTAAAAATTACTAAATAAACTAATTTTTACTTTGTTCTAAATTTCTGTAATTGATGAAAACGAATTAATAGGTGCTAAGATTATATATAGATTTACTATATAGCTTTGGTGTTAGACGAATGAAATATAGTGTATGGGACTGGGAAATTAGGGAAATGCATGTTGTTGATATGCAGTACTCGATATTGACATAAATGCTTGGTCACCTTCTTTACAGACTAGTCCATCACATCACACCTATACAAGATACATATTAATATGGTCTCCGATTTCACCTCTTTCTCAATACTGATGAAACTTTGTGCCAAATTTGGAATAAATTCGCATTTTCTTCAGGCACTTGTACTTTAATATCAACATGCTTGCCATTATTCATACTTATATGCGTAAATTTGCAATACTGTGAAGAAATGCATTTAGCCTTTGCATACAGTTGCTCTTTCATGAATACGAGACGCACTTAAAAGATAGGGACCGAAATTCGATTAGAGCTGTCCACACAGGGGGCATCCCTCATGTCCACAAGGGGCTTTCAGAAAGTGGTTTAGAAGACGAATAATTTTGAAACTGAAAAATCTGCAGTGACTGCTTACCGTATTAGTTCGAATTTTAAGAGACCCTCTGATTTAAAACACCCCTTTTCTTAAAAAAAATTCAGGTTAAGCGTTGTGTAAGCAAATACATTTCACTGACCATAAAATATATTACTCCTTATCGAGGCCAAATGTTATTCGGAGGAAAAAAATGTTTTCGAGACTTTCGAAGGGTGAAAAATAATTCATCAACTTTAAGGCCCTTCCTAATTTTCAGTTCGAAATTACGTTTTGGCTGAAATTCAAAGTAATGCTGTATATCAAGGGGAATTTGTTACCGGTGATTATAACCTGTTTACAGCAATGAAGCAAAATCTTGGGAACCACAAATGTAAAGATGATCACGACATGCAAATTGTTGTGACACGATGATCAATACAATCCTGGGACTGGGACTTCTAACGACACGGAACAAGAAATTTAGTCCCAGTATTTTATGTATGTCTTAAAGCTTTGATTGATTGATTAACATTTGGGTTCGAGCCCGTACGGTCCCGATGTACTTAGGCTTTAATTAACGGGCCCTTTGTGGCCCATAAACTGATACCAGTTTAGGGGATCCCTGTTCCTTCGCTAAAATTCCAGGTGGCGCCCTTGTCTTCATGTTAGCAGGTATTGTTTGGAAATAGTAAGGAGCTTGGTGTATTAATACTTAACAGTCCAACACAACTATATTTTCCTCTAGTATTACAGGAGGATTATAACAACGACATCCTCCTGTAATACTAGAGGCAAATATAGTTGTGTTCGACTGTTAGTATTAATACACCAAGCTCCTTAACCTTTTGACGCCTAATGACAACTATAGTGGTCGTACCGCACCGTTAACCTCTAAAGTTGCATTTTATATATTTATTCAACAAATATAGGTAACGAATATTTTAAACATGGTACATACTTTCCGTTTTTTTCTCTTCAAAATGCAGTTTGTTTCACAATTCTAACGTATTTGGTTCCTGTGATATTCACATTTTATATACAGGATGTGCTAAAATTTAAAAAATAATTTCGGCACCAAAAGTTTAATATTGTACTAACACAACGGGGTGACGCACATCAGAATTGTTTGGAAATGTTATAGTGGAATAATACTGCAATTGAATGCGAAGTGTTACTTCCAACGATGAAAACAAAGAAAAAATATTGTATAAAATTTAATATAAATATATATATATATATATATAAATTATCGAATTTTGGAGAAGGCAGTATCTAAAAGTATTGGAGTAACAGTGTAAATAAATGTGAGCACTTCTGCAGTTAAAAATAACCCAAAATATACTAATTTTAAGAGTATTTTCTAAGTGACACTTTTACCCTAAAGACTGGTTATTTTTAGATAAGCTTGTGGAAATTTTCTGGCTACAGAATTACACATCAGTTGTGTTACAGAAAGAATCGCTGCGTTCAATTGTACATACTATATACTGTGACTGAAGAGGCAGAGGTTCGATAAGTCTTTTGTACACCTTCATCCCTTACTTGAGACGCTGCATTTGTTTTGATAGTCACGAAAGAAGACATGATGCGATTAACACAGGGCGAGAGAGAGAGAGAGAGAGAGAGATATCACTCATCTCGGTTGACGTTCCCCTCAGCTTTCAATTAAGCTAATGTTTCATCACCGAAAGAACCCGTCGACAGGACCCTTTGTAGCCATAATGAAAACGTAGAACGTACGGAATCAATCTCCGTCACATGTCTTAATAAAATGGTACATGTGACTGCTAGTATTGTTTATTTCAAGCTAGGGTGTATACAGTTAGTGTTGTAATTATTGCAAACAATTAGTGAGGCAGTAACCGAATATTATCCACAAATTACATAACAACGAAAGTATTTATATAAGTTGTGAAAGTAAACGCGGAAAGCGAAACATTTGAATGGCACACAAAAACCCTAAACCTCTATTAAATTACGGCATATAACCCTTTAAAGCCGAGTTAAATCCCATCTGCCCTTTGCTAGCATTATTCGGAGCTCACCATATTCTCCACGTTAGCAGGTAAAGAGTTAAAAACGTAATTTCTCTTATTTATCATTTTTCATTAAACGCAAGATAATTTATACTGCGCGTCTCTATATGCTTTTGTTACTTGATAATTAATGGGAGAATTCCGAAGCTGAATTTATTTCACGATGCTTTACTTTAAATACCACTCAGCGGGATTTAAGAATTAAAGCACATATTGTGAACACGAGAATTTTGAGGGTAAATTTGTTAACCGATATAATTATATTCTGTGTTCATGCATGGACAATAGAAAAATATTCCGTCGCACATTTCATCTTATATAGACCCAGCTAAGTTTTACACAGAGCGATGTGTGTCAGTTTTGAAAGTCAGACGACCACCTGTCTGTTGTTGTCCCAAATAGATAGAGAGTAAGTCTAAGCACATTCATACGTTCAGTGGCGTACCAAGGGGGGGGAGGTTTGGAGGGGGTTCAACCCCTCCCTCCCGAAATTCTGAAAGCCCTCCAAAATAGTGCCAAACTCAACCCAATTGTGAAAACTGTTAATAATTGCTGAATTTAGGAGGTCAACACCTCAAGATTTTCGAAAAAAAGGCAGTAAAATTCTAAAACTACCTAGGTTCGCAATTTTTTACATTAGCAATGACAAATAAATTAGTTGTCGTCATAAATAGTCTTAAAGTACCAAAAATTAAGTAAATTTTGCTATATGTAATTTCTTGTACCAAATTACAGCTGCCTCCAGAACCCCTGACTAGGGGGCTACCGCTCCCAGATCCGCGTTGTCTCTGTCCTCTGTCCTCAGCTGAATTTGTTGAACCCCCCCACCCCTCGAAACAAAATTCCTGGGTACGCCACTGCATGCGTTAGGCTTGTCTTGTTGAATTAAATGTCTCAAAGACAACACTAGGAATCTACGTTTTGTGGTCTTAAGAAATATAACATGACAGGCCACGTACTTATAACGTAATATTGAGGCGCGTTCGCGCAACCAATGTTGTAGTGGAAAAGTAATAAACATTGAATGTTCTGAGTTTAATAATATAAACAACCAACTAGCTGCAACAATAACAATGTATTAATAACTTCATCAGCTCAACATGTTTTGGGCTATAGTTTCGCCCATCCTCAGGAGCACTAGACTGTTTACAGCTTTATATCACAAGCTGTAAACACAGTCTAGTGTTCCTGAGGATGGGCGAAATTATCACCCGAAACATGTTGAGCTGATGAAGTTATTAATACATTGTTATTGTTGCAGCTAGTTGGTTGTTTATGTTATTGTATCAATGATGTAGGTCACACAAACATCAAATTCTGAGTGTGTTTGTGTCCCTAGGTACCCAGTATGCAATGTGCGTCCGCCGTATTTTCGTCTGTGGTTTGTTCGGCCTTACAAAACTATTCCGCTTTTTCTCATAAACATCACGATTTTAAAAAAGAACGTCACTGAACATGGAAAGTGTATTTTGATTTTCTCTAAAACTTTGGTCTGAAACATTTCTGATTCTAAGAAGAACTGAGCGAAATATCACAAATTTGTGTTGGTATTCATGTAACGTATTAGTTTTTGTTGCCATACTGTAATCGAATTTGAATTTTCTCGGTAGATTTACGAAAAATACTGAAATAGAGAATTTATGAAAATCGGCCCCTTGGGAGGCGAGTTGTTCCATGCGGACGGACGGACAGACGGGTAGACAGACAGCTAGAAAGAGACAGACAGACAGACGGATGGCTGGACAGACGGACCACCATGAGGAAGCTAATAATCACTTTTTGCAATTGTGCGAACGCGACTAATATTTGGCTTATTACAGTTTATTACATATTTTTATGTCCTTCACATTTAGTATACTGTTGCAACAACACTGGCCTCTAAAGCCAACAATGTTTACGGAAACATCAGTTGCTAATAAGATTCAACTCTTATGAGGTGCATCAATTCTCCTCTTGTTGCAAGTAAATGACAATTTACAGCTCTCAATCATGCTATTTAGAAGTCAGCTTTCACCGATACCAACACAAAAGAGATGCGCCACACAACGTATTTTATGAAAGAAGTCCTGCAAATGCTATATTTAACTTTAACCCTTATCCTGCTAACGCGGAGAATATGGTGAGCTCCTAATAATGCCAGCAAATGACAGATGGGATTTAACTCGGCGTTTAAAGGGTTAAATCTTTTGGCTGTTCTGCGGGTATAATTTTCGGTCAGATTGAGTGACACACCTTCCTTTTTGCCGAAATGTATATGTCATGTACGTAAAAAACCAAACGCATGAGAGAGATCATTTTTGTACAGACGTGACTTAGTTCAATATCGGTTTCGGGCAGTGATTCCCAAAGTGTGCACCGCGAATCCCAATCGATCTGCGACCAGTTCTAAGGTTATTTCTATAATTGCTTCTTTCAAGTTAATAAATTTTTAATTATAGGAATAATGTGTTTTTTAAAAATAATCGAGGAAATTCTACTTCCTTAATTGGCGATGCGTTTATTTCCTATGGTTTTTAGAATATCTAATTACAAAAGTTTCTGTATCTACCAAGCGAGCGACAGTCAGTTTAATTAAGGACAAAAAAACAATGCATTGTTACATATGCTACTGGTAGGTATTGTTAGCTATCTAACATCAGTTCTGACACACAAAGTTGTAATTTCGGACCCCTGTCATCCGGAGCTTCTCTATTTACGTGAGCAAGGATGTGAGGATCCGTAGTTGCTTTTCGAAGTCAAAAAGCGTCGGCGAGCAGATAATTTTGGGAAACATTGATTTAGGAGGTATATAAATTGTGTTTCCAAAATTAAGTCCCTGAAATTTTAGATCGGAAGGAAATTTTGTCCCCACTAACTACTTTATTTGCATTTTCATGTCCATAAATGTTCAGGGTTATACGACTTGTACCCAAAATTTCTTGTATGTTTGGTGATGACTTCGAATGAATTGGGTTATTGATTACGAACTCTGTTTATCCATAATCCTGACATTCTCCTTCTTATTCCCTCTACTTGTAATCAGTGTGCTCCTTTCACTTTTACAGGCGTTCGCAGAATTGGGAAAAGCGACTATAAGAGTCGTCATATCTGTCCGTCCGTCTGTCTGACCACAGCTCGGCTCCTACTGGACGGATTTTTAAGAAATTTGATATTTTAAAGTTTTTCGATTTTCTCAAGATAAATTTCAAGTTTTAGAAAAACCTAACAGGAAAAAAAAGTGCTGCTTTACATAAAGATCTGAGTACATTTATGATAATTCCGCGCTCAATTCTTATAAAGAGAGATGTTTCTGACAACTTTAGTAAATAAAATCAAAACACACTTTATGTGTACTAAAGTTTTTCCGAAAGTAGTGTCATTTGTGAGATAATGTGGGAAAATATGGTAGACCCAGACAGGCTGCAGAATACAAAATAATACGGCGCAGTTCTTTGCCTGCTGGATAACTAAGGCTACAGACTCACACTGGGAATTTGTAATGCTTATTGCTTTTCCACGGTAACAGTGTTTTTGCGAAAGCGCCTTATTGCTACGTTTATACGTACATTGCTTATTTTTTTTTTGTGTATGTTAAAAATATTGCACAGAGCAAGTTTCTTGCAGTTTTGAAATAATAAAAGCCGTTAGCATAATGTCACTCACATTAATGCATATTCACTTCATAGTGTTACAAAATCTGAATAAATGCGGATAAGCAAGAATAGTATTTGTAATAGTGTATAACCCGTTGTGTTTCAGCTGTAGCATTGACTCTTAGGAGTTATTTACACCTATTTTATTTGCATAGACATTTATTTTGTTCAGAAATTTATGGGATATTTTGAATACGTAAAGTTATGTCGCACAAAGCAGCAAATATTTAACTGTAAAAAGACTTAAGGTACCTTACTAATCAAGAGGGGTGGGGGGGCCGTGGCACAGTGGTTAAGGTGCTTTGCTACAAATCGGAAGTTCGCCGGTTCGATTCCGGATGGTGTCATTGGAATTTTTCATTGACATAATCCCTCCGATCGCACTATGGCCCTGGGGTCGACTCAGCCTCTAACAGAAATGAGTATTAGTAGCATTTCCAGGGATAAAGTCGGCCGGTGCGTAAGGCTGACAACCTTAACACCATCCTGTGTCTTTTTCATATAATCTGGTAACCTTAACTTCCTGGAACCCTCTGGGCCACTCCAGGCCTGTGACAGGACTACCTTCTACCTTACTAATCATACGTAATGAATATTTGTTTCAGATGCTGCTTGCTGATTTTAACCCTATTTGGAAATTCTTATTTTTTGCTAATGTGCAGCTTTATGATGAGTTTCATTGATGAGACAGACATGACCTTCATTCTATTACAGATACAAATTAAGAAAGTTTAGAGAAAGAACCACAAGTGACTATAATCTTATAATAAAACTGAACCAAATATCTGTTTTCGCTCCAGTTAATAAGTTTCTTTCATTGAAAAATAATCACCATTTCTTTAGCTGCAAGAACAAACAAAATTGAGTTTCAATCGTATAGCGCCGTAATTTGAGACGCTTTAGAGCACAGTGGAAGAACAATTGTGTTTGAACCTGTAATTAATTTTATTATACATCTAGCTCCGTCCGTACAAAAAAAAAAGGACTAGTATTCTTGAAGCTTGTAAAGCCCTGTGAAGGGCCACTTTATTCGATTGTTATTCACAGAAGAGTTGCACTTCTCGTGCTGTTCTTCTCTTCTTTTGTCTTTAGACACATAAAGATATTTTCAAGGTAATGGTAACTAACCTTCTAGGTCTGGGTAGTTTTTACGACGTCTAAATCTCATTCATACTTAATTCAAGACGAAATAAAAATTTCTTCAACACGTCTCGGAGAAACGAGATGTGTAATTTATGAAAAGGCCGGAAAGGTTGGTTTAAATGTTGGCATCTTTCTTCCGTTTCTTTTTCGTCACAAGCAGGATATCGGGTGAAATATTTTTTATCGATTCTTATAATAAGTTCTAAATTCCGTGCATTAATTTGTGTAGCGTGCATCAAGAACAAACAAAATGCACTTGATTCCATTGGTGTATTTTTATTGTGATATTTTCACCTACATGTTTCGGCTGGTAATTCGGCCATCTTCAGGGTAACCTTCCTGTTACATGTGTACAATGTGATCAGATGTTTATCTCAGTATTTAACCAACTTGATGCACCCATAGGTGTGATGATACCAGATGCTGTATAATACAATTTTGACCTCCTGATGATGAACACATGTGCTCGAAACATGTAGAGGCATGAAATAAAACTTATTTTGAAACAAATTTTGTGCATGAAGTTGGTTAAATACTGAGATACACGGTCAGCAAAACGTCAAAATTTGTGATCGAAGTGTTACATTATATTTTTATCAATTTCATCTTGAGTTCCTAATGTCTTTTCCATCAACTGTCATTAATTTTCATGAAACTAAGGTAACATTTAGAAAATAAGATTTCAGATTGTTCGCACATGTAAAACACGTTAAGAACAGAAAATAAAGAAAGCACCACTAAGTCAGTAAAGTAAAACAAAAAAAACGGAATAAATTTCTTAATTTAATTTTCCACCAGCTCTCCCGGTTTATTATGTTCTCGTTTTCAGATGAAACTTGAGTGCGTTCCTTATTTTTGTATATTTGTTACTTGCCTCGCCACTTCAGCGTTGTTGACTTAGTTGGTCTGATAAAAGGTTTCATGGAGTGCGAATTATGAAGCTCCTCGTGTTACTGGCGTCTGTAATGAAATTCACTTTATGCATAAGGCAGCAAACTTTCTCAAGAGCTAGCTCAATGACGTTGCGGAATCATTAACTACTTTTTCTGTACCAAATTAAATACTGAGCATCTCGCAAAATGTTTAATACAAATGTTTCGCACCTTAATTAGCTCCATGCTTCAGGTCGTGATTCATTTATCGATCGTGACGGATTTGACGTTCAGAGGGTCCTACATCGTCATATATTTCTGTAGTAAAACCTACTAGATGCACCAGTGTATCAAATTATTTTATTTTGGGGTGACACTCTACATGTTTCGGACGGTCTTTCCGTCCATCATCAGGAGTTCATGACAGTACATACAGCAACAGATATTGCTGTATGTACTGTCATGAACTCCTGATGATGGACGGAAAGATCGTCCGAAACATGTAGAGTGTCACCCCAAAATAAAATAATTTGGTACACTGGTGCATCTATTTGATGTTACTATAGAAATGATCATGCCGGGTTTGACGAACCCAGTGTACGTTAGATCCAAATTTCCTGACACGTCGTGCTGATGACTGTTCAGTAGTTAGCGGCCTTTCTAGTAACTGTATTGTTCCACCTTCGTAGTCAAACAGTCCAAGAACTGCCTTGACTCCTTGAACCTGAAAATAAAGTCAATTCGATCCTCCGAAACGTCGACAGTGAGTAGCATCCTAGAAGACTTGCATCTTCTGGAGTACCCTTGTGAGAACCTTAATCCTCTGTTTGGTTTCAAGAAAGGTGTCAAATAGTAGTTTCCCTTATTTTTGGTCAAACGAAGGAAATTAAATTCTTAAAAAAATCCAGGTAAAATCCAAATACCATGTTGATTCGAAATTGGTTTAGTATTATCAGAATTATAATTCGGAGAGCGTCAGACACAAACTGCATCCCCTTCATCGGTTCATGTCTGGCGCACAACTGGTAATACGATTTTACTCTACTTGTACGAAATAAATGTTGACTGTGCAGTGAATTTCCTTGCTTAAAAGCGTCCCTGTGTTACAGTCTTGACGGTTCATGTGTTCCTCCGCACCACACATCCTACTGGGGTATGTGGAAGGGTGCGATAACGGATATAGTACATACATTCCTCCCTTAAAGTGCTACTGCTAATTTGTCACCGACTTCTTATTCTCCCCTATTTTTCATGGACTTTTCAATATATATACATGGATATGAACTAAACAGGTCCCCAAACAGACCGACAAGTTAGTGTCTGTTTCTGCAATTTTCTATGAACAGCGGATAAAATATTTTCAAAGCTTATAACTACCGAATCTAAGTGTGTGTGTGTGTGTGTGTGTGTGTGTGTGTGTGTGTGTGTGCATGCCAATGGACGAAATCTTAAAAAGTCAGCGCATTTATTAGTAAATATCGACTTGCCCTATTAATTAAAAATAATGGCAAACTTTTCTTCATACACGCCACGAATGTATGTAGGAACTAGAAGAATAGCTCCAACAATAAGAGCGTTTTTTTCCCCCATCGACCAGGAAGTACTTCGGGCGAATTTGGACGTTGTTAAGTAAAGACAAAAATATTGGTCCTACGGATTTTGAACCTAAGAGTCATCCCGTCCATAGTCTAGTCATTATACGGATTAAACTCTCCCAGCTTCTGATATGCGATTAATTTTGATGGCTATAATAATTTAATAATATGTAACTGAACGACAGACAGGTATTTGTCTAGACAAAGTATGTGAGTTTTATGGTGTGAATAAAAATAATGTGTAGGTCCATGTTAGCAGGCTCTATGATACAAACAAAACCAAAAGAAAACACATAATTTAACATTTGTCTTTAAACACTTGCATACCAGTTTTAGGTTCTTATGACCGTGCAACGTGAACATGAGGTGAAGGGAGAGAACCAACAAGATGCAACTAATTCGATGTTTATTATCAAACTTTCTATCTCAACATGTTTCGGGCATCATTATGCCCATCATCAGGAGAATAAGACCGTGTCCTACTGCATGCGGTGTT
>Ga0123352_10015087_pt1 | contig 12299 bp, 5 predicted proteins | sample TergutLab28metaG_FD_89700 | JGI IMG/M metagenome (GOLD analysis project Ga0123352, IMG submission 89700) | Labiotermes labralis P1 segment gut microbial communities from Petit-Saut dam, French Guiana - Lab288 P1 | ecosystem: Host-associated > Arthropoda: Insects > Digestive system > Gut ... | reverse complement strand
GCGTGACGTGTTCTTGTTCATGGTAGTGATGGCGTGTAACGTGTTCTTGTTTATGGTAGTGATGGCGCGTGACGTGTTCTTGTTCATGGTAGTGATGGCGTGTAACGTGTTCTTGTTCATGGTAGTGATGGCGTGTAACGTGTTCTTGTTCATGGTAGTGATGGCGTGTAACGTGTTATTGTTCATGGTAGTGATGGCGTGTAACGTGTTCTTGTTCATGGTAGTGATGGCGTGTAACGTGTTCTTGTTCATGGTAGTGATGGCGTGTGACGTGTTGTTGTTTATGGTAGTGATGGCGTGTAACGTGTTCTTGTTTATGGTAGTGATGGCGTGTGACGTGTTCTTGTTCATGGTAGTGATGGCATGTAACGTGTTCTTGTTCGTATAGGTAATGGCGTGTAGCGTATTCTTGTTCAGGGTAATGATGACGTGTAACGTGTTGTTCATATTATTGATACTGTGTAACACGTACTTGTTTATATTAGTGACTGTCCGTAATACGCTGTTAAACGAATGCGCATACAAGTCAAAGACCCTACCAAAATGAAGTGAAGGAGACTGAGGACATAATAATGCTGGTGACACGTAGAATGCACTGAAATTAGTGGCGAGGCCAAGATCGAAAATTTCTGTCGAAATCTTGCCATCGATATTTAATTCATGTTCTGTAACAGTGTTCGATGGACATTGGGACGTGAGATGTCCGAACACGTAGATACTGCTTCTTTCACCCGAATGTTCCGTACATAAACAGTGCACAAGCTTCATGCGTAATCGAGGTTAAAACTTTTTAATAAGTTAGTGCATTTATCCCTTCTTATATTCATATTTTTTGCCTTATTTTAAACAAACGTCACCAACCGTAAGCACGAAAGAGATGTTTTGTCAGTCTGCGTGCTTCAACACCGAAACTGCAAAATGTACATAAATAGTGCTCTTTCGATTAATCAGCACATGTCATTATTACGGTTTGGCAAACCGGAACGCCGTGAAAGAGAAAAGAGTTATAACCTGGAATTGGGGATGTGGAACACTTAAGAGAATAGCCTAATATCTGCTCTCGAGGCAAATAGTGAGTTCTTCACCTAGAGTTATTAAGCATTCTTTCGACAGAACTTTTCACTGCAGTTACTCTTTACAAAGACAATGGAATTGCTAGTGAATTATGGTTATATGTTATAGATTATCATATTCCAGTCAAATGGCAAATGCAGGTGCAGTTCCTTAGAGAATTCAGGTCTTCGTGGATGGGAGGCTGTCTCGATGTTTTAATGTCACATCCCACAAGAATTGAAGTCTCTAAAACACCGCGTTGAGAACCTTAAATCTCGCAAGTTTCCGTAGATTTGGACATTGGTACTACATATGATACTTTCCCCTATTTATCTTAAATTATGTACAGGCCCAATGAGGTATGCAAAATAACAAGGAAAACATTTGGAAAATGTGTATGTACGCCATTGTATTGCATTACCTCATCTCTTTTTGTTTTTTCTTCTAAGTGTTCCATGAACATTATTTGAAGCAGCTGTGTTCCACATGCAAAATACATTGCAAACAGTCATGTAACAAAATCGTATTTTGCTGCTGAATCCAGCAGGATTTTTAAACTTTCTGTGCCCTGTTTTGCGGTACATAGAATTATACTGCAGGTCGTCTGTAAGGTGTTGTTTCTCTCATTTTACCGAGGTATGTCCCCTCACTACTTTGATGTCTTCTTCAGTTTATTAAGTTGGGTTACTGCTGCTTGCCGTAGGACTAGGATATAATTACAAGCCTTGACGTGATGAAGGCTACAGTTCCACTCTCTAATATACAGTTGGAACTCAAACGTGATTGGATGTAATTACAGGAAATTTAAACAGAGCTTAAACAGTGTGGCACGTATTTGTTCGCTAGTTATCGTTATGATGTAGTGAGTCGTCTGAGCCGAGACTGCGTGTCTTAATACAATACGAGGACTCTGAAATTAAATCTTTTTTTTTTTTTTAAATTTTGTAAACCATAATTAGAGCTGTAACATAACTTGAAGAAAAACAACGTGAAAGCGCTTCTCTTTTCCAATGCTTCGGATACACAAAAGAGCATTGCTTTGTTTGAAGGTTCCGAGGCATCGCATGGTTTTCCTCCTGATAGCAGTAATGTTAACATGAAGATGAGTGTGGACCGTCGAAGGAATGATAGTGACAGAAGAAGACCGAACTGCTGGGAGAGGAAGATACATTCAAAAATTGAAATGTGAAATAAAATTTTGAAGATACGTCATTGTAAAGTAGAAGTCAGACGGCTTGGATTATGAAGACCTCCCGACAGGTGGAAAAATCAGTTTTGAGCTGGGAAGGTAAAGACAACGAACCTGTAACGCTTAAGAAATAACCTTTATTTTTCAGTTGTAGTATTCAAGCATTATTTCGAGCGATAAAGTGTGATGTGTCCATCTTCTTAAGACATAACCCTAATAAACACTGTATATTTTTTCATAATTCTTTGACAATGTACAGCTCGAATTATTTGATGCTAGTATCTCTCCTACCACACGAGTTAGCATGACCATTGTGCTGGTATTATTCATGTCACGGGATTCGAAAGTACATGTTTTGTTCTCTAATGGCATGTTATTCTGCCAGTTTTTGCGGCTATCGATCATTAATTTCCCTTAATGTTGCTGTGAAACAATACCAATATTTAGGACAATAAAATGGAAGACCTAACGGATTTCAACGGCAGACCGAGGAGATTGAGAAGCTAAATTCGCAAAGTAATTTGAATAACTAGACCAGTTAATTAACGGAATAAATAGAAACACTATCAGGATATGCGTCTTCTTATGCGAGTGGCTTCATGATGAAAATTAGTGACAATTACGGATATATTTTGAAGAAAAAAATATTTACTAGTTTGTCAGTTCATGTATTTCATGTTGCTATAATACTGGCTACTGAAACTTAGGATTTTCACATAAAAGCACAATTCTGAGAGAATTTCGTATTTCAGTTTAACGATATTATCGACATACCTCAGGCTGGTTTTCATATACACAGTTCTGCTCTGAGTGCTGTCCCATAACTAGTTATAAATTAAGTGGATCGTAACACTACATTTCTTCCCATTGCCCTAACCGTCCGATCAGCGCCATATTAAATAAGTATAAAAATATATTTGTTTAGAAAATGTAGCTCATTATAATACGTTTGTTTCTTTAAAGTGGAAAATAACACAGCGATTGCCCTAACAAAGCCTCTGTAGTTAACATTCGTGGGATTTGGTAGAATGTTTCAATTTAAGCATGTGGCATGGAGCGTTTCTGTTTATGGTTTGAGGTGTGTCAGCAGGGGAACGAAGTAGACACTGAAGGTCGGCTATTGAAAATGAAAAAGGTGCACTTGATATACCCCTTTCATAAGACCTGCTTTTGGAATAGTCTAAAACATGGGCTACTTTATGGCCGCTACCTCTAAATTTTGCTTTAGAATATGTCATTGTGAAGGTATAAGAAAACCAAGGAAACTGAAAATGAATGGGCACATCAGCTTCTGGTCTATGCCGATGGTGTTAATTTATTGTGCAGAAACACAAACACTGTAAACCCAGAGATTTTTTGAATCGTTCGTAAGCGGCTTGGACTAGAAACAAGTTCTGATGAGACTAAGTGTACGTTCATCGCTCATAAAGAGAATATGAACAGTCACAACATAAACATAGCTGACCTAAAATAGCAATGTATACACGTCAAACAAAACTCAATTTAATGGCTGACTATATACATTGCTACACGTTTCGATTTCCAAAGAATTATCATCAGGCAATTCATACAAAACATTTAGAACATCAATTCTTCATGTTTTTCCTTACATTTTAGTGACATCTGGCTAATTTCCTTTAAAATATTATAAACTTGCCGTTACACTGCAGCATGTATAATACAAAGTGTCCCTCTGCTGTTGTGCTTGGATAATGAAGTTTTCTGTTAGAAGAAGGTCCTTAAATGATGGGGACCGCGGTACCAAAGTGGTTAAGGTGCTGTGCTACAAATCGGAAGGTCACTCGTTCGATTCCAGATGATGTAATTGGAATTTTTCATTGACATAATCCTTCCGATCCTACTATGGCCCTGGGGTCGACTCAGCCTCTAACAGAAATGAGTACCAGGAGTATTTCCTGGGGGTAAAAGCGGCCGGTGCGTAAGGCTGACAACCTTACCACCATCCTGGGTCATTGTCACATAATCTAGGAGCCTTAACATCCTGGAACCCTCTGGGCATCTCGGGCCTGTAATGGGACTGATTTACCTTTTTACCTTAATTGATGTGAGTAATCCAGTTGCTGCACGTCAGTGAGCCAAAAAGAAATACTAAGCGGATGTTAGTTCTTGAAAGTCTATTTTGAGTCCTGTTGGTAAATTCTGAATATTTATGCGTGTAAAAATGTGTGCGTGTTATTGTACTTACGCAGCGTAGTAATGATCATCAGTTTTATTTTGCTGTTTGTGTTCGCGCGATGTTGTAGGCACGGCAGGGGTAAGGACAAAAACATGACGAACTGATATGTTTTAAATGTTTTGTACTGGGGTGCCTTAGCTCGGTCAGGAAGGAAACAAGATGATGTTTCTGTCAGAGTAGTGTGAATTTTCTTCGGCGCCTTGCCTCGCAGGAAAAAAACTACTTAATGACAGCTCGCGTCTCGATGTTGTTGAAATCGCTCGCGTCCATAACATGCTTTTGAGCTTGTTTCCTTCCTGGTCGGGCTAAGGACTTATCAGCACCCCGGGGTATGAATGGCAGTTATTAAATTGAGTTGTGTTTGGCCGAAGTGTTTGTATAGCTATTTTACGTGAATATTGTAACATAAAGGTATGACTCAAAATAAAAACAAACGTAGCTAATAAATCCGTTGAATTTGTGTCAGAGTTTAAATATCTGGGAAAGATATTACAAGATCACAGTCGCATGCTTCAAGAAATCAAGAGCAGATTGAAAACATTGATTGTTTCAGAGTCGTTCGTCTGGCCGTGTACTATTTCAAACATAATTGTTGAAACGTAGAGAAATATAATTTTGCCCTTTTCTCTTGTAGATATGAAAGTAAGACTCAAGTAGTATGGAGTGAGCTGAGGATGTTCGACAAAATCGTGCTGAGGAAGGTATTTGGGCTTGATAAGGAGTATGTAACGGCAGGCTGCAGAAAATAGCATGATGAAGAGCTTCCATGATTCTTACGTCTCACCAAGTATTATTCGCGTATGGAATGTAGGATGATGGAATGGGCGGCAAATGTTGCACGCATCGGGAGGGGAGGGGGGATGGTGGAGAAATAGAAATTCTTATAGGATTCAGCTGAGAAACTCGGAAGAAGAAAACCACTTGGAAGACTTAAGCGTAGAATGGAGGATAATATCGGAATGGATTTTCAAGAAGTAGGATGGGGTGGACATGGTGTTGAGAAGAATGTTTGGACCTAGGAGGGACGAGGTAACAGGGGAATGGAGGAGATAGCATATCGAGGAGCTAAATGATCTGTACTCCTCACCTAATATTGTGTGGGTGATAAAATCGAGAAGAATGAGATGGGCTGGGCATGTGGCGCGTATGGGTGAGGAGAAGGGTGTGTGTAGGGTCTTGGTGGGGAAACCGGAGGGAAGGAGACCATGGGGGAGACCTAGGCGTAGATGGATAATATTAGGATGGATCTCCAGTAGGTGGGATGTGGGTATATGGACTGGATTGGGCTGGCCCAAGATAGAGACACGTGGCGGACGCTTGAGAGTGCGGTAATGAACCTTCGGGTTCCGTGAAATGCGGGGAATTTCTTGACTAGCTGCAAACCAGTTAGCTTCTCAAGAAGAACTGTGCACCATTGAGTATGTAAGGATGAGGTGGTGTGGACTGGAATAGGGGTGAGTGGTAGGCTGTTGTGAACATGGTAAAGAACATTTGGGTCCCATAAATCGCGGATAATTTGTTGGATAGCTGAAGGCCTATTGGCTACTCAAGATAGATTGTGCTGCAGGGAGTTAGCTTACTTTGTACTTGAATTGTTCTGTACGTCTTATTTACTAAGCCTGAGACTACGGCATAAAGGAATTAATTCTGATTTGAAAGACGCGATAAAGGCGAACCCCTTTTTTGAGGGGGGGGGGGGGGACAATTCTTCTGTAATTGTCACAATGTTTGTTTGAGTAGAGTTAAATGAGTTTGGGGGTCCGTTTCTGCGCCATGTTAGTGAGTCAGACTCGACTCGATTTGGCGGACGTATAGACAAGGCATAGAACAGATAGTGGCATTAAAATATGTGTGAAATACGGGGATGTGGAAGGGATTTATCTGACTCAGGACAGGTTTTTGTGAACACGGTAATGAACCTTCAGGTTTTATAAAACGTGATATATGCTTGACTAAATGAGGGAATATGGGTTTGTCAATAAGCAGGCCTCCTCGAGGAGTGAGTAGGCCCAAGTAATTGCTTCGATGATGCCGGTTCTTGTTCCAGTCCGATGTGCAGTGGGCCTATATTGAACACTTTAGACTTTGGACCTCAAATGTAAATCAGGCTGATTTACGAGCAACTGCACTGGTCAAGCAAGACGTGCCTACCGGCATCTTCTTCTGTTAGCTGTTACTTGAAACTGAGGGCGTGGTTAAATGGGTAATATGTAGAGTTAAAAAAAAAATTCTTCAAAGTATGAGTGTGTTCGTTGGCTCCATCCGGAAGTGCGGGGTTGATTACATTTAAATACGAACTAAATTCAATTTCTGGTAAGAAGGGGCAGAAAAGTGAGTGAAGCCTTTTTGTATTGAGCTTCTAAATAGTCCGACAGAATTTTGTCGTAACTAGTAATTTGTTTCGTGTAGGCAGTGTTTTTGGGATGCACGTAGGTGTATATTTGTTGTTAATTGTTGTTCAGATTGAGTGGGGGGCGCGACATATGTGTAGTTCTTTCCTTCGGCTGTTTCGGCTGCAGTTGAGCCCGGTTATAACGACATCGGTTTGTGCGACATCTCTCGTATAGCGTCAGATTTTCTGTGGTGCCAATTAATTCCCCACTGTTGGCTATGACATTGTACTCGGTTATAACAACACTCGTTTATAACGACACAATATGTTCAGTCCCTTTCATGACGTTATAACCGAGTTCGATTGTGCGTATTTCTCCTGGCGCCGTGAGAGGAGTTCCAGCAGCTCTTAGATTCGTTTCCTTGAGATAATCTTAAGATCCAGACCAATTTGTAAGCAATAACTTTGAGAATTTTATGTAAAGAATCTTATAATATTAATCTAAAATTTAAGAGTTAGTGTTTAGCTATTACTTATACCGAAATCCAATAACTAGTCCATGAGTTGAAATATGCATAGGGCACCTAGCGGGGTTTCCTGATGCGTTATTTGATCGATATTAGGAAAGTCTCGAATGTGAGGTGGCGTGCTTGGGAAGGAAAAATGAGTGTCTTCTCTGAACCGTTGTCTTCCTTATAAGGTGCGTAATTTGCATCTCAATAAAGCCGAAACGTCGAGGTTTTTTAGCATTTCAATATGGCGACCGTGGATTTTAATCGTCTTATGCTTGGTCAAGTACTGTAATAATTTTTTATGTTTGTACGACCGTGCATCACTGATACAATAATATAAACAACTAGATGCAACAATAGCAATTTATTGATGATCTCAATCAGCTCAACATGTTTCGGGCGATAATTTCGTCCATCCTAAGGAGCACTAGACTGTGTTTACAGCTTGTGGTATAATGCACCGACGATGCTGCCGGCCGGCAGCATCGTCGGTTTAAACTGTAAACACAGTTTAGTGCTCCTGAGGATGGACGAAATTATCGCCCGAAACATGTTGAGCTGATTGAAATCATAAATAAATTGTTACTGTTGCATCTATTTGGCTGTATATATTATTGTACCATAATAATTGTTATATCTTTTGTGTTATCTGTTACGATGGAAAGAACGTACTTAATAATGACTTCGTTTCATTCATTTGTGGTACAACCACATATCGTTTCCATTACCTACGATCAGGTCGTACAACAAGTTTATTCATTAGAGCTCTTGCGTCATCGTCAGGTTCCTGTGTTTGATGTCCTCCGATTTGGCAGTCACTTTTATATATTTATTATCCTGTATGGAGGCGAAACTGAACCACACATTCGAATGACCCGTATCGAAACGTCTGTGAGCAAAGTAATACTCTGCACAACTGTAGTTTTGGACCCACTCGTTCTTCCTGTCTGGTAGCTCTGTATTTATTTCCGTTAAAATTGTTAGCTGTCTGACTGAATTACTGAACGGTAAAAAGGAAAACTCATTTTGCGAGAGATTTTTGTCTCTAGTTGCGTGTGCTTTCTTTTATTTTAGCTGAACTAGGGCAGCGCCTGTCTCTGTATTGCGAAATGGCAATTCGTCTTTCTCCAGACTCAGTTCTTACTGCAGTGTAGTAAATTTAAGGCACAAAACTAGCTTAATCTAATTTTACAACATGTAAAACTTCCTAACGGTTTACGTTTTTCTTTTGCCGTCTAGAATTTATCTTTTTCTTTAGGATTGCTTTAGGGAAGGTTAATGAGTCTCGTACAGTATTAGACTACCTTCGTTTTACGGCACTGCTATGCTATCAAGCTGCGAGGCATTTTTAAATCCCTTAAATGCTCAACGAAAATTCCTTCACCCAAGAAAATTTTGTGGGTTATACTGCTCCTCCATTGTTACTCCCATAAATAGTCCAGTGTCTACCTCCATTTTGCACTTGCCTCTTCTTCGTAATCCAGTTCCACACATTCAGACTTAGCATCCCTTCTTCAGTATAAATTCTTACTCAAGTGCATGACATCGTCTATAACTTGTCTCCTGAGCTTCGATGAGTAGTACCATATTTTCTTTGTCGCTGTTGAAGACTATTGTACTGCATGTACAGTTCATAGCTTGTCCTCGGCTATTTGACCGGAATAAAATATTTTCTTGGTCGTAAATTATTGTCCTTTTTTTTATGAATCAGTATCCCTCTGCTTACCATTACTTATGCTACAAAGGCGTATTTTGATTCATACAGCCTCGTTGTCCTGGAGGTAATGCACACACAGTCAGTAGCTTAGTCTGCACAATAGTTACTTCGTGCTGTATGTAAACAGTCTGTGGTCTCACTGTTTACTTGATTTAAAGTAAGTGATCATGTCGATTTGTTTTTCTCTTTGTAGTTATATTCGAATTGCCTGAAGATGTTCATATAATGGTCGAAGCATTTTGCAGGATTGCATAGAACAATCGAAGAGAACGCTCATTTGCAGACTACACTATTTATTGTGTCGCCGTAGGTGTCCCTGGAAGGATAACATGCGGAAGCGTCCTACTGGTGTCGGATATGGTAACCTGAAGACGGAGATAGAAAGCAGCCTTTGTATCAGTTTACTTATCTGCAGAGCGAAATAACCCAGAATAATGGAATATTTAACTTAATTTTTACGAGTACTTTAAGCACTTGTGTTCTTGAGGAAGTTGGATTACGTTTCCGCACTGTGTAGGTCATTAAACACTTCTTCTTTTCATTTGGTATAAGGTCCTTACGTTTAACTTGCGTCTCCTTCAGAATGATAGACCAAACAAATCTGTCTTCTGCTTGCTTCCTCCATCTCTTGACACACATCTATTTCATCATTCACAATCCAGTCCAGCCACCTTAATTTTGGTCTTCATGCTTTTCTTCTTCCGTCTAATTTCCGTAGAAGTACTTTTCTTTACCGTCCTATCATCAGCTATTCTTACTACATGACCAGCCCAGCCCAGTCCAGTCTTTTACTTTTATTGTTGTTACAATATTTAGTTTTTCTGTACATAAACTGCAATTCATCATTAGTTTGTATTATCTAGCCATTTTAATCTTTCTTATTGGGCCGTATATCTACAGGAAAATATGTGATGCGAAGAGGATGAATATCACAGTTATTATGGAATGAAGAGAAAGAGAAGGACGTATACACAGGCTGTAGTGTTATCTCTGAATTTGAATGCTTAGTCATAACAAAGTGAAGTGCTGCACAAGAAGTGCGGAGACGAGATTTAATTGGTGGTGTCGTGCTGTGTATTGTCATGTGATTGGGCAACGTGACAGACGGTTGTTGATGGATAATTACCGGAAATCTGAGCAGCGCTAGCAAGTCACTCATGAATTTGTAATGTAGCCGTCACGTAACTGGTTGTCAGGGTCGTAATTAATACAGCTGCTGGTGTGCGTCACCACACTCGAACATTCACATCTTACGGAGAAGCGTCAAGGATTCCTTCTGGCATGAAACGCTACACCAATGTCGGTCACGGACTAAGACCACGACACATGCAGACGAACAGCTGACGGTGACGGACAGTTCCCGCATCCTAGCAAAGGATCTAGTATAAGTTGCTGCAAGTGATAGGCTTTCTTTCTGAACGCTAGGTTTTCCCACAGCATTAGGTTTCCCCGATCGTTGCTCATGAATTCTACTTCCACCTCAAAATTGCGCGCTTCCGGCTTGTTATACTGATTGTAGGAATAAACAAATTTGGTGTTCGGGTATGCTGCGGTTGCATCATGCCCATACGAAGTTTATGTTAAACGATCTTCTGGTTCAAACATTTAAAGGGGAGACTGACAGACACGCATAGACAGAATGATTTTGGTGCATCTGCTTATCAAATTTTGTGTGCCCATCTGCAGTGATTCATTAGTTATTGCCATCAAACCTCAAACAAATTACGCACGACCGCCATTTCGTTATTTTACTTTCTGCGGATACATTACCTCAATACAAGTTGTGTGGTTTGCCAATATTTATTTGTCATTCCAGGATCCCCGAACCACAGTTTTGCTCATAATCTTGTTGCTGACTAGGAAACAGGGAGGTACAGCTTTGGGATAATGGCCTCTAGTCCCATTAAGATTGTGACTAGACTGTAACATGCCTTGAAGGTCCGGAAGGGGAGTAGATATATATAGCTCTACCCTTTCTCTAACCTCGCCACTAGATGGGTGTGGGTGGTTAACGCCATTTCCCGGTCGGTTTACCCCGGAAAAGACCCAGTAGTCGTAATGAGGCTGGGTGGGCCCCAGGGCCGGTCTGGACGGGTGAATCACGTTACTTGAATGAAGTTTAGTGCAAATCGGTCAAATGGCTGAAAACGTGCAACAGGGAGGCATAAAGACTACTTTTTCTTTCCCCTTTACCAGGCTAGAAAGTGGTTTAAAAACAGTCGTTGCTGCTGTTATAGTGCAATGCTATTTGTATGGCAATGAAATCCCAACTGATTTTGGTCCATTAACTTCTTACCAAATTTTAAAGGTTCCTATTAACACTTTGAAGTTTAGAATTAAAGTAGACGCCACTTAAAAATTAAATACGTACGTAACAGATGACATTGTGCATCTTCGCTACAAAAGCCAATCGGTTAGAACTGTCTTGGGAAATAAATCTCTATTCTGAGAATAATACAAAACCCATACACAGGCCTATATCCTATCCTAAAAATTTATATTAAGTGAATATTAAATAACTTGGCACATGTTAACAGTGTGTGAACGTGCCAAATACCAGAATTCTGTTAACTGTGCTTCCATTTTGTTTAGATACGTAAATATTCCTTATTCAAGCAACCAGTGTCGGGAAACATGATTACTGCTTTTTGAATGAGGTTGCATGGAGCAAATGGAATAGAGTTTTTGAAAACTTAGGCGACCGAATTTCCATAACGCTCGAGCAGCCGGTAGTGCGTTTTCGCTGCAACGTTAACTAAGGTATAGAATTCCTCCACCTCCAGTGTTAGAGCCTATAACATGATTGCATCACAGCGGGGATATTCAGTATGACATGTGGAGGTTTCTGCCTGTCACCCTCATGTAAACTATTCAAGTCGCTGTTAGAAAGAGAGACAGGGACAGAGAGGACCACCAGTTAATGTATCGCCTCCCTCACAACACTGCGCATTACAGTCGTGTATCCGTTACTGGCGGAGGAATGAACCTCCTAGTGCTAACATGGTGACAGAATGTAAAAGGAAACAGTGAGGTCCCTAAAAGGTTTCACTGCTTGATACGTGGTTAAAATGATTGTGTCGCAACGGGTTAAACGATAAGTTTGGTGGAGTATCCGTTCGAGTCTTGCCGAGTAAGGACGTGTGCCTTTCGTTCCGCCTGACGCTTGTGATATTTACAACGTAAACCGACCCCGTTCAGTGTCGGTCATCCTAATATTAGTATTGACATCACCCATACGAGGAACGTACACGGTACCCAGTAATTGTTAAACGCGAAAAACAGCCTACAAATTCCACACT
>Ga0123352_10015083_pt1 | contig 12302 bp, 10 predicted proteins | sample TergutLab28metaG_FD_89700 | JGI IMG/M metagenome (GOLD analysis project Ga0123352, IMG submission 89700) | Labiotermes labralis P1 segment gut microbial communities from Petit-Saut dam, French Guiana - Lab288 P1 | ecosystem: Host-associated > Arthropoda: Insects > Digestive system > Gut ... | reverse complement strand
GTGATATGCAACGAAGCACAGCATACTGCCACAACACCCAACTTGTACAATGAAATTAATCTGTAACTATTTCTAGTGTGACTTTAGTAAGGAATATATAGCTCCCTGATGATGGTCTTAGGACCGGAACATGTCGGAGCGTTTTTAATGTTTCAATGTGTAAATTTTATAAATTTTATATATGTGCAGTGTTTGGTGTAATAATCGAGTAGAGCTCTGTATATTTTAGTTTTCAGGGTTTTAGACAGTAAACGGGAATATATGAGCTTAAAAGGCCTCTATGTATTCAACGAATTTCAGCTGCTTTTAATTTTTTCCTGCTTGCTCTTTTTATTTGTGAGTGTTGTTCCCAAATATTTGAAGGTGGCCACATTTTAAAATTTCTTTATCTTTCTTTGTAATTTTTCCTTCATGCTTTTGATGTGAAAACACACGTAGTTTATTCAACGCCTTGCCGGACTAATAACATTTCTATGTTTTGCAGAACATTATCATCACCAGCATAGACCATAATTTGGCATGCCCATTCAATTTTAATCTATTCTAGTCTGCATATTCTACGGCAAATATAAAAAGCACTGGCGATAAAGCCTCTCCTTGTTTAAGACCGTTCTGAATAGTAAGCTTATATGACAAATATAAGCCTATCGGGCCATTATTATAAGTATTATTTAAACACATTTCCACTAGTGCGATTACCTTTGTCGTTATCATAATATAAAAATCTCGAACTTAGAAATTAAAGTATACTTGCGTCATTAAAAATCTCTACAGAGTGAAATGTCCATTCACACAAACGCTACCGTAGTTCTTGTATTCCACTTTAATAGCCATGGCTGCTCTACATATTGTTAAGCGTGCGGTGTGAATGTAATATCTTTCAAAGTCAACTGTTACTTTTGCCCTAGGTAACAGCAAACCGAACAGTCGGAAGTAAGAATTATAGGTGTGATATAAGAAAGAGGAAGTTTCACTTTATTATTACAGTTTATTTTAAGAAAAGTTAGAACTAAGAATGGCTACGTTAGTGGTTGGATATATGTCTTTCGCACAGCTAACACGTCTTTGTTTGTTAGGTTTTATTGATTGCAAACTTTTATTCAGCTCTTATTGTTGACACTAACAATTCAAACCGCTTCTTAATTTACATTTCAACGCCATACCCAACATAATAAATTATCCTGAGTCCAGTGAACCAGTGTAAGTTCATTAATGTTCTAATTGCTTACAGGTTTCATGGATCCGTAAACGCGATCTTCACATTCTCACAGCCGGAATTCTGACTTACACAAGTGACGCACGATTCCAAGTTATCCGACCAGATAAGTCTGATAATTGGACACTACAAATCAAATTTCCACAAGAACGTGATTCGGGCATCTATGAGTGCCAGGTGAACACGGAGCCCAAGATGAGTCTCGCTTTTCGACTCAACGTCATAGGTAAGTCTACATACAGGCAGGAGCATCAGTAGGACATGTCGAATGGTGCTGGCACTCTTTGCCTTATTCTTCGTCTTAGATGGCAGCACAGTACCATGCGGACCGTCGGCTCCTTAATGGACTTCTTCCAATCAGCTCTTTGCTTTACCCCTTTTTTCCAGTTTGTAATTTTGCGTCTATTAATGTCTGTTTACAGAATTCCACCATCTGTTTCTGATCGTCCCTTTAGTCGACTCCCCTGAGGTTTAAATTTAAATATTGGACTTACATTTCTTTTACTATCCAATGGCGCTCTTCGTTGTTAGCATAATAATGTTGGCCCTATGTCTAGACGTTCGTTAAAACGGTCTATGAACATTTCATGAAAGGTACGTAGTTTAGCGCAGCGCCTTCTGAACCTATTTGACCACAAGGCACATTTGGACCTGCAATATACGGACGAAAACAAAACATTTCCGGAAAACAATATAGCAAAATAAATCGAACGTAACCTATTTTTATACCAGCAAATCTGTACTTTTCTTGCTCAAAAGTACTATAAGTTTCCTAATGTATTGCCTTCTGCGTAAAGTATCAAGCTGCATGTCAAAAGCAGTAATTGCTTACAATTTCCTACCCGCACCCTATGTATGGATCCTTGCTGGAAGTCTCTGACTAGCTGATATGTGCACATAATTCAGTAGGCAATGAGCAGCACGCGCATTGAAAACCAAGCTCTATGGCACGCGAGTGGGGAAATTTCTGCTTCATCGAAATTGACGAAATTTTCGTGTTCCGCAGAACGGAGTTCGCGAAAATCTGGATTCTGTAATAACTCAAGCATATTCCTCTTTTAATTTATCTCGAAATTCGTAGAATTTATATAAAATAGTGTAGTGACGTAAAAATATATGTTCCTTTTCTGCAACTACTATTCGAAATATTTTTCTCTGTGATAAATATAGATTTAAGTTCAGAATGGGAAAATAAAACTATGTATATCGCATGTAAGGTATCCTTTATGCTTATGAGATTGTAAATAAAATTCATTAAGTATCAACAAATGTTCATAACTTATGTAAGCGTTAAATTTCTTTAAAGAAATGGATAGACAAATTTCGAGTTTTTACATGCGAGCGGACAGATATCGCAAAATCAATAGGCACATATCTTGCAATTTTTCCTTTTCAACGTGCCAAAAAAACATATTCCAGACTGCATCTATAGACTAATTGCCGCTTCAATTCTTTACTTTAGGAAAATGAGAAGCTAAGATTTTTTTACCTTGGACATTCCGTTGTGTTTTGTATGTTACAATGTATTTTATCATTTAAACATCAGCCCAACTCTTTATTGCATTGTATAGACAAGTTACACGCCTACCTTATTCTATCACTAGGTGGTCATCCTCAGACCATTAAAATAGCCTATTTAAAATTAAAATTAAAAATTTCAAATTCAATTTTGAGAAGCTGCAATTTGTAATTTTATTTTTATGTTTTGTAATTGCCTGAGGATCATCGCTTACTGGTCGAAACATGTAGCCATGTACGCGTGGCTCATATACATGCCATAATAATTAGAGTTATGATGGTAAATGATAACTATCTTTTGACAAGCTAAGGTTTCAGGGGCCTTTTTTTTTCTTAATTAAGTCCAGTCTTAAGCCTGGGGTCCCAGCCAAACTGCCATCCCTTAAGTGTCGTGGGAACTTTTCCCAAGAACAAAGCAACTGTAACACGAACTTAACATTCACATCCTTTAAGAGACACGTCCTAAAAGTTTTTAAGCTTTAGGTTTCTGTGACCGTGCATCGTGAGCAAATCGTGAAGTGAGAGAGAAAACAAACAAGATGCAACAGTTAGATGTTTATTATCAACAATTTCTCAACATGTTTCGGGCACCATTATGCCCATCTTCAGGAGACCAAGACATACGTTACTACACACACGTCTTGGTTTCCTGAAGATTGGCATAATGATGCCCGAAACATGTTGAGAAAGTGTTGATAATAAACATCTAACTGTTGCATCTTGTTTGTTTTCTCTCTCACTTCACAACATCCTAAAATGTGTGGATCTTTTGATGGTGTTTCGTATATGATATGCGTTACAGGTTGCTGCATATACACTGTGCACCATATACACTGTGCACAATATACACTGTGCACCATATACCATGACTTTCACTCTCTAGCTTGTGTAATTACAACACGCTAAGCGTTGCTGTAGCTGTCAGTGCACATACGATTCAGACCATGTGTCAATAGGTAATGATGTACTGTGTAAGCATGTATGTATTGTCCAACAACAGGCTAGACCGCTGTAAGGCTTATGTTTGCCTGGTCTTCTCTATAATGGAGACACCCATAGAGCATTTGCTAGTACAGTGTTAGCTTTCTCTTAGGCTATGTACTTTACTGAAGGGATAACTCGAACCTGTAAATCCGACAATAAAATAGTGCTACATTACAATTTACACAACAGGAAACAGATTAATATATACTTGCACAGAAGTGTAATTTTACCGCTTGTTTTGCTTGAAAATTATACTTGCTCATAGAACAGATTGAGGCAGTTTCGTAATATTATACTTACTAACTCCATGCAGCAGAGTCCTTCTTACGAAGCTAACCGGTTTGCTGCTAGTCAAGAAATTTCCCGCATTTCATGGAACCCGAAGGTTCATTACCGCATTCACAAGTGCCTGCCACCTGTCGCTATCCTGATCCAACCCGATTCACTCCATACCCCCACATCCCACTCCCTTAAGATTCATCTTAATATTATCCTCCCACCTACACCTGGGTTTCCCAAGTGGCCTCTTTCTCTTAGGTTTCCCCACCAAAACCCTGTATACGCCTCTCCTCTCCCCCAAAAGTACTACATACCCCTCCCATCTCATTCTTCTCGATTTCATAACTCGAAAAATGTTGGGTGAGGAGTAGAGATCATTAAGATCCTCGTTATGTAGTTTTCTCCACTCCCTCTTTACCTCACCCCCCTCAAGCCCAAATATTCTCCTCAGCGCCCTATTCTCAAACACCCTCAACCTACGTTCCTTCCTCAATGTGAACGACCAAGTTTCACATCCATACAAAAAGCAAGCAAAATTGTAGTTCTTTGTATCTTAATCTTTAAATTTTTTGATAACAAACTGGAAGACAAAAGATTTTGTACCGAATAATAGCAAGCATTCCCTGATTTAAACCTGCTCATAATTTCTTTCTGAATAGAATATTAATTTATTCAGGTTGTTCCTATATATTGGAACTTTTCCACCCTTTCAAAGAACTATTATAAATCTCTATACTGTGACTTCGTTCTGCATTCTGATCTCGAGACATGGCCATGTACTTAGTTTTATCAGCATTTACTTCTAGTCCACTCTCATTACTAGTCACTATCAAAGCTTTTGGGTTTTCCTTTATAGTTTGTACGCTTCTTCCCAATATATTAATATCATCAGCATAAACCAGAAGCTGATATGCACCATTTAATTTCAAACCATCTTTGTTCACGTGAACCCTCCTATTGGCGTATCCTAATGCAAAGTTAAAGAGCAATTGCCATAGAGTATCTACTTGTTTCAAACCATTTCTAATAGGAAACATGTCAGACAAATTCTTGCCTACCCGGACACTGCTATACGTTTCAGTCAGACACATTTTTATTAGCTTTACCAGTTTCATGGAGATACCAAACTCAATGAGAATATTATACAGGACCTCCTTCCTAACTGAATCATAAGCGTTCTTGAAGTCTATAAAGAAATGATGCACTGCTTCGTTGTATTCCCATTTTTTTCTAAAGTATTTGAAGAATGCAAATTATATGATCAGTAGTTGACCTGTTGCGTCGAAACCCACATTGTTTATCCCCAATAATTTCCTCTGCATATGGAGTTACCCTTGACAGCAGGATGTTGGATAAAATTTTGCACATAGCTGGCAAAATGATATGCCCCCATAATTACTACAATCTGATTTATTGTCCTTTTTATAGATAGGTACAATGATCTACTCCTTTCAATCCTCAGGCAAATTCTCCTTATTCCAAATAGAAATAATAAATTATGGATAACATAACGAATTTTTCTACCCCCCTGCCTTAATCAATACTGCTGGGATTTGATCAATACCTGGTGATCTGTGACTTTGTATCTTTTCAGTTGCCAAATCAACTTCAGACGCACTTAGCTCAGGCACTAATTGTTCTGCTGTGTGTATTTCTCTCTACGTAATATCATTAATGCCATGTATATTCAATAACTGAGAGAAATGGTTCCTCCACCTAGCCAAAATACTGTGTGAGTCTGCAACCAAATTATCCATTAGTTCTGGGCTGGTAATCCTTCTTAAGATCATTGATGCCCCTACACAAGTCCCTAATATTTTTGATCTTACTATTAGTTTCAAATTCTTCAATTTTAGCTTTCAGTTATTCCTTCTTTATGTCCCTAAAATGTAGACTAGATTCACGTCTTACACTGTTTAGATTATCTGTATTGCGTGGGCTAGGAACCTGTCCCCACTGCATTTTAACCTTCTTCCTTTGATCTAAAAACCTATACATTCTTAATCAAACCATAGTTTATGTAGCTTCAATTCGTGCAGACCTAGACTTTATTTACCTGAGGTTTTGATATTCTCTTTAATGTTCTCAGAAGCCCTATTTATGTCCTCGCCATCACTTAAGTTCTTCAAAGTTGCAAACCTATTTGGAATCTCAGTCTGATACTGTTTCCTAAATTACAGCTCATTAGCTTCCTGAGATTAAATTCTTCTCCATCAAACTTCTGTGCTACATGTTTGCTTACTGCCAATTTTCCCTAACTTTTGCAGCCACCAGATAGAGATCAGTATTAGAGTCAGATCCCCTGAAACTTCTTACATCTAGTATATTCGAATGTCATCTCCTATCTATCAATATGTGATCAATCTGGTTTTGAGTCTTTCCATCAAGAGAGATCCAGGTGTACTTATGAATGTCTCGGTGCAGGAACATCGTGCTCTTAACAACTAGATTTACTGATGTGGCAAAGTTTACTATTCCAACACCAATACCATTACTATCCTGATGTAGACCTCATTCCCATTTGCCAGGGTGAAAATAATCTCTCGCCCCACTTTTACATTAAAATCTCCTAATAAAATCTGGGGTTAAGAGAGATGAACTAAGAAAAGAGCTGACAAAGTACGTAGTGAGAAGTTTCATAATTTATAGTCGACATCATACGTCATTAGGATAATCAAATCAAGGAGGGCATTTGTGGGACTTCTGAAAAGTACAAAGTTATAGTTGAAACTATGCCGCAAAGAAGCAGTTTGGAGTCTTAGACGTAAGAATAAGTCTTAGGCGTAAAAAAAATTCACAAATAAATCTTAAAGGATTGTTTTGTTTATGTGCTGACCGCATTCAGCTGGCTCAGTGTATTCGTATGTTCCAATGGCTGAATAATTTAAACATGGTAGTGAACCCTCCGGGTTCCATAAAAGACGGCAATGTTTAATCATGTGAGCGATTATCAGTAGCTCAAGAAGAATTCTGTTCCACACATTCAGTTCTTATTTCTTAATTCTTGCTTGTTAATGACCCCATATACATGATTAGGTAATGAGGTAATATATAACAGCAGTCTGTTACTGTCGTTATTAATGTATGATTCTTCAAATATGAGAGGAAAATTTAATTACTTCTTCCTTTCCTTCATTCCGTTGCATGTTTTCCTCTTTCATGCATTTCGCTTCTATTTCTTCCATTATCTTTCCCTTCTTATTGTCTCTCATCTCCTCCTTCATTCCTACCCCTTATTAACATGGCCACTTTTCTCTTGCCCTTCCGTTCTTTCTCTTATTCCCTTCGACCCTCATCTTCTTTCTCCAATATTCGTTTTAACCCTGTTTTGTCTCACCATTTTTCTTCTCTCCATGTCCTACCAACATCGTGAAACTTATTTCCTTATTGTGAGTGGAATTTGTTTTTATTTTATATATATTATTGATATTATGATCATTATTACTGTTTCACGCAGTTCAACTTCTTGTTTCTTCCCTGCAGTCTATAGGCTTATCAAAGGTCCACACGATTTTTCAATTCTTATTCCCCTAAGCAACGACTTCTCTGTTTATATGACACATAGGGTAAAGCATTTCGCTCTAGGAGACGCGGTTTTTATGTACACTATTAATCTTAACCGTGACAAAGACAGGGATGCCCGCAACACCGTCTGTCCGTAGCGCAGGTACTTAGAGTTGAAAGTGACAAGTAAAATTCCTAACATGCTATCACCAGCACAATATACCGCAGTCTCCTACTTTATGACGTGTCATAACCCAAAAGATTACAACATGAATCGTCAGAGCCATAAAATCCTTTATATTTACCTTTTGTCTCGTACTGTTAAATAAATTCTGGGCGTACTATATATACTACGATGCGTCATGGTGTAGTTGTTACAAACCGCGCTTTGATTTCCACAGATCGCGGTTTTGAATCTCGTCCCAGAAAACCATTACTTTATTGAGGTTTTTCGTTGTTCCTCCCATTCTTCAAAAAATTTCCCGGATGGGTAATTTTACGTTCGTCACGTTACCTACGTTCAAATTCTTATCTACTCGCCATATATGACTTTCCGTGTTTAAATTTTGTGACCAGCAACCTCCTGACTTTGCAAACATTTATAATTCATAATAACATATAATTAAATTGAATTACATTAAGATAAATTAGATGCTCGAGACCCATAGCATGCATGGGAGAAATGAGAACGTTATACATAAAACGTAACTTCTCCTTCAGTTTCATTCTCTTAATATTCATTTTTCCCTCTGATTTCCATTGCATTATTTCCTTTCATTTCATTTTTATATTATTTCCGCTTTCTTTCTTTTCGATCTATTTTTTTGTGTCACTTTCTTCTCTCTTCTGACGGACTTATAAATATTGTAATTTCTTCGTGATATTTCTTCAGTTCTGATTAGTTTTGGAACTTTGCAATGTAACGTGACAGGGCAGATTAACTTAAGCAGTAATAAAACTGATTTGTTCTTAACAAGATACATTATCTGAATTATGTTTACACAACATAGAGAAAGTGCTTAGGTTTTTCTGTGTTCCTCGATTCAGATATTGATAGTATAGGTTTAAAATATTCTGTGGAATCTTCCTTTATAACCTCTTATATTTTATTAACTGAAAATTTTTTTCGTAATATTACTACACTACACTTGTCATTTAACCCGAAGGAAGTTTTTAGTGGCATTCTTCAGTCACATTTGAAGAATGCGGAGAGAAGGCATTTACAAATACCGTAAGACTGTGTCCTCGCAAATGATTTCCTCTTTCTTACTTCTTTACTTATCATTTTTACGAGTAACTTTATATAAACTTCGTAATTGATGCAGATTTGATAAAAAAAATCCCAAATATCAATTACTGTGAGTACGGTCCATGGCCAGTATTGTTTATTATATAAAGAACAGATAGCCAGTGCTCGGCAGGTCGGCTGAGATGCGCTGTTTGCCTTATTAGTATGGATGGTGCGAAGCGTGCCTAACTAAATTTTGAACATTAATAAGCCTGAGGGTGGAAGAGATGTAAGGGGACAAACGGAGTGGTGGCTGGACGCTGTTGATGAAAGCTGGGGCTACAAGTTACGGGAGAAGAAATACAGGGCAAGCTGTGGGCCAGGAAAACGAGGCTCTAATAAAGTTGGTAAGACCAGAAATAAGCATGAGAATGAGAAATAAAATATAAACATAGATCGTTAATGTATTTATGACATTTGTAAGCAATAATTTTAAATCTTCCGTTCAAAATTACTACCTGTTTATAGTACATTTATTTTAGGCGCGAAAGCAGATTTCTTTGCTTCGGGATATGAGTACCCAGCAAGGTGCCCACCTACAGGCGGCGGCTGGAGTTAAATCTTCAATATGGACATTGAATTTGCTCTTTGCCAGCACCTCCAGACCGGCCCTGAGGACCATCCAGTAGGTACCTTTTTACACAGCCGTGATGAAACCTGAATCTAATACTTAAGATACACTTCTCTGGAGAAGACATTCAGAAACAGTTACCACTTCCAGATCTTTGGATCCATAAGCTGAACTCATATAACCCCTACAATTTTTTTTCATTTTTTATTAATATAAATTATTGATATTATAATTAAGCTGTTTTACGTGTACCATTTACCCCTTAACATTGAAGACGATGTATTTTAATGCCTACTCTTTATTTGTGAATAGTACTCCCTGAGGATGGCTCATATTAATAATCTAAACATGTCAGGGTAGCAATCCTTTGCATTTAAATGTTTCAGCTTTTTCGCACTAAACATAAGTGTAACTTAATGTGAACTTATTTCGAACCTGTAAATGTTTCCAAAAATAATTTTTTCTCGTCATGCATTAAAGGCTGATCGCTGGCTGTGAAGCAAAATTGAAAGCGGGCTGTGTTCGTCAGGCACTGTATTTACACAGGCTGAAGAGAAATTCTGGGGTGGAACTGCTTATCTACTAACTGCTTCTCTTGTGATTAAGTCGCCGGCCTCAGCACATAATTGCACCTTCAGAACAGAACTTCCACTTCGTTTATACCGCTGCCTTTCTTTCTTGAGAAAAAAAATCTTCGCCGAGATGTCGGTAGGCATTTACAGTATTACTCAGCGAAACATCTCAGAAGACAGTAATCTTCATGAGGTGTATTTCCCTCCTACCGTGACGTGACATTACCTTAATCCGAATCTACCCCCCAGTCATAGTTCGCTGTTACCAGTTTTCCATACAGTCTAGAAGTACTATTATAGTTACAACGTTCGTAGTTAGGTTATGGCCATCCCGTCAGAGAGCCGTAGGAACAGTTCGCAACGTCTGGAATATTCGAGAGAAATTGTGTAACTGGAAAAGGAGAAGTGAAAAATTGGTTTCTGCTTTGCGACAGACAATTCTGCAACTCGTTACCTGTACACGAAAAGTAATATCGATTAATACTCGAACTACTTTTCAGTCTTCCATTTATAGTTCATGAAAAATATAGAGTGAAAGTTAAATCGGTGCATTTCAAATAACGATCCAACAATTATGATGCTCAGTCTTGCTTGGAATTTTGGCTATTTTCTTGTCTTTTCTCGGTCATTCCAGGAAACTGCCAGTGTAATCCTTTTCTTCTTCACGGTGAGGAATTTATTATTCGCATTTATACAGTCATTTGGTGTCGCTTGTCTCTTTAAGGATACCAATTCGTAATACCAATTAAAATGTTATTATTATTAGTAGTAGTTGTTGTATTATTATTATTATTATTACTGCTGCTATTATTTATTATACACTCTGCAGTAACTTGCTCCTTGTTTTACGTCATCTATGTGCGCAAATTAATTTCTAAATCTCTTGCTGTTTCAAATAAAATTTTCACTGCATCGATGTAGGGACGGTCGCACTGGAATATGCAAACTTTCATCGTTGTCTGCTTGTGTCTAAGATGTTCGCTATAACTATCCAATACAACATATGAAACCTGTGTTGCTTGTTTGGACCAAAGGCTTTATAGATAATATTTTTGTGGAGCGGGTTTGCGAGTTTTAACTACCTCGGATGCAAATCAGCAATGACATGTTCGGGCTGATAAAAGAAAGTACGTAGATGTTTGTTTGGCAGTTAAACGAATATAATAGACCGTAATCAATGAGACAGTTTTACCAGTCTCCAAGAGAGCCGCCTGTCTTGACTGTAGCGATGTTTTCCTTTTACTTTAAACCAAAAACATCTTGAGGAATTCAGCGTGTAGAATTTTAGTAGCTTATTGCAAAATAAGTTAGTAAGAAAGTGGAATAAAAGTGAGGAACTAATTTTATACGGTGCATTACAATAAAAAGGAATACTAAAGAATATACTAATAACATGTAAAAATGACATGGGGAAGAATAACATGGAAAATGTTGAATACAAACTACAAGGAACATAATGAAGTGTAGAATTTAGAAGAGTTGGGAAGGACAATTTACGTGGGATGGGGGCTGCATCGGACCAGTAGGTCTAAATTTGTATATTATTATTATTATTATCTAATTTTTCACTTCTCAGCTTTGGCTGGGAAATATTCACCTATCCTGGGACGTAGTAATCAACAGGATTAGGCTCGGTGGTCTTACTTGTTGTTTAAAATGTTTCTTACAATTAAACATGTGCCAAGAATTACAGATTTTTGCAGTTGTATATATGTATTCGGGCGCTATTTGTCTTGTTAGACTTTGTGATAGTGACTTTGGAATTACTCCCGTGTATGATATTACTATCGGGATCACTTTCGCTGCCTTTTGCTTCCACATATTATTATTATTATTATTATTGTTACCTTTATGTAGGGTATTTACAATTATATACCTGGAACAAACCCAGTGTCTAGAGTATATAGTGTTGCAGCTGTTCTGTATTTACAATTTGTGCTACATGTAACGCTATTTCACACGTGAAATATGTTTTGTACGTCTACATTAGTACTTTCTGCAGTAAGTGTGCAGTGCCGAATATGACTGTTTTTTGTGATTCCTTAATTTCGTGCTCTCCCGGTATGTTGCTCAGACACTGTCTGAGTGATTTTGAAATGGTTCCAGTCGCCCCTATTATTGCTGGTGTCACTTTTGCTTTCACATTCCACATGAGCTGAATTTCTGTTATAAGATCTTTATATTTTAGAATATTCTTTGCTTCTTTCTCAGTCACAATTCTGTCTCCTGGAATTGCAACATCTATTAACGTGAATCTTATGCGTATTGGACCGTGCATCATCTTGATATTTGAATAAAGGTTGACCAACTAGATGACACTTGCTTTATTATATATTGCTCAACATGTTTCAGACGTTAATACGTCCATCT
>Ga0123352_10015082_pt1 | contig 12304 bp, 6 predicted proteins | sample TergutLab28metaG_FD_89700 | JGI IMG/M metagenome (GOLD analysis project Ga0123352, IMG submission 89700) | Labiotermes labralis P1 segment gut microbial communities from Petit-Saut dam, French Guiana - Lab288 P1 | ecosystem: Host-associated > Arthropoda: Insects > Digestive system > Gut ... | reverse complement strand
TTCTCCTCAACACCATGTTCTCAAACACCCTCAGCTTTCTTTCCTCCCGCAATGTCAACGACCAAGTTTCACACCCATACAAAACAACAGGCAAAATTATAGTTCTATATATCTTGATCTTTAAATTTTTGGATTGCAACTTGGAAGACAAAAGGTTCTGCACCGAATGATAGCAAGCATTTCCTGAACTCAGTCTGCTCTTAATTTTTTCCGCAAAAGAATTTTGATTTGTTAAAGTTGTTTCCAAATATTTAAACTCTTCCACCCTCTCGAAGGTAACGAGATGCACTAACTTCTCCATTTATTTTTGGAATAGAATTGTATATGTTTCGTACAGGTTTTCTGTCAGTCATCAGGAGTCTAGTACTGTACACACAGCAATAAGTATATGTCATACAGGTTTTGCTGACTGCTTGCTAAAGGAATCAGTTTGGTTTTATTGTAAGAACATTTAGTGAAGTCGGCCACTGCGATCACCTGTTTGTACGTATGTAACAAGTAGTAAACTATTATTGTCTAACGAATTATAGTTGTTTCAGACAGTCTATTGCTTTATGTTTTATCTCTCTCCCAATAAAATGGATTGTCCCATCTATAAGCTTGAAATTGTATGTAGGAAACGTTTAACAAAATTGTTGATCAAGCTATACTTACAAAGGCCTGAAGAGGCTCTTAGGGCTCCGGGGTTCGAGGGTTGCAGGTTTCCTAGACAATTGGCACATGAAGGTGGCCTGGTCATCCTTATGCACCGACCGCCTTTATCACCCAGTAGATATCTCTGGCACTCATTTCTGTTGGAAGACAAATCGAGCTCAGAGCCATAGTGATTCCGGAAGGATTGATTCAAAGAAAAATGGAATGAACTCATCGAGGATGGGAAGCCGTGGCCTTGCGATTTGTAACCTCAAGCTGCTCCGCCACCGCGTGCACAACAAACGTTGAGGAGTCATTTTAGTTTTGGTCAAAATCGGGCAGGTGTAACAGATACGGTACACGAATATTTGTATGCAGTGTCGGCATATCCTTCTGCACACAATCATTCCGGTAATCCCATGAGAAGCTTAAAACGCAGTCATATTAATCTTAGCATTTATATTGCACTGGGGGGTATTTTTTAAACTTAACTGTCTCTTTAAATAAGACTTCCAATTTTCATTCATGGCTGTTATAGATACACACACACACACACACACACACACACACACACACACACAAAGAAACAACAGTTTTTCTACTTATTCTAGCAAGAGCGCTAAAATGAGACGTGATCATTGTAAATCTCCCAATACGAAGAGCAGAACACTTACAATGTGTTGTGTAAAAAGTGAACAGACACGCGACCTTTTGCCGCCATTCACAAAATGAACTCCAGAGACAGTACCAGAGGCAAAGTGCCAGAAATGTTACTATATGGGCGTATTTCCCAACTTGCTTTTTTGCGCGGTGCGTGCTCTCGGTTCTGTGGACCGCCTATTAACTCTATTTTCTTCGTCGGTCCTTTGTGTGCCGGTAACAGGAACAGCTCTGCAAGAGATATCACTTTGTCTACCGGGGACTTTTACGACAAATTATCTATCTATATCAGTTCTCATCTTGAGCGGACAGTGTTAGCGACCACTTTACGTGAAGCTGTCACAGCATTTCTGAGCGCCTAACCAGGCTGAGTCATTTAAATCCTGAGTGCCAGAATGGACAAATAGTGCTCCAGATAGGTCTAGTTTGTCTTTTCCGCGTTGTAGAGGCAACTGTACCACCGAGCGTAATGGAAACTGCGACGTGCGTCAGATGTAGCGCTGTTACTAGGACTAGATATGATATTTATTTACTGCAATTGGGATTCCACCCGGTGGCAGTGGTCAGTAAACTTTTACATAATTGGTAAAGGATATCTGTATCCATATGGAGAAACAATACAAAAAGCAATACAAAAACACAGAATGCAAAAAATAGAAAACAAAAACACAAAAGAGAAGAAAAATATAAAAATAATATTAAAATTATAAGTCGAGTAATTAGAAAATAAAAAAGAGGAGCAATAATGACACAATGTACTGTACCGAGCCTACATAAAGTTACGTAACTATAAATCAATGATAATACATTTCACCAAAGATATTCACTTCACTTCACTACACTTCACTCCCCATTTTTCACTTCCCTGCACTTTTGGAAGTTTCGTCATCACCACGCTTCGAAAACACTTCACTTCTCACAATTACTTCCCTAACCCTCTTTCAAAATGTATGATTTACAGTGACAGACGCCAGCTCCTCTGCAGGCAATTGGTATCACAGTTTGAATGTCCCATTGACAAAGAAGTATTTATCGACCTGTTCTTTGTTATCTGACCCTAATTTTACGACCGTGAATTGTGTTGTTCTATATATTGTTTATGTGTAAATGTGTATCGTACTATTGCCACCGGGTTTCAACCCAATTGCAGTTAAACATGTCATATCATACCCCTGTTCAAGTGGCATGATCCTTGTAACCTGTCCCCTGTAACTTTCCACGCCCGCTCTCCTGTGTATGATTTGAAGGGGACGCAAATGTGAGATATCATCCTTCGCTGCGCCAAGGTTCCTCAGACTGAAACGTTCGTATGACTTGCAAATTTAGCCGCTTTCTTTTGCACAAGGTCTAACGCGTTTATCTGACATTCGCTGTAAAGATCCCAGAACGAAGCCCCATATTCAAGAATTGGACGCTCTAGTGACGTGTAGGCTAAACTTTCCTTATTACTTCTTCCCTTTTTAAGAACACGCAGTACGACATGATGTGTCTTCCAGACTTTTCATACTCTGTAATTAACCTGATCAGCCCAGCTTAAATCGCTGCAAAATATTATTCCTAAACATTTAGAGCTTTTAGACCCCAGAATTATTTGATCCCCCGAAAATAATTTCGAAGATACTTTACCCGAGATCTTGTAAAGCTTACAGCTTTACTTTAACCTAGAATTATTTTTATCGCATTCTCTTCCGCCCATCCCCCAGTCTGTCCAGATCTAGCTGCAACGTTTCAATGTCGCTACCATTCATGATTTTCCTATATCTTTTAGTCATCTGCGAAAAAATTAATAGTTGACTACAAGTTCCTCCAAACATCATTTAAGTACTCGAGGAACAGAAGTGGACCCAATACGTTCCCTTGCAGTACCCCTGACCTTCCTCCTACTTCCTCAGATAATTACTCTCCTACTCTAACTCTCTGCGAACGACCTAAGAGGAATTCTCCTACCCATATGACTACCCACGGATCCACTTCCGAGGCCGCAATTTTTGAAAGCAGCCGATCATACGGAACTAAATTCAAAGATTTTTAAAAATTATTCATTAACGCGTATGTCCTTGCTCCCTCATCAAGGGAATCAGCTATGTCCTGGCAAACTGTGAATATTTGCTTTCACAAGCGTATCCCGGTCTAACTCCATGTTGGCCCTCGTAAAACCATTTCCCCTTATCCCTAACTTGCCTCATGTATCCTGTTATGACGTGTTCCATTTGTTTGCAGACCGCTGATGTTAAGCTGAATGGTCTGTATTTTGTGGCTACCGATCGATTTCCACCCGTGTAAATAGTAACAACTATGACTGTTTTCCAAACACTTGTGACGGTAGCGTTTTTAATTGTTGTGTCCAGAAACAGCGAAGGTATGGACTCATGGCTTTCCCGCCGAGTTTTACAATTTCGCCATCAGACGCGCTACAGTCCTCATCTAGGTTTTTGTTTTCCTTCATTTCATCTCTCTGTTTTTTATTCTTATCGTCTTATTTCTCTTCTTGTTCTTCCTCTTCTTTTTCTTTTTCTTATTGTAGGAGCCTCCATTTTATTTTGTTCCTTCTTCTTTTCTGTCAGATGCAAAAAAAGCAATTCTATTTAGGAATCCATATTGTGGACGTTAATTACGTTCATATAAGAGATATTAATGCAACCGCAAAGAATAGTCGTGTCTTACTCTAGACATTCATTTATGTACATAATTCACTTTCTGAACTTTATATTTACTTAGTGAACTACCTTGAAAGTCAGCCAAGTCAGTGCATTACTCTGACTTACGTATAAATCAAGCTGGATTACTTTAATTCCGGTGATGCTGAGCACTGTAGTTTGTCTACGCTGCAATATTTATTATTCATGGGCACTCATTTGCGCTATGTTGTTAACCACTGTTATGCTAAATTGAGTGTTAATATTAGAAGACCTTCAGTTCACATCACTGTCTGCAGTCAATCATATATTCAGCATGTGGGTGAGAAGTGGTTGCATTACGTCACAAAAGACCGAACAAAATTTGCGCTACATCGAAGGGGATTGTATCATACAGCGTTTATAACCGTCGTCTTTGGCACAATGTGCGTTTCAGTAATTACGGTACAGGATATTACGAATTGAAGTGGGTCTTAGGGCGCCTAGATTACTGAAGTGTACAACAACCTGTGTGTTAAATTTATCTACTTTTTGTGTGTGGATTAGACAGGCACAGAACACAGGGAGCCTCCTTGCAGCGTATATTTAGACAGTTCTCTCTTCTAGATCAGTAATTAAAATTGCGAAACACCTTCTTCCACCATTATATTAATATCTCCTTATTTAATGAACACTGCAGCCGTTTTATATAACTTTCAATTTCTCACTTTGCAATAATGAGATTCATCAAAACCACATATGAATCTTCATCTCACTTCTTACGGAGCAGAGACTGCACATTTGTTATAAACACCATACTGCAAGTGTTGTTTAGGAAAGTAATGAACCTTGTGTAAAGATCATAATATTAAAAGTAGGCTTTCATAATTTAGGGGCAGATAGCATCATTTGCACATTCAGTCCCACTCCCATCTACCACCGTCTTGTGTTTCAGTGACATGAACAATATTTTGTATGGACGTTATTTCAAATAGTCTATCCTGAACCTTTGTTACTGCCCTGAACTGCGTGTAAATTATTCCACTTACTTAATTTGTTGCCGTTTATTTAATAAATAATCCCTTGTCTTTTAAAGGCGAGTCACTTCGCTGTTTAAATATTATTTCTACATACATTTTCCGTTTGTTAAAAAATGGTATTCTTTTTTTCTAATTATAGAGATGTTGCTGTGAATTTTTTCTTTTTTCACTTTCAAGAAATAATGATTATGATTTTAACCCCTTAAACGCCTAATTAAATCCCATCTGTCATTTGCTGACATTATTAGGAGCTCACCATATTCTGCACGTTAGCAGGATAAGGGTTAAACAAGAATGCCCGAACTGTAAGGACAGTTTCGTTCCTCCTCTCCTCACCACTTACTCCACGCCCATTTGCTGTGCTGGTCATTAATTAAGTCATGTTTGTCTGTCTGTCCAGGTGAGTACTGAGAGGACATTGTAGCGTCGTACAAGATTTCACTTCCTCTTGCTTGGTGCTCGCGGCTAACTTCTGTTTGTTGACCACGTGAAAGCGTAGGCATGACGGTGGGATTTATATCGACCATCTCGGAGTAGTCTTAATGTTCTACATTTGTATTCATAAGGTACGTGGTTTGAATTTTTGTCAAGTTCAAAAACTAGTTTAGTTTGGCCTTGGTTCTCTACTGGTGCATAACCAAATAATAAATTGAAATAGGCTAGATCCTTCCCACTTTGTATAGTTACAATCTGCTGTTCATTATGGCATTCCCACTTTGTGTGATGTGACAAATTCGACGAGTAAAAAAATGTGGACGAAAATTAGCGTAATATTAGGAAAACCAAAACAAGTTCCACTTCATATACCAATATATCACAAACGTAGTCGGAAGAGTGACTAAGCTGTAGGCTGAAGGGTACTGGGTGGGGGGGGGGGTAAACCCGGCAAGAACAAGATCTTCTTAAACACACTCTTAAACACTCTGGGGTCAACGCAGAGTTTCAAATTAAGATTTCAGTTGCCTGTTTTTCTCGTCCTTCCTATCTTGTAAATTCAAATACTTTCTATATCGTACGCTGCTCTTAGACATCTTAAATTTTAATCTTTGTTTAGACAGCAGAAAAAGATGTACACCCCTATAAAGTAGAAGAAGGAAGACCAAAAAAAAGAAAAACTCCGAATCATAAAAGGCCCCTTAATTTGATTTGTTGCTAATTTACTTGTGGATGAAATTTTGAACTTTATTACATTTATCGTTCATTATTTTATCCTGTTTCCTGCAGTCTAATGACGAGACGTGACGGCACACCTACATCAGTTTCACGTCCTTATTTCATATTTCCAATAACATATTTAAAAAGAAGCTGGCAAGCAATTTCCATAAAGCGTCTTATTTCAATCTATTCTTGCATTGTAAGATTCTTCTTAAAAAGGGAGTTGTACTAGGATTTATCATATTACAAGACACATCAAGCCAAGGATTATTAATACCAGAAACTTTAAACACAGTTATAAAATGTGCAAAGGGCAAGTACACGTCACAGAATTGGACGAACTTTGCCTTGTGGAATAATTTAGTACATCAACTTCACATAAAAGCGACGACTTCGGTTGCGCTGTGTGTCTACACTTCAGAAATTATCTACAGCATATAATCTGCTACCCACTGTAAATAAGTAATTCAGTTTACTTATTCTTTAGCAAAAACTTTCTACTCCCCTGTCACGACATTAGCTCAAGCTCGATGATGTTTTCTTTTTACAACATTTCTTGTGTACTCTGGAACGTGGTTTCATTTTTCAAACCCAAAAGTTATTAATTACCTACGTGTATTTCGTTGCGTTCTTTGTCGGTTGAAGTTATATGACCTGAATGGCTTAATAGAGCGGTGCTGATAACCGCTGACATATGTGCATTACCATGGCAGATGGTTCCCATCAACAATGTTGAAAGGCAAGTGCTGAGACCGTGAATGGGATTGTCATTAATCTACCGCTCTTTGTTGATGGTACACCCACGACTTGTGCAGCAGTGTGCTATACAGGACTATCTTAGAATGACGGGTAGAGGCTAACGTTATTGCTGCCTGTCTGTGGGCTCTCTGTTCCGAATATCCGTCTGCAGACAGGATAACATTAGCCTGAGCTTCCTCACGGTCGCCGGAGCGACGCTTAGGACCCAAAGACGGCAAAGTGTTTTAGATTATAAACTTTCTATGACCCACGATCCGTGCATTAACCGAATATATATGTATATATATATAATACATACATGCATATATATATATATAAAATACTGCAATACTGACACCAACAAATTCACACGCGTATACTAAAATTCGTTTATACATACAATGAACTGCTACATGTTTCGGCCAAATATGTGGCCATCATCAGGGATGTAAAATAGAGAGTTTAGATGCATTAATAGTAAAAAAGTGCAATTATAAAATTGTGAAAGTTAGAAAAATATAAAAAATATCAGAACCAACGGAATGAAGTGATTAAAATCGGAAGAGCCAATAGATTAAAAATTACATAAATACGAGTTATTTGTGTAAGAATATGTTGTTATTGAATCTTATGTTTATTGGGCCGTGCATCATCTTGATAGTTGAATGAAGAGAGACCAACTTGATGTCACTTGCTTTTTAATTTCATTATTTAATGCTCAACATGTTTCGGATGTTAATACATCCATCCTCAGGAGCTTTCGACTTATTTGTTGAGTTATTTCATGGGTTGTATTGCTCTGGTTCGATGCGTGTTGGTGTTACGGTGTGGTTTGGCTGGGGTGGTGTGGTATCCGTATGCAGGCTGAAGCATTACTGGTCTGTTCATGTGGAACATGTTGAACATTAAATAATGAAATAAAAAACAAGTGACATCAAGTTGGTCTCTCTTTATCCAACTATGTTGATATTGGTTTGGTGTACGTAGAAGTTTCAGTTAGCGATTCACCGTTCGAGAGGAAGTGTTATGTTATTCATTGTATGGTACATCACATGTGCCACAGTGTGTTGTGGACTGCTTGGGACTCTACAAAAATTGAAAGTCTCAAGGAACCGTGTTTTATGGTGACTGAAATTGCTGAAGACGTTTGCATCTTGAGAACATCAGTATGTATTAAACGGATAGTGCCAGGCAATAAATTGTTCAGATAAGTATCTCCATTTAATCTCTTAAGAGTAAACGAACCACCGCAGGGCAGCAATACGTTCAGGAGTGTTTGTTTGGAAATGCGTGTACAGTTGAGTCTTTTGTGTGCTTCAGACCCATCCACAGTGCAATGAACTGCTGAGATGGTTAGATTTTTAGTGTGATTTACGCGTTCCTTCTGTTTCTTGTTCGACTTGTTTAGATGTTGGCAAATTAGGCTGATTGATGTGCACGTAAGCTGTTGCGTAAAACTTATGGAATACTCCATACTGTGTGCCAGCAAAGCACTACAACTGGGTCTGCCACACTCGAAATTAAGCGAATTTTTCTATATGATAAAAAATACGCTTAATTGGTTAAGAAATCAATTTTGCTAGTTCTTACTATGACCGTGAATTCTTTATAGCGTGCTCCATCCTTATATATAGCGATATTTTACACATGCAGCTGACGTAAAACGAAAACCGTTTAAAGAATTCATTCGAGTTTTCCGATCATTTAAAGTCACTTTCAGTGAATGGAAAGATGGAAAAAATTTGGTATGGCAATAGAATGCTGAAGGGAATTCATATTGTCCGTGTTGTTCACTTCGCAACAGAGAGCAGCGACATGTTCTCGTATTCCTATTGAAACTGGTGTGCTAGCGACGTTAACACAAACACAAACATGAATTAAAATGGAACTGTAAAATTGAAACACTCGTGACATAACAGCGACGAAAGCAATTAGGCTAAAATAGAGTTATGTATTTTTTATCTTCCTCATTTTTCTTTTTTTTTTCCCCTTTTCCGTCTGACTTTTATGTCCACATATTTCACTTTAGTTCTCTTACTACTCTCCGTACCCCTTTTCAGTTCTTAATATTTGCAAAGTTTCATTTTTTTTGCGTAATTACCCCCAGTGGGCCAGGACCTCTTCTAGGTTTCTAGAACACAGACAACGACGCACCACAGTCGGTAGGACTCCTCTGGACGAGTGATCAGCTCGTCGCAGAGACCGCTATCTGACAACACACAACACTAACAACAGACAAACACCCATGTCCCCGGTGGGATTTGAACCCACAATCTCAGAAGGCGAACGGCCGCAGACCTACGCCTTAGACCGCGCGACCACTGGGACCGGCAATATATGCAAAGTAGACTCTCAAAAAGTGACTGTGAACACAAAGACATTAAAATTAACTGGTAAGATTGAGGTCAAAACCGAGGCTTTTCTAATAAAAGACTTACGTTAACATAATCTGCATTTTGATTTCCGAAGATTTTAGAGACATTTGTGTTATACGAAATAAGAAGACCGTATCTTGTAGTTGACAAGTTTATATCTGTCAGGGAAGAGTGACACTATTGAAGGTTAAAACTCCTGCAGACAGAGAGAAGTCCTGAAATTTTACCAACGGCGAGCAAATAAATTTACAATGAATATCTTAACGTGATTCATCTCCGTTCTGTTTTATTCAGATGTCATATAAAGACACACATATAACCTAACAAGTCTTGCAGGTTACTAGTTTCGACTTTGTTGACAGGCCATCATCAGACCTTTAATTTATTAAGAGCCGTCATTGAAATAACCTTGGGTACAGGACTGAGATTTCACTTCTTTGCTAAATTCTTCGTAAAATTACTGAAATATGTATGAAATATACATAAAATTATGGATTATGTAATGGTTTTCGGCGCTATGGCTTGAAAAATAAATAAAAATAAATATGAATAAAGTGATAGGCTTTGCATCTAATATTTTGAAGCACACTTCTATGTTTTTCTTCCAAAGAACTGTGGATATCTGATTTTATAGAAGAAAGGTTGTAGACAGTTGTATCTACCGTCATACACATACCAAACTTCGATATCTGAATGTTTACGGAACATTGACCTTCCAAAGGCACATAACATGAAGTGTCAAACACCAGCATTGCATAAACACAGCTCAATGGTTATAATTACGAACGAAAAACATAAGGTCTGATTATGGCCTGTTAACAAAGCCGAAACTAGTAAACTGGAAGACATGTAGCCTATATATATTGTGTAAGACTGTGTTGTAATATAGCATTTCAACGTATATGTTTTGTGTTCTCTATTTTCCATGCTAATACTGTAATAACAAACTTTTGTTGTTCTGATATTCCACTGCTGTTTTACTTAGTCCACTTCAGGACTGAATCCTCTATCATATCTCAAAAGCTTTTCTTTTTCTTGTTGATAGAATTTCTTGTCCTGTAGGATTCTCCAAACAAAATCTCGCAACAGCATCGGTTTCTACTTTTGACATTGCTTATTTACCAGATGAAGATTTTGAAGATATAGCAGCTTCTAGAAATCCTAGAAGGCAGTAAACATTTTGTTCTGTTTATCTCAGTATTTAACCAACCAACTTGATGCACAAAATTTGTTTCACAATAACTTCTATTTCATGCCTCTACATGTTTCGAGCATATGTGCTCATCATCAGGAGGTCGAAATTGTACTATACAGCATCTGGTATCATCACACCTGTAGGTGGCCGTCCCGTGCATAGGTTGAGAGGGGACTCTCTCAACCCGTGCACGAGACGGCCACCTACAGGTGTGATGATACCAGAGGCTGTGTAATGCAATTTTGACCTCCTGGTGATGAGCACATATGCTCGAAACATGTAGAGGCATGAAACAAAACTTATTGTGAAAAAAATTTTGTGCATCAAGTTGGTTAAATACTGAGATAAATATACTGAGATGCACGGTCAACAAAACGTCAAAACTGTGTTCTGTGCTTCATCGGTTGTAGAGTTCTGCAAATATGTTTTATTTCTTGTTGTGTTTTGTCTTTATAACAAACATTACGTTTTCTAGGTACCTATCGTCAAAATTAGCTGATCGGCACATTACACTCTAATTATGTCGGGTCAATGACATATTTCTGTTCTAAATAATAACATTACTTTAAAAATTCTTATCTGATAATGGGAACAGCAGATAATTCTGGAACGTCGCTACATATCTACCGCACTACATGCAGTTACTGTCCAAAGGAAGAAAGTTTTGTAGTCACAGCCTTCAAGAACTTTCTTTTCACTCTAACTAATAGAGCTCGCGTTACCGTGTTCATGCCCTCACAAGAAAACTCACATGAACATATAACCTATGCAGCATAGGCGCATCCTGAATTTTTTTTGTGCGGAGAGGGGGGGTTGCTGACCCTGAGGCTATCATAAATTATGTTAGATTTTTAAAAAACTGTGTTCTGTGTTTTGAACTTCATGTTAAAACCTCCAAGCCGACATCTGGTCAAGTTACAGGGAAAATTAAAACCAAACAAGAAGAAATGTCTACATATTCATAAGTTTCTATTATACTTTCAGCATGCCAAACTCTTAGTCATCATCTCATTTCAGTGGCTTATTTAGACTGTGGTGTAAATCAAGTGAAACTTTATATCGTCTTGTCTACAAAATCTGTATTTTTTAAAATTTCGCTTTAGAGGGCGGCTTCAGGCCGGCAGCCCCACCTGCCGCTTGGGTGCGCCAATGTACTGCAGGGGTAGGGGGTAATGAGAATTTGGAAGCAAAGCAGCTATATTTGGAAATTTGTTAAATACATGCAAGTCAGTTTAATTGACTCCATATAACCGTGAATATACACCATTAAGCAGTCCATGCAGCCTTAATAGAAAGAGGCAATTGCAGAATTTTTATCATGTTGTAATTAATTCCGTATTTCTATACCGATACGTTCCGTGTTTTGTTCAAGTGGGTTCCATTGAGACGTTGAACAAACATAGGCGCTCGTTCTCTATTGCGCTTCGTGTAAATTAATTGTTTTGATTGTATTTCATTGCGCTGTATATACTTGGTGCAGGTAGAAACAGTTGCTTTATGTAATGTTTTTACAATTGCAATTTTCCGTATGCAAATTTAGGCTAGTTCTAAATCTGATTCACTGTGTCACCGTACGCCACAAGTTGTGCACTCAAATTATGGTGGTAGCGGTGGTGGTGGTGATGATGATGATGATGTTAGTAACAGTAGACTTCCGGTCATTAATTATACTTGTTTTAGTGATGATGATGATGATGATGATGATGTTAGTTACAGTAGACTTCCGATCATTAATTATACTTGTTTTAGTGATGATGATGATGATGATGATGATGTTAGTTACAGTAGACTTCCGGTCATTAATTATACTTGTTTTAGTGATGATGATGATGATGATGATGATGATGTTAGTTACAGTAGACTTCCAGTCATTAATTATACTTGTTTTAGGGA
>Ga0123352_10015081_pt1 | contig 12305 bp, 6 predicted proteins | sample TergutLab28metaG_FD_89700 | JGI IMG/M metagenome (GOLD analysis project Ga0123352, IMG submission 89700) | Labiotermes labralis P1 segment gut microbial communities from Petit-Saut dam, French Guiana - Lab288 P1 | ecosystem: Host-associated > Arthropoda: Insects > Digestive system > Gut ... | reverse complement strand
TCAGTAATTAACCAACTTGATGCACAAAATTTTTGTTTTACAATAAGTTTATTTCATGCCTCTACATGTTTCGAGCACATGTGCTCGTCATCAGGAGGTCAAAATTGCATTACACAGCCTCTGGTATCATCACACCTATAGGTGTGATGATACTTATTGTGAAACAAAAATTTTGTGTATCAAGTTGTTTAATTACTGAGATAAATAATGTCTCAATGTTTACAGTCAGAGGAGTGATTTTCTAAGGGAAGGGACTTCATATAACCATTCAACTTCAACATTTCGGATCATTTACATCTGATGTTTTGTGACAATACTAATCAAACATAAACCGTATCATGATGCTTCACTGAATTTCGCTGAACTACCTCCGTATTCCAAAAGCATTTAGCAAGTGCGTGGTTTTACTTTAAAGGCACAAACCACTGAAAATAATCGATCATACACCATTAAGTTAATGTACAGAATTAGCTGCTAGGGGAGCCGGCTTTTTAGAATGATAGGTAAAGGAGAGGGAATGTGGGGGAGACACAAGGTAAACACACAAACTCTGCCGCAGCGGTTCATGCTTATACTGACAGTAATATGTTCCACCTCCCTTTTATAACTTCCACTCCTTAGAACCTTGTCTTATATTTTGTATTGTACCCATACTGCAGAATATTTCCATGCATCCTTCTGCAGCTTCTATTGTTACCAGCGGTCAGAGGCACACTTGTATACAAAAGTGGGACAGAAGTCAATGAAACAGTGTATTGCTCTAACATATTACGATGTAATACGTATAATGTTTAAATTTGCGATTTTATTTTGATATACATCATTTGAATGAATAAAACATAAATAAATAACGTCGATTCATGTATGTCTTGCAAAATAAGTCAAACTCAGACGGAGTGATTTTACTGCAAGTTGCGGTCTGAATGTTTAAGTATAATTCACGTCAAACAGTGTTCCATACTCATCTTCTTCTACATCTTGTTCTTATGGGAAAACCAAACAATCTTGCTTGCGAACCTTCATAAAAGCAATTTTTTTTCGAATAATGGAAACAGATGGATAGAAAAGTAGTGTCACTTGAGTTTCAAAGCTTTCAGTTTGCGACAATTATTAATTAGTTAATTAGTTAGTTAGTTGGTTCGTTGGTTCGTTGGTTCGTTGGTTCGTTGGTTGTTCCGTCAATCAGGCAGCCAGCCCTTCAATCAGCTTATTCGAATGGAGGAAAGTCAAAGAATTTTACCAACTCCACGGAGCATTACCCTTTCTCACAAGTTGATCAAGAATTCCCCTATTTTATGGAATGCGGAGTTTCATTACGGCATCCAGAACCGTCCGCTATGTGTCCCTATTGTGGACCAGATAAATCCAGTCCCATTTCCTTATAACACTGCGTGAAGATCCATTTTAATATCATAATCCAATCCTAAAATATTATTTCTTTAAAATTTCAACGTTTTGTATTCCGTGGTACACAAATATCCACCACCACTCGTTAGGAGAGGTCTTCCCCCCACCCCTCCCCCCCCCTTTTTATTATTTTGTCAACCGATGCCATCTGATGATGATGAGTGATGTAAATAGCCAAAAGATGTAGTAGTGCTGCATAAACAACCAATATATTAGGTTTGTGTGGTTGTGTTAATTGATTAATATAACCCTTTAATTAAAAATATGATCACCATTCGAACTCTGCTATATAAACATAAACATAGTCTCAACAAGGTAAATGACAAGCACAATAAAAATAACAAGTCACAAAATTATGACACAATGATAGTTGTGGGAAAACGTGATGAGTGGATATCAGTTGTGGCCCTGTCTTAGGGCTGGATATTAAGGTCAGCAACATACGAAACATATCCTGAAGAAAGTTGTCTATCAACTCTTCCAACAGTCCTAGTTCCTTGTGTCTTCCTCGTGATTGTTAAGCTAAGAATTCTCTGTTTTGTGGCTACGAATTACTGCCGTTCATTCAGCCCGAGAATCTGCTTAATAATAGAACAGAATATGTACGTTTTACGAAAACCCGGAAGTTCCAAAATGGCCCAATAAATTTCTCTAGCTTATTTTTGTCACTGCCCATGTTGGCCAATTCCATTCACAAATCAGGTTGAAGTAGAAATGCTGCCTTTTTATGTACAAAATTTAAGAGTTATACGCAACGTACTTTGTTAGTTGTAGGGTCTCAACATTTGTTTTCCAAACTAACTGTAGCCTACCGTGATTTTTATTCATGAATGGATATTTTAGTTGCTTATTTAACGCTTTTATGTCAACTGTATCATTGAAGATAAATATTTGTGCAAATATAGAGTATATACAAGTTCGTAATTGATATTTTGTGTTATTTGTAGATATTCTTTAAAAAACTGCTAGCAGCAGAAATAACGAAAATATTTGCTGTCCTTTATGAAATTGGGATTTTCAATACCGTGTTCCGGACAGCCCACAAATAAATTAAATTCGCAGTCATTTCAATCCAGGACGAATCTGAAAATAACTAAACACTTTATGACCCGTTAACACTCTCTCCTATGTAAGCCTTAATTCCACAAAGTCTCTATTCTATTAACAAACAAAATTTTTAATTTGATTTTCTAATTCCTCACACCTGTAGCTCCGAATTATTCTCGTTGCTTTTAAGGTACTATTGATATATTTTGAAAACCACGCGTTAACATAATTCATTGTGCGGTTTTATGCAACTTTATGTTACTTGCTCTTCCTCAGATACGACTATCCCAGTTGTTCTTATTTCAAAACACCTTCAATATATGTTCTTCTCGTAAAGTAAGGAACAAACTTTGGTAGCACACAAAACAAAATGTTGTATGTAGTGTCATAACCTTTGGATTCCTGGATAAGAAACTGGAAAACTGGAAGACATAAGACGTCTACTGAATGTAAAAAACAATTCTCCCGTTATACCTGCTCCTGTGTTCTCCATGATTATTATTTTATTTTGTTAACATTCGTTCCATATTACTCGAAGTTTTCAATATTTCCAAAGGGTTTGTCCTCCATCTTTATTAAGTTCGTTCCCTTCAAAGTAATGCACATTCCAGTCACTCCATTTATTACGTAAATACATCACGTGACTTGAATTTTGTAAAGATTTTATTGTCATTGTATTACGGGAAACCTGCTGAATAAAGGCATTTGGTTTTAAGATCTACATGGCTAATATTTAATTATAATGCTCTAGAAAGGAAGAGAGGTTACTTACTGACTTTGAGCTTTGATATTCAAATCAAACCCCAAGGAAATACACTATTTGTGGGAAGGATTTCATTCTAAAGTGATGCACTTCTTCAACAAGCATTCTCAGTTATCCGATTCTACTTTTAGATTATTTGACTTCTTCATTTCTTATAAAATTATCTCTCAGCCTTAGCGCTGGTGTACAGACAAACCCCGATATAACGCCACTGTCATTTTCATCGCTATTGGTGGCGCATGTCGAGGGCGGTGGTATATTCACAGGAGGCAGTAAATCGAAATACAGTGCACTAGTGAATTTCTTTTCACAGACTTCCATGGGCCTTTAGCGTGCGTGGCGCTATATCGTGGGAAGGAGAAGGAGATATATATATATATATATATATATATATATATATTGACTCTATTCTGCAAATAGTAAGCCCGCGACAGGGAACTCTGTAGGCAAAGAAGTCATTCGTCTCTTCGCCGCTACTTCCAGAGAGGCTAAGCGATTTAACAGCTTCCTATCCAGTTAATAATGGTGGTTCTTTTAACGGACGTAAAGAAATCAGGAAGTGACGCAAACCAGTAACTTCTCTTCAGTACCGAGGTTAGAAAACTAGAGCTATGTCTCGCTAAAGAGGCCAAAGGTTTTATTGAGCTCTAGTGTCATTTTTCAGGATTTGATTAGGCGCACCAGTACAACAGTTACGACGAACGACTGTTAGCCTCATATTGTCCGTCCCTCTGCCTGCTTGCATGTAATCGGGCGACGACAGAAAGGAATTTCGTGAAATTACATATTCGGGGATTTTGCAAATATATGTCAAGAAATACCGATCTTATTTGAAATCAGATATAAATAAAATAAATTTACTTAAAGACACACACACACACACACACACACATATATATATATATATATGTATATGATTTTATGAGGCATGATCTATGTGTGGAACGGGCTGAGTTTAGCGGAAAAATTGAGAACCTAAACATAGCAATTAAGAAAGAGCGATTTTAAACCTCGCAGTCCATGATATATCGAAAATATCGAGTTATTGATTAAGAAATTTCGCAGTTCTGTTAGTAAATACTCAACAATCTTATAATTTTAAAAGTTCTTAACAAACAAGAGCATTTACAACACTCGTACGTTCAGTGTGTTGTTTGGAGTTGTTTACGAATGCAAAGTCTACCAACAATAATAAATATAAAGCGGCAGAAGTCTTAAGTTCTGCGGACATTTCCTGACTTGTTGTAAACGTTTCTGATAAAGAGATACAGCTCCGCTCCAGGCAGGATTCAATCTTGCCAGAATATGGAATGACACAGGGAATACTAAACTTCAACATACGTACCACGCACGTCTATCGATCTGGTGTGAAATGGTGGTATTGCAGCTGTGATGTTTGAGTGACTAATCCAATAGATTCATCGGGGGAAACAGCTACATTAGTTAATTAGATGAAATGTGTACTTTGTTACATCGTAAGGGCCGATAGTGGATGACTTTTTCCCAGTAATTTTTTTGTTTTCCACCAGCCCCCTTTACGCAGATACACTAGGGAACAGAAACTGCCAAATTCGGTTACCAAAATAATTCAGTTTGATCAGCGCTGGCCAAGAATTGTGATAATATTATCTGATTTCACTTTTCTATTACAGGGAATGTACTGCCACTATAGCAGCAAACGCAAATAGTTTACTGCTAAGCTTCTAATGTATACACCTATTACTTTAATTAAATTTATCGGTCCACGCAACGTGCTATTTGCAGTCATTGCATCAGCAATCAGCCATTTTTATTTCCTTTGTTTTTTTCCTCTATTTATACATTTCTCAAGATTTAATTAAAATACTGTGCACATATTTTGTTCACGGTCTTTCATTATTTCTTTCACGAATGCAAAAGTTACTTCAACCGAAACACTACGTTCAGGAATGCCGTTGTATCAGGTATACACTTTAGTCTGTACTACTGATAATGTTATTGAACGAACCACTCCTAATATACTAAACCCGTATATAATATTCAAGTAGAGTACTGTGCACCAAATATTTGTATTTTTCTTTTATTTCCTATTTAAAATAAAATATTTGATATCGAGCTAATTTAAAATTTCTTTTCAATTTAATCACGAGAAAAGAGTAATTGCTAGATCCCGTATTAAATTCCGATTAAGTGTTACGTCTTCTTGTACACTCTAACCCACGTATTATTCTAATTTATACATATAAATCGATAAAAAAAGTGATTTTTTTTATAACTGAGTGTACAGTTACTGTCAATGTGACTAGTTATCGGTTTTGTATTCATAGAAAATTACGTGACATTTTTTCGACCACTGTTTGGTCACCTGCAGGCTTTGGTCGAAACATGTGGCAGTGTCATATTATGTCAATAAACAACAAATAAATAGTTATATTGATGGTAATTTTATATTCAGTTATATATCACACACAAAACGGTAAACCTATGTTTAAAAAAATTAGGTTTTCTTAAGTTTAGTGCAACGTAGCGTTGTACGTTTTAAGAATGGGTGTTTTTTTGCTTTGGATTTGTGCACCAATATTTCAGAAACAACTTTTCTTATAATGTGACTGTAGCTAAGATGAAAAAGGTTGGCTTTGTCGGTACAGGAAAAGTAGTAAGTGTTCAAAACCAAATAATCTTTGTACAATTTCCAGCAAAAGACGGTGTTTGTGTAAAGAATAAGCAACTTGATGCGCAACTTATTCTTAGCATATTTCGTCAAACTCTACGTGTGTCGGGCGTATCTAGGCCCATCATCAGGAGGTACAACCGTGTGTATACAGCAATTGGTACTCATTATTCTTTTAGATGACTGCCTGTTGTCCTGGTTGGATTCGAACGCAGAATAATAAATACCAATTGTTGTATACACACGGTTGTACCTCCTGATGGTGGGCCTAGATAGGCCGACAAACTTAGAGGTTGAAGAAATATACTAAGGTTAAGTTGTACATTAATTTGGTTATTCTTTACAAAATTATATCGAGATGCACGGTGAACAAAACATAAAAGAAGAAGGTGTTTCTTTTCATTCGAGCCTCCCGAATGGCTCTGCAACCGTCTAAGCTTTGTGTTGGGTACGTGTTACTGTTTCTTTCAAACACAAAGCACACTGTTGGTAATGCTGCGCACTCACCGCAATCTACAGCCGAGTATCAGAATGAGCTTAGTTATACCTCCACGTCAGCATGTCTTCGTAACAGGCATAGCAACGACATTGCCTTTACGAATGTTGACGTTTTGCTGACCGTGCATCTCAGTATATTAATCTCAGTAATTAACCAACTTGATGCACAAAATTTTTGTTTTACAATAAGTTTATTTCATGCCTCTACATGTTTCGAGCACATGTGTTCATCATCAGGAGATCAAAATTGCATTACACAGCCTCTGGTATCATTAACCTATGGGTGTGATGATACCAGAGGCTGTGTAATGCAATTTTGACCTCCTGATGATGAGCACATGTGCTCGAAACATGTAGAGGCATGAAATAAACTTATTGTAAAACAAAAATTTTGTGTATCCAGTTGGTTAATTACTGAGATTGCCTTTACGGTTTGTGGTAAGGTATGAGGTGTGACCGTTTAGAGTAAAAATGCTTCTTATAAGCGGCAAGTTTTTCTTGTGCTTAATGTAATGCACAGTAAACCGTAATTGGAAATACATTCCCAATATAGACACCTGTAACGAAATTAGAATAGCATTCTTAGTCCATACGGATGTAATTGCGAATGTTTATCAATGTTTCCACCAGTAATACATTCTCTCCCAATCTTCACTCAAATCGCGCAGCCACCAGGTCGTGCATATTTACAGGATGTCCTGCCACGAAGTCCAAAGATAAGGAACTATGTGGAAAGTGGCATTCTGCACTGAAAGATACTGCAGCCATTTCCCTCCTCATCTGCCGCACTCAAAAGCCTGCGGTCATTAAGAAAGTGAATATAAATGTACCGCTCAACCCCTCCACATTCATTCCCATAAAATAACAGTTTGAAACACTAGAGGCCTTCTCCATGGCTAGGAAATTAAAATGGAGATAGAGTAGAAAGTGTAGCTGCAAAGGGCGAGTTATATCCGTTGCAAGAGCAACCAAAGGCCGTCCTTTTTCCCTCCTGTGCTAAACCTATCTATTTCTGTTCTGATGTCTCGCGCTCTGGTTAATAAATTTATTCTATAATTAAAATACATCAAATATTCATTAATGCAGGCATAATTAGAATCTAGACTGCTTACTGGATAGTGGCGCCAAAATTCTGACCCCCTGTTTCTCCACAACATATTCATGAAAAGACCAACTCCCTTACCAAACCCTCCGGAAATATACCACAGTATAAGCATTACAATTGTTACCCATTTCATAATCACAAATCCCCTAAGTAGGGCGGTATATGCGGATGGGTTTACTGACCAAAAGAAAAAATTCGAAGCTGGTTTGTTGACATTCCTTCCGCTAACTACGAGACAGAATTAAAGCCCATCTGCACGAGGTTCCGTTCTGTCTGCTGCATTCGTCTTATTCAGAGCGCTTCGTGGGACCTGCAGACTGAATGCCACATTCTTAATAAACACTCGTATACACATTTTCTCAGATTCGAAAGTAACATTTGTGTGTTACAGTAAATTTCTTGACCAGTTGCGTGACTGACCAAGGAATTCACTGTTGTGGCCCAGAAATGTGAGTTGGGAGATAGCAGTCGATATGATGACTTCGCTACGGGTTAGGAGATCTGAGGTTCGAATCCCTGTGTTATTCCAGATCGCCTCTGGAGCTTCTGCTACAGAATTAGTGCCAGAGGCTCTTTCCGCGGGGGCAAAGCGGATGGGACAATAGGCTGACCATTTACCTGCGACTGGCACTGGAGTTAAGAATGAATGGAACTGTACTGCCTCACCCTCTATACGCCTTCGTGGCATATATATGTAGGTTATTCGGAAAGTAAGTACAGTCTGCACATATCTCTCGCGCATCCTCGAAACTGTCACTTTGCGCATGTGCAGTGACTTCCTCTATCAATTGAGAAGCCACAGACGCCATTTCGTGAAGTTCGTATTATGTTTATGTTTGTTCCTGTTCGTTAAACATGTTTAAGACAATTGAAGGGGCCGCCTACTGTGAAATACGGTCTTTAATTCGTTTTTTTAAATCTAGGAATGTGCTACCAAGTGAGATTCATCACCAGATCTGTCAAGTGTATGGTGACAATGCGATGGGCGATGGCATGGTTAGGAAATGGGTTCGGATGTTCCATGAAGGACGAGAGAACCTGCACGATGAGGCGCGAAGTGGGCGTCCATCTTTGGTGAATGATGATTTGGTGCGTAAGGTCAACGAAATAGTGCATGACGACAGACGTTTCACAATTTCTGATCTGTCCCTGTACTTTCCTCAGATTTCAAGGACTGTACTCTACGACATTGTCAGTAGTTATTTGGGTTATCGGAAAGTGTTTGCTTCACCATAATGCTCGGCCGCACTCTGCTGCTCAAGACCTCATCACCTCATCACTTCATTTAAGTGGGAACAAATAGACCACTTCCCGTACAGCCCTGATTTGGCGCCAAGTGATTATCACCTCCTCCTACACCTAAAGAAGATCCTGGGCGGCAAGCGATTTGACGACGACGAAGACCTGAAGTATGCAGTGCAGAAGTGGCTAACATCGCAGGCGGCCGCATTCTACGAGGAGGGTATACAAAAACTTGTGCCCCGCTACGATAAGTGCCTAAATAAAGGCGGCGAATATGTGAAAAAATAGTTTTAAGAGTGTAGAATCTGATTAAAATAAAATTTTATAGGAAACCTTAATCGATTTTTTTACAGCGAAACGGTACTTACTATCTGAGTAAGCCTCATAAGAGCGGTACTACCTTTTAACCGGTAGAACAGAAAAATTCGTCTGTCACATAATCTGTCAATTTAGATGTGTCTTGTATATTTCAATTGTAGATCACATGCTATGCTAAGTAATACACTGTAATCACACCCGGAAAATTCACACATAAATTTTACTACTATTTGCTCATATTTATAGAATTGTATTTTTGTAATTTTAGTCCACTCAGTTTTTTTCAGTGTGATGATACCAGAGGCTGTGTAATACAATTTTGACCTCCTGATGAAGAGCACATGTGCTCGAAACATGTAGACGCATGAAATAAACTTATTGTAAAACAAAAATTTTGTTTATCAATTTGGTTAATTACTGAGAAAAATATACTGAGATGCACGGTCAGCAAAACGTCAAAATATATACACATGTATTCAACATCTGTATTTTCTTTGGAGATGACTTTTGATATAAAACAATAAAGACAATAAAAATTGTGTTCTCAGGCTTTAATCTTTAACGCACCACCTAATTTAACCTCCGCATTTTTCCTTAGAATTTATTTATGCATTTCGTATGATTATTTCACTAAACAATACTACCTGACTGGCTTTTATAATGGAGATGACGTGTGTTTTCCTTAAGTCAAAAACCAAGTTTTTATACAACCCAGGCTAATGAAAATTGGTCAAACCCTGAAGAATTCCTATCATCGATATTGGATTTTCCTATAAAGTTGTCGTTTTTGTTGTCCCCAGAATGCCCTCTCCTTGAATTAAAACTGTTTACACCAGGAAGACGTTACATTTTGCCCAGAGAGTGTAATTATATAATTCAATTTATTCCGTCAATAAAATTATTTCTCTCAACAGCACTAACAGAAAGGTTATTCTACGGAGAGAGAGAGAGAGAGAGAGAGAGGCAGGCTGTTGCCCTCGAAGTAAGTCCTCATTTTCAGGCTTAATGTCATATCTCTGGGTTCTAGTAAAGATTCCTCTGTCTTTGTGTCTGCCCCACGTATCAGGTCAAGACCTGCTAAATGCTTAGTCACGAAATACTACCTGGAAGAAATTTGTGAATTATTATCGAGTATTTTAAACTTTTATCCACATCAGATAGCAGGTCGGTGCATCCCCCCGACTCTTACATTTGTTAGCGAACTTACTCCCAGAATTCACAGTAGGGATCCGAAGCCAGTCTTAAATAACTCGCATAATATTTAGTATTCTGTACGTTTGGAGTCCCTTCGAGCTGCGAATTTTAGGGAGACTTATCTGCGCCACTGATTAGAATTAAAAGTGTTTCGAGAAAAATGTGGTAGAGAATTACAAAACACAAGTTTTTAAACAAATATAAATTTTGTTTTTTTTTATCTTTACATGTTCTATGTCCTTGTATTAAGGACTGTTACACACACACGACAAATCAACAAATGCATATTTATAAGTATGTTTAATTGCATATTACAATTACTCACCAACATGTTTTCGGTCACTCTTGTGACCGTCATCGGTGTGTTTTATAACAAGGACCAAATTAATATACAATTAATTTTACAAAGTGCATGATAGAACCATTTAATATTATACTTAATTTCGTTTACGATATTGGAAAATGAACTACTTTCCCGAACAAGTGCTCCAAATAGCCATGCGTAAACAAGATCTTAAATTAAGTTCAAAATAAGTTGAAATCAAATTTATTTTTATATTCTTTATTGGGATACGTTAAAGAAGACAGGCCAGTGCACGCATAATTTTCGTGTATTGTTTGTACGATGTACAAGTAACAAGCCTCGTAGCGGTTTATAATTTTATATGTGTGTCACTTCAATTATTAACCAACAATTCCTCTTACATAAATTCCACACAAAAAATACTTAAAAACAATTAAAATCACTCCGACATGTTTCGACCTTTTTTAGATCATCATCAGGGAGCTATATTTAACTTTACTAAAGTTATATTTTACCTTTCACAATTTAATTCGTTTCTGTAAACATGGTGTTGTGGCAGCATGTCATGTTGTGTGGGAATACGCTGTTGAGAGTGCAGCTGGCTAGGTTTGCGATGTACGACGCACACCTAGCCATGTTTACAGAAACGAATTAAATTGTGAAAGGTATAATATAACTTTAGTAAAGATAAATATAGCTCCCTGATGATGATCTAAAAAAGGTCGAAACATGTCGGAGTGATTTTAATTGTTTTTAAGTATTTGTTGTGTGGAATTTATGTAAGTGCAATTCTCGGTTAACCCTTTAAACGCCGAGTTAAATCCCATCTGCCATTTGCTGGCACTATTATTAGCTCACCATATTCTCCACGTTAGCAGGATAAGGGTTAATAATTGAAGTGATGCTACAAAATGCACGTTGCAACAATAATGTTTATACATGTGTGTTTAAGTATGTAAGATTTTGAAGTGATATTTTAAGCAAATTTATGATCACGAATTTTAAATTGTGTTTTATAATTTCTCCTGTTAAATCTCGCCCATTATATGTACACTGCTTATTCTACAGACTTTTTTAAGATTTCTATATTAAATTTTTCCTTTAAAGGGCGAAGTTGTGTTCCTCCGGAAGGGCTTCCGAAAACTTGTTCGAAGCTCAGTAAAAGCAGAAGATGCGTTCGCTTGATTGCACTTGAACACTGACAGGAATGGGTGGGAAAAATAAAAGAAACCTTTTAACTTTTAGTCTATCCCGATATGGTTTCTTAAAGTGAATATCCCATTGATAATGTAAGAGTTATCCTGTAGATTTGCTATTACGACTTGTTGAATTGTGACACTATATGTGCAATTATTCAATTAGTGTCCTTGAAAAAAATACGTGACTTTTCGCAGATAGGAGAAAAGAAGTTGATGAGTTATGCTTTATATGTATATACAGGTACTAACTAACTCACTTTTAATCAAGTTGCTTTGTTTGATTTTACTAATTGGAGTGTGACTTTCTGTGGAAAGTATTGGACTTTGTTGTAAAGGAAATAAATTAAACGAAGAACTTTAAAAATACAGTTCCATTACGTCCAACACATACAGTTTATTTTTAAATATTTTTTTCTCCTTTTAGCATTATTTATCCTTGCATTGTTTTAAGTTTTTGTCACATAAGGAACGTACAAATAATACTCAATTATTATACCAACTACTGCACATATATAAAATTTATAAAATTTAAACATTAAAACATTAAAAACGCTGCGACATGTTTCGGTCCTAGGACC
>Ga0123352_10015080_pt1 | contig 12305 bp, 12 predicted proteins | sample TergutLab28metaG_FD_89700 | JGI IMG/M metagenome (GOLD analysis project Ga0123352, IMG submission 89700) | Labiotermes labralis P1 segment gut microbial communities from Petit-Saut dam, French Guiana - Lab288 P1 | ecosystem: Host-associated > Arthropoda: Insects > Digestive system > Gut ... | reverse complement strand
TTGTTACCTGTTATGGAATATTTATCATAGCCCAGATGTTCTTCCATCTCTGCTTCAAGCATTTTTTCTAAAGTTCCGGCAAAGAGAGTTTTGAGTTTTGATGTTATGTCTGCCGGGGTTTCATAGTCTTCACTTAATAAAGCAACCAATTCCATTTCTCTTTCATTTAACCGTGTCATTGACAATCTCTCCTTAGATTTTAATATGGAGATTATTCCCATTTACACGGTTGTTGATACGCTCTCTCTAACCATTTTTGAAAGCAGTAGCTTTCATGTTGAATTTATTGAAAATAGCATTGCGTTTTATAAAATTCTTAAGCATATGAATGTGTTATATTAGGAAAACAAACTGCCTAGCATTTGGCGGCGGCTAAACCGCCGCCCTTTGGGTGTCGGTCTGTGTGTTGGCCTCGATATACTCGGCTACTCTACGATACTCGTCTGCAAACTTAAACCGTATGCTTATATCGCCGCCCTCGTATATCTTGATGTGGTCTACAAGTTCAATCACAATCTCCCTTGTCAGTTTGTCGATATTTTCAAATTGACGGAACGCTGATAAAAACGGATTTTCAATATCAACGCCATTTTCGGACTTAGTGCGCTCTGCATACAGATTGTCAATAACTGTGCTGATGGTTGCGGCCTGTTTATCATAATCTTCCCGCATTTGCCGATACTCACCCTGTGTGATTTCGCCGTCTTTCCAGTCCTCATAAACTGCTTGCTTGTATCTGTTGATTTTAGCAAGTTCTCTTTCTTTGTCGGCTATCATCACTTCAAGCCGGGCAGACAGGCTTTTTCTTTGCGGGGCTAGATTGATTTGGGCCACGGTGTCCGAATAGGAAACAGCTAGATATACTTGTTGCCGTATGGCATACAGCACAGCCGCCTCTAATCTGTTGTGCTTGATGGAGTGCATCGTACAGCCTGTGCGTGACATTTTGTAAGTGGAGCAGAAGTAACGCACGTTAGCACCAGAGCCGCCACGGTTTACCGCTTTGCCGCAGTCGGGGCATTTTAGAAAACCGCTGAACAGATGAAGTTGCTTTTTGTTGGGTGCTGTGCGTGTATCACGCTTTAGCATTTCCTGTACCTTTGCAAATAGAGCCTTGTCGATAATAGCCTCATGTGTATCTTCCACCACTACCCATTCATCTTCCGGCACATTCTCAATCTCATGTACCTTGTAGCTCTTAACACGGCGGCGGCCCTGTACCATATCCCCGGTGTAAAGGCGGTTTATCAAAATATCGTCTATGACTTTTGTGCGCCATAGGGGTTTGTCTGTAGAAAAGTTTGTTTTGTAAACCATGCCTTTGCTTTTTTTGTATGCTGATGGAGTAAGTACGCCGTGGTCGTTTAGATAAACAACTATCGAATGTTTACTTGTGCCGCTAATGAACATGGAGAAGATACTTTTAACTACCTCGGCGGCTTCCTCGTCCACAATAAGCCTGTGCTTGTCCTGCGGGTCTTTGATGTAGCCGTGCGGGGCAAAAGGAGCTATATAATCACCATTGCGCCGTTTGATGTCAAAAACTTGCCGGATTTTCTTGGAGATTTGGTAACAGTAGTGGTCGTTCATTACGTTGGTTATCGGTACAATGATACTTGAAACGCTGTCGGGATTCGGGTAGCTGTCTACACCCTCCGCCAAACTGATAAACCTAACATTCATTCTCACAAATAGATTTTCAATAAGGCTTCCGGCCTCGGCGTAGTTGCGGGAAAGGCGGGATAGGTCTTTGACGATAACACAGTCAATCTTTTTGCTCATAATATCGGCAATGAGATTTTGAAAATCCTCGCGGTTGCTGTCTGTGCCTGTGAATCCATCATCACAATATGTTGCCCTTGTGATAAAATCGTCCATATGTTCTTGATAGTGGCTGTCGAGAATTTTACGCTGATTTACAATACTGTTGCTATCGTCCTTGCCCCTGTTCATATCTTCTTTGGATATACGAACATACTCGGCAAGATTCCATTGTTTTCTTGTCTTAGGGTAGTGCAAAGTTTCCATACCCCTATTTTTTGTCCGTGCCATTTGTCCTCCTTCCCTATCACATTACATATATATTATACCATTTTGCGATATGGCAAACAATGTTGTCGAGGCCGCAAAGCCTCATAAATACAGGCTTTTATGAGCAGACTTCGGGCCAAGTTGGCCCGAAGTTAAACCATATTTACAAGCCGCTTTTCTGCCTAACTAATGCCCCCGCGATTGCATCCTGCAACGCGGGGGCATTATCGGCAAATTCGATTTTTACCGCCGTATCTTCGTAGAGAAAACAATACGGATTTTTCGTTGCTCTCACAATCCGGGCCATGCGCTTATCTTTGGGCAAGCTGTTATCAAGCGTGATATTGCTAACATCTACAAGAGCGGTTTTATCTAACGCGCCTATATCAACGCTCCGATAATCATTTATTTTCTTTGCGCTTAACATAAATCTCATTCCTCCCTCGCGGTGTGATGATGTGCTGAATATTCACCGGGGGTAAGCAAAAGGGCAACGCGAAAATCCGCGCCGCCCCTGTTGCTTTGTCTTGACTTCGGGCCAACTTGGCCCGAAGTGCCGGAGGAAAACTGCCGTGTTCATGTTAGGCTGTCATATGGACAGAAAATAATTCCGGCCTCGTTCATCCCTCGCCCCGATATATATATTAAGAGAGAAAACTACCTCTCATATATCAGGACACTTTGAGGGCAAAAGTAAACCCCCGAATTAAAATTTTTGATAAAAATTTTCATAGCCGCAAGTCCTTTGGTGATGGATTTGCTCACAGCCATTTTAGATACACCCTCGGCCTCGGCAATTTCTGCTTGGCTTTTGCCTAAAATATAATGGGCCTCTATTCTCCGGCCCTGTGTTTCGGGCAAAGAGTTTAGCGCATAGCACAATCGGCAATGCCGCTCCATCATTTCAAAAATAGCCTCCGGGTTATCGGTGGATTGAACGCTTGCCGCTGCTTCCGTGCCGTCTGCCGCATCAATGGATAAGACCTTGTTCCGGCGTTGGGTGCGCTCATGGGATTTTTGATACCGCTTGTCCGTAAAAAGCTCTGCCGCTATTTCGTCAGACACTTCTATAAACTCGTCACGAGTATACCATGCGTAAAAGTCTTTCAGATTGATTGTTGCCATTATACTTCCTCCATTCGATTTTTGGGGTTAGCGCAAAAAATCGAATGGAATTGGTGGAGAGCGACAACGTGGTTGTATTGGAAAAAAGCAAGCGTAGCAAATGTGGATTGGGCTTGCTGTTATTATTATGCAAGGGCCGCTATACCTTAATAGCCCTGCCCGGACTTCGAGCCAAGTTGACCCGAAGTAGCGACATAATCTTATGTTGGTGGGTTTTGATTACATTAGGCGCTTGTCCAATTCGGCGGCCTAATTTTGTTCTTGCAATAAAACATGACGGCATCCTCCTAAGTAATGCCGCCGCTTGCCGAAAAAAGGGCGCAATAAATGCACCCTCCGTATTCTGATTTTTTCAAAAGAAAACGGCGGCTTTGAATTTGTTTTCAAAACCGCCGCAAGGCTTATGTTGCTATTTTCGGCCGCAAAATATCAACTGCCGCAACTGCGGTTTTTTTTATTCGCCGCAGGACAGTTGTTTCTGCACTTTATAGATTACCCAACTTCGGGCCAACTTGACCCGAAGTTGTACTATGGGTAGTCTTTGTGATTTTGGAAGTAAGGCAAACCATTAAAGCCATATTGAAAAGTAACCATATTCATGTGTGCCGCTTCCATGACGCAGTTTTCCCTCTGATTTTAGAGAGTTAAAGGCGTTCTTCATATCGTTCAGTATGGAATCCGGCACATCCAAGTCGTGATGCGCAGGGAAAACTCTTGTTACTGGCAAAGATGCTATTCGTTCTACTGATGTCAAGTAGGCAACTGGGTCAGTAGACGGATAATAGGCGAACAGTGTCCCAATGTAAACCAAATCACCGGTAAAAAGATATCCTCTATCCTTTTCATAAAAGCACATATGCCCCGGAGAGTGTCCCGGCGTATGTAATACCTGTATGACGCGTCCTCCTATATCAATCACATCGTTATCTCTTAAAATCCGTGTCGGCGTGCCTTGAAACATTTGATAGCCGTCAGCATCGAAACCCTCCGGCAAATCACAATCCTCTACAACAAAATCTTTGATTTGTTCTCGGGTTAGCGGAAATTCACCATTGAGCCAGTTTACTTCATCTTCATGAGCGTAAAATTCGGGGAAAAATTTATGACCGCCAACATGGTCCCAGTGTATATGGGTTGCAACTGCTACAATAGGATTATCCGTAAGTTTGCGTACCTGTTCGTATATATTCTCAATCCCAAGCCCTGTGTCGATTAGTAGACTGCATCGCTCACCGTTGAGCAGGTAGCTGTGCATTTCCTCCCAATGTCTGTATTCACTTATAATGTGGGTGCTTTCATCTATCTTCTCAATTGTAAACCAATCACTCATTGTTTACGGCCTCCTTGTTAAGCAGTTTAATCCTCCCACGGTCTCTTTCCATCTAACCAACCATGTTCTTTCCAGTACAGATAATCCTTGGTACTCTCGCGCCCCGCTTTACGCTCGGCTTTATTAATCATGGTATGTGCTATTTTCATTCCGAAAAACAGGACTTTAATTTTTAGGCGTGGCTTTATATGAATTGATCGCTTTATTTTTGCGGCGATTTTTTTACATTGTTTTTGGATTGATTTTTTACGCCTACTGTCAACCAGTTCCCAATCAACTGAAGCCAATCCCTGTTTGATAATAAACGTTCGTGCCACACCCCAAAAATCTAAGCTATCTTTTATGTCATGCGCTGTCTTACCCATGCCTGCACCAATTGCATTTGTGATGATTACTGCTTGCTTGCTGAACATTGGCTTTTCAGGCGAATGTGCAATAAATTTTGTGCCTAAATGGTCGAGCAGGGATTTTGTTTGTGCCGGAACGTGGAGTACATATGTTGGTGAAACGAAAATCAACAAGTCTGCTTTAAGAATACTTTTCCATATTGGAATGGTATAATGCGAGTGCGGGCATTTGCTTATATCACTATAAAAGCAGACTTTGCATCCTGTACAAAACACAGGACAATCACGGGGTAAGTAATATTCAGTTATGCTGTGACCACTACCAATTGACGAAAGAAACAATTCTTTCATTGCAAATGTGCAGCCTTTTTGCTCTGTCCCATTAATTATCATTATATTCATTTGAAATTACCCTTCATAACTTCGGGCCAAATTGCCCCGAAGTTGGCAAATAAAAATCAGCGTTAAATTTTAATTTCTAAAATGCCTTCATAGTTTCCAATTGATACAACGGTTGTGCCGTTAATATAGCAACTGTGTCCGTTATTTCGGTCGCTACACAAACTGGCGGAAACGATTGGCAGACCTCTTTCTTCTGAAAGGTGAACCAAGTCACAAACCCTCTTTTCAAGATTATCAGGAGTGAAATGGAAAATGAATAGTATTAAGTCTGCACCATCTGTCGAAATTTCGTTTATTATTTTAAGGTCTGAGCATATAATGATAGATATATTTTTATGTTCAATCTGAACTAAGGAAACACCATTCCCCGAATTTACTCCGGCTCTTGACTCAATCTCGTCAAGATTAGTTTTTGTCTGCAATATTTTATTTCCCGGCAAGATTGAGCAGGAATTATAGATTCTTCCGTCGCTTTCAACTAGGCTATTTATTAAGAGTTGTTTATTCTCTGGAATGTTTAGCATGTCAATAGCTTCTCTGCTACTTATAATCCATTCTTTAACATCAACATCATTCTCTAGCACAAGGGAACCAGTCAAAGCATATTCAGCCAATATCATAAATGTTCCAGACGCATTATCAATCAGCCCTTGAATGGCTTTTGTATTGTTTTTTATGTTTCCTCGTATGATTTTAGGTTGTAATATAGAAATATTCATTTTCGATACCCTCCGATACTTAAAACATAAATTCCGTCGTAAAGTGTGTCATAACAGCTTCTAGTATTTCAAAAGCAGTAACTACATCTAAAAACTATTGTTTAACAGTTCGTTGGCAACTCTATATCTGTATGCACCGTTGCCATCTAATTTCTTGCTTTTTCTGTAGTCAATCAAGGAGAAGTTTGTCATTAGATAGAACGGAGATTCATCAGCTACACTTTTAATAATGCCCCTACCCGGCTCAACAACCCAAACATTACCATGTCTATCGACAATCATGCTATAGCAGCTATTATCTGGAATATTAACGATTTCTTTATCCGATAAAAAAACGTCAATGTTTTCCTGTGCTAATTTGCCACTCAAAATGTTTGTTATTAGTTTTATTGTATGAACAACATTCTTGCCTCTTTTATAAAACCCGCTTCCATTAGAATCAAGCATTAGATGATTAACAAATGTGCCGTCGCTATTTACGCCAAAACATGGCGCACCGCCAGCGTATACAATAAATTGCTTCGGGTTTTTAGTAGATAATGAGAAAGGTCGGTCACCGTAATCAAAGTTCATAGCAACAAATACTTCATCTTTTCGCCATGTAAGACTTGTACACATTTACAACGCCCTTTCTAAAAGCACAAGCAATGTTCAATTGCCTGTCATGTACGTAAAATTCAATGTATTCTGTGCATAGAGTTCGGGTTTTGCCGCATAACCGCTTAGTATGTTAAACATGATTTCCTCCACTCATAATTAACTGAGATTACCGTCCTGCCAACTTCGGGCCAAGTTGACCCGAAGTTGGCAGGTGGAACGAATGTGTTTTTTATTGCGGTTTTCTTATTGGAACCCAAACTTCAAATTTTGAGTTTTGGGGGTCGTCATTCAAATAAACCTCAATATCCGGCCCATTGTCATATTCGTAACCGGATGTAGGAAACCATTCCGTTACGATACGCTTTTGCAACTCCGGCATAGCGGCACTTACCACCCCTTCACCGGGGAACACAGCCCATGTAAAAGGCTGTACAGTATATTCCTCCAAAGCGCTGTCAATTTCTTTCGTGCTTGCTACAGCAATATAGAACTTTCCTCCCTCAAGTTGGGTATATCTCTCGTCCGCTTCACTATAGACATTATAGACGCATACACCCAATACCCCCTTGGGCTGATTATCCATCAAAGCCGCCAGTTTAGCGATTGTGCCATCCACGGCGGCCTTCTGCCACATTTGCGGCATGATTTCAGCGTTTTTCTCCATTTCGTTTTCGAGCGGATGAGATATGCCTACAATACGAAATGCCTCTTTTTTTTCAATTCTGAAATTCATTTCTTCTACTCCCTTTACAATGATTTTGAAGTTGATGGGAAGATAGGATTTTACGGTTACGCCATCTTTTTTAACAAGAGAGGGCGCGATACCGTGGACACTCTGAAATGCGCGATTAAATGCAGTCGGAGAGTTGTAGCCATATTTTAATGCTACATCAATTATTTTGGCCTCGTCACTCTGCAAGTCGGCTACAGCCAGCGACATTCGCCTACGGCGTATATACTCTGACAATGGAATATCAGCCATATAATTAAACGTCCTCTGAAAGTGATAGGTTGAACAACCCGCAATTTTGGCGGCTTCATGCAAATTAAGCTCCTCCATTATGTGTTCTTCAATATAATTGATTGCCGCGTTTAATCTGATAATCCAGTTCATATCATCAACTCCTGTAATGAGTATATTTTATGCCGGAGGGATTGTCCTCTCTTTTTCTGCACCGATATTGATAGGCGATATGATGTTACAGGTTTATATTTGCTTTTCTTGCTTGGGTGCATAAATCTTTTACGGCCATTTTGTACTGCTTTCCGTCCTTAATAAAATGAGTGCCGCATTGTCGAAACTCAAAGCCAACTCCCTGTCTCCGACATTGCTCCCGAATTTCCAAAACCCAATCATAGTTAAGCGGTCTGGCATTTCTATCAGATTCACCGCCGACTACAACCAACTCTACTCCTTGTAAATATTTCTCAATATCAACCTTATCAATCAAAGGCTGGCAGATAATATTTTTGTGCTTTATAGGCAAGTTAGAGAAGATGGAAAGGCGATAGTCGGCACGGTCTTGGTTTTCTACCGTACAGCCAATAGTCACATTGTCGTACCCGTCAGCCCAATCTTCGGGAATACAAGTTATTAACCGTTCTATCCTTTTAGTAAGAAATACAAAATGCAAGTCGGAACGCTCTTTAATCATCGCCCAACATTCGGAACGCCACCCATCAGCATCTTCAATCAAAAAGTCTGTGGAAAAGCAAAGGTAAACGGTTTGCCCGGATTTTATTTTGTATTCACCGGATTTTTTTCTTGCAATAGGAACATCAAATTTATCTGTTCGGACAATGTTGCCTGTATCTATGCCGCGCTTGTTGTCGCCCTTATGAATGTAGCAATACTTACAACCTTCACTATATTTATTGCAGCCTCGCCACGGATTCCACATAGCCATATGCTTTGCCCCCCTTGTCTTTATTTGAGTGCCTATCTTTTTATTATATACCATGTAGCAGTTGACCTCAATGCTGTGTTTTTGCGTTGTCTTATGCGTATTTTAGCCCGTTTCGCTAAACGGCAAGCAGGGCAAGTGTCACGACACTTGCACGTTTTTACAAATTTTCGCGTTGCGAAAACTTGTAAAAACTCCGCTTGTTGGGGCGCGCCCCAAACCCGCAACTTCGGGCCAACTTGGCCCGAAGTTGGCGCATTGCGCCTTATGGTTGCGGTCATGTTCGCTTCGCTCCATTTCCTTGTTTATGGCGTGGGCTAACGCTCCACGTCTATATTTTTCTGCACGTCTGTAATGCCTAGTAGGTGGTCGATATTTGCCTTTGTGGTGATAATGTCCTGCATAGCTTTCCGTGTAGCCTTGTATGACTTGTAGGCGGTGGATTTTTCTGCCGCCAGTTTTCTATACTCCGCTTTCAGCGTGTCCATTTTGGGTAACTTTGCCCCTGCAAGAATACGCTTGAAAGTAGCTTGCGCCGCTCGGTGGGTCTGTATGTCGGCGTTGTGTTCCGCAAGATATTTATTGCTGTACTTCGCCGCCTTAAAGCCCTCGAATACTGGTCGGGTCTTTGCATAATCTACCATAGCGGATTTTAATTCTGTGTTGGCATTGATAGCCGTTTCGATTGATTTTATCTTGTCGGCTAGTGCGTGGAAGTTGTCCGTTAATTCGGTGGCTTTTTGCTCCAACTGCTCGTATTCCATTAGGTCGTGTTCCTGTAAAAATTGGAGTGCCGCCGCCATTGCTTTTAAGTTGTGGATTTTAGCCCAACGCTCATATGCCGCACCTTTGCCGTTTCTCATTTTGGCTTGTATATCTACAATTAAATTTACTTTTGGGGTGAACATTGGGTCGGGGGGTGGTGTCGTTCGTGCATCGTTGGTTGTGGTTGTCTGTGCTATGTTGGCTCGGCTCGGTGGCAATTCCACACGTCCGTTAATAATAGCCTGTATATCTTCCACGTTATAACCCTCGCCAAGTGTGGTAGCCCTCAGCCGTGTATAGCGTGTTTGCCCCTCTGTGCGAAAACTAATAACGCCGCCTCGTCCATGTTTAACCTCGTACCCTGCATCTGCCATTGACTGCAAAAATGCTTTCATGGTCGGGGGCTTTTCTGCAAGACAAAAATCAATCTGCATTTTCAACCGCTCTTGGAATGTAGGCGGCTTATTATTGCCTCGCCATTCACCATAATGTTTATATTTGCCCTTGCTTTTGGGCTTGGGATTTTCTATAACAGATAAACCGTTCTCGTAACATATGCGGTCGGATAATCTTTGCACCGCTCTTGCGGAATATTGAAAGTCACGGAATTTTCGTGTGCAGTCAAGGGCGGTGGAATTGTAATAGATGTGTATATGTGGGTGTGGTCTGTCAACGTGCGACACAACAAAAAATGCGTGTTCACCTTTTGTCCAACGCATGGCAAAATCGTGTCCTATCTTTAATGCCGTGTCGTGGTCTATCTCGCCTCGCTTAAATGACTGGCGTATTTGATAATACAAAACATTCTCGTCTTTTTTCTGCTCCCTGCCTGTGATAGCTTTGTACTTGGCTTTTGACAGCATAAATTCTGCAACGGCAGTTTTGGGGTCACACATATAGGCGGTTACTAATTCGCCGTTGCGTGTCTTGATTGGATTTTGTCCATAGTTGAAACTATCTGTAAGTGATTGAGTAATAGATTTTCCCTTGCTAACGTGGCGTTTAATTAGTCGGGTTGTTGCCATATGTGCGTTCCCCTTTCCGAAGTCTTATATTGAATAGTATAGTATGGTGCCTTACCGTCCTAAACCACATGAAGAAATAATTCTCTTCAATCCACTATGCGAATCATGCCATATTTTCATTACAGTCAATGGGCTTCGGTGATTTTTGCATTCAAAGCAATAATGATAGACATAATCCCTAAAATAATCAACGCAACACCGGGGGTTGTTGCAAATACGCTAAAGAGGATACCATGAAGAAAATCTCCAAGAGCAAACCCTAAAACACTAGACGAGATGGCAAGTCCCATGACTTTGCCCATAACATGCTGTGGTGTCTTTTCTCCTAAAAAGGAAAAGTATATAACAGAGTACATAGTTAAGAATAATTGTGCTATAAAGAAACATGCAATCAATAGGATAAAACTCACTGATTGGCTCTCAAAGAACATCATGAGCATTCCTGTTATAGCGATTATGGAACTTGGTATGAATAGTATTGTCCTGCTTGTACTGTGGCTTGCTTTTTCTTTTAGCATAGGTAAAATGATTGCCGCCAATGTTCCACCAAACACCACAAATCCTTGAGCAAGCCCGACCATATGCTCAGGCATTTCCAAATAAGTAACCATTAAAGTTGGCACAGTAATTGTCATGCTAGTAATTACGGTAATAGCAAGGAAAAAAACAACAAAAATCATTTTTCCGACACTTCGGTTTTCCTTTGTTACAAAAATAATGCCGCCTTTAATGTCCCCTAAAAGACCTGCAATAGGGTTGCCTTTATTTCCTGTTTGGCTGTCAGCCTGTTTCGGTTTGGGTATGCTAACAAAGACGTTAATTACTGAGGCTAACACATAAAGAGCAGTAATGGCGATTAAGAGTTCGGTTAAGCCACCGTTTTGCAATATGAATCCACCGAGTACAGGTGCGCCTATTGATGAGACGTTCGTCAGCAAAACTGTAACCGAATTTGCCTTAACTAATTTATCCGCAGGAACTAAAAATGGGATAGACGCATCTGATGTAGGTGAGATAAGGCTTTCAAACATTGAAACAAACATCATGATTAACAGAATCACCATGACAATATGATTGGCAGGGTTAATAATGAAATAAACCAAAACGACGATTGCCGAAAGTAAATTCATGATTGCCAATATCTTTTTCTTGCTAAATTTATCGGTGAGCGCACCACCGATTGGGGAGAGAATAATTAGGGGTAGTGCCGATAACGATAGTACCATTCCCATTAAAGCAGGGTTGCCTGTTTCTATTAAAATATAGAGCGGTAAAGCAAACCGAATTAGTGTTTTTGCGATTAGTTGCAATTCTAAGGCAAGTATGAATGTTAGAAAATTTTTGTTCCATATGCTGTTGTGGTTCATCGTTGTTTTTCTCCTTTTTCTTTGACTGTCATATTTTTTGTATTGATTTTCCACAACAAAAAAAGCTGCGGAAAGTGTTTTCCACAGCTTAAAAGCCAGTTGCCCTGTGAAAAACAAAAAATAACCATTTAATACACAACAACAAGACCTGAACTAGCAACAGGATTTCTTGTTATTATGCTGTTAATGATTATTTGCGTTTTCCACGTTTCATTTACATTGCTGATTGTGCAATATCAAATGCGCCGGACTTAACCAACTCCTATAATTCAATATATTCATATTGTACACTATTTTTGGTTGTTTTGTCAAAGGGATTTCTTTACCACACCCCAAATTTAATTTAATACTTTTAATACTTTACTGTATGTTATTCATTGGCCCCCCACTTCGGGGCAAGTAGAGCCGTCAATATATGCACAACCCCGGAAAGACGCAGAAACACAGGCTTTTCAAGCAAAACAAAATCTAATTATAACCCTAAAAATCACACAGTAAGCCATTTGAAGCTGTAAAACGCTATCAAGTGGCTTTTCTGTTTTCATAGCACGGTGGCAACCTAGAAATCAACCGACCCAAACGGGCAAGGCCGAGAGCGTAAAAACTCCCGGCCTTTTTTCATGCCCCGACATAGAAAGGAGCGGCTATTTTATGAGCAAGCCGGAATATTACCAGCCCTACGGCTACTAC
>Ga0123352_10015079_pt1 | contig 12306 bp, 8 predicted proteins | sample TergutLab28metaG_FD_89700 | JGI IMG/M metagenome (GOLD analysis project Ga0123352, IMG submission 89700) | Labiotermes labralis P1 segment gut microbial communities from Petit-Saut dam, French Guiana - Lab288 P1 | ecosystem: Host-associated > Arthropoda: Insects > Digestive system > Gut ... | reverse complement strand
TCTTCGATGGTGCAATCTTGCAAAGGAGCGTCCATGTTTTCGCCATCGTTGCTGCCACTCGACTGAAGGCAGAGCGCTGTACTGCACATGGCTGAACTCTTCAACAGGCATTGTCAATACTGCGCAATGCGGCAGCTCCTCTCTGTCCCGGTTACCGCGTAATTCAAAAATTGCCTTTACTTTTTGATTCAACCTCGTATAAAGAATAAAATTCACAACCTAGATTAAGGTGATCTCATATTTAGCACATATGTATAATGTTAATACAGCAATGCATGTCTCTATAAATAAGAAGATCCAGTTTTAAGTACCGTCGGACCAATATTTAATAATTGTCCAACAAGATGCGACTTATTCAGTTTATCATATTTCTGTAGGCAGCTGTACATGTTTCGGGTGTTGACACCCATCATCAGGAACTTGTACAACTGTAACTACAGCTTCTGGTATTGATTAACCGGATCTAATAACATCCGAACTCGTTGAGTTGGAACTGATTCATGTGTATCGTACACCCGAAACATGTAGAGCTGCCTACAGAGATGTGATAAACTGAATAAGTCTCATCTTGTTGGACAGTTATTAAATTCGATTCACGATGCACGGACCCATGTATATAAAAAAAACCGTCGAACCCGTTTATAACGATATCGGTTAATGTGACAGCACGTCTATAGCGTGGTACCGATTAATTAGTCACTTTTAACTGCAGTATTTTTCTCTTCGCTCAGAACAACAACCGTTTACAACGGCACAAAAGTGTCTGTCCCTTTCATGGCGTGTTAACCGAGCTTGAATTATTACATCCATTTTCGTTAAGTAAAAGAATACACATAAATATAAGGTGATTCACATATTAGATTATTTCTTGTCACCAAACTGTTAATAACATAACTCATACGCGTCACAAGAAACATGAAAACCTGCAGAATAACAGATAAGAATGCATTAAATATATTATGTGAATGGATTTGTTCAGTTTATAAAAGATGCCAATCAATTTACCCAATGTCTTCTTAGGAACATAGTCCATCCCATTGTTTCCCTAACTTCGCTCGCGGACTCCTTCTGTTTTCGAAAAATAACCAAGGATCCTCCCATTTTTACCCACTTCAACATGGAGTGTGCGAATAATACATTTACAAAATTCAGCATTTATATCTCACAACTGATTATGGATAGATACGAATACACAGCAGTAGCACATGTAACATTGCATCGTATTGCATTGCATGATTTGACGTTAACTGAAATGACTGTCACTGGCTCTGTGGATACAGGGGGTTTCTTAATTATATATTCTAACGGTCATACGAAATTAACATATCGTTAGTTTAAAAATGTCCGCTATTATATTCAACAAATCATTATTCCTTTAATATAAAACGTAAGTGCACTTCGAAGTAGCCGTTACAGAAATGTATCCACGGGGAGGTGGCCGCGGATCGAATGGGATCCACGGAGCACACTTTGGGAACCAGTGGTCTATCCGAACAAAACAATGGAATTCACTGCAGTACTTGACACTGAAACTCTTCAGCTAGCTTATTATAGATAGGAGTATGCTGGAGACTCTCTCTCATACACTCATTAAGTGGTTATCAGTTAATGATGATATGTACTTTGGCAATAGTATTTTCATTGTTGAAAACCACAATTCGCCCAAGTAAATAGAACAAGTATTCTCATAGAAGACTAGAGGTCACTTCGTGACTCCATGCACCGTAAATTTAACCTTTATAAATTCTACACTCTGACCACAAAATGAATTTAGTTCCCCCAGTTTTGTAAAAGAGGGGACAAACCAAAAAACACGAATTTCACAGGAGAAGAAAACAACAAATTTTTAAGAAACTTTTTCTCTTTATCGCAAATGAACTATTTCAGATATCATATTGATAATTGAAATATCATTCTGATAGGTGAGATTTGTGGGCTGTGTACTGTTCTCGGAACAACCACAGAGTATGTCGTGTACAGCAGGAATTCAATAGTTTTTCATAACAGAGATGGGGTGTGTTTAGCATGCAGTACGAACTTAGTCTTTAAATGTAACTGAGGTTCAGCTAAATCTTTCAAATAGTTAATACGATCACGTTTAACAAATCTTCGGAGATGCGAGTGCCGCTCACTCTGTTTTCAACGATGAATGTACCTGCATGTCAACAATAACCACATTCATTTCACATATACTTGTATTTTCCTTAAACAAAGAAATAATTAAATAAGCAATTGTCACATAAATAACCCTCATTAAAATGACCAGTAATGAAAGACACAGTGATAACTGAAGAATAAAAAACCAACTAGATGCCACTTGTTAATTTACTGTCGTCGTGCTTTAGCCTGCAGCCCAGACATTACTCCAGCCTAACCACACCTAACCTCCAACGTACAGCAAACCAAGAACGAAACGACCAAAGTGGTAATCAACATCATAGTTGCGGGCTCCTGATGATGGGCATACTAATGTTCGAAACATGTTGAGCCTATAAGAAGTACAATAAATTAACAAGTGGCATCTAGTTGGTTTTTTTTTTATTCTTCAGTTATGACAATGATGCACGGTCCAATAAACATCAAAGACACGGTGAATTTGACGCACTTTTAACTCCTAAAACTGACGTTAAATCTCCTTGATCCTTTAATGCCTACTGGTCACGTGATGCACCAACAGATTTAACATTCAAGAATTTTACATTCTGCCCACACTGTATTTATGTGTTTTGTATATATCCCGGAATAAACAGCGACTTCTGCCCCGTACACAATAAACTGATTGGTTTATATAATCGAGAAGAAAAGTGTTTACTGCGCGGTACGAACTGGGTCTTTCCATTAAGCATCCTGCGCTTCGTCTTTGAAGGGTTAATAGATTACGAAGACTGAGAATGTAGCCTAGAAATACCACTAGCGCGATTTTGAATACTTGGGTAGTGGGTCAGAATAACTTTCATCATCCCAGCTTTTCATAGCTCGTTTTCTTTTGAAAGCTTCAATGGTGCCAATCATTTTAATGATGGTGTTGGTTTTTCCTTGGACCTCTATTTAGTGGTAAACCCTGTAGCAACTACGAAGAATGGTTTATTTATTTAAGTAGCAACTCAACTCCATCCTGAAGAAACTTCACAACTGCTATAATAAGCTCTTGGAATCTCGCTAAACTTTTCCTCTACTTGTCCTCATTGGCATAATGCTATCAACTTCGTTTAACAGGAGTTTCAAGACACTATTCTGACGAAGCATGGCAAGAATATAGTCCACAATTTTTACACGTCATTCAGTACACATTACAAATGGATCACGTTTGTTCAAAGAGCTGTTGATTAGAGACTGGTTAACTAAAAATGTCTGGGAAAGCGGGAACTGTTTTTTAGAGCCCCATTAAACCGACGCTTTCATTAGTCACGACTGCAGCGCCATATGCGATGATTGACAGAAGTTTATGAATGTGAATATTCATTTGCAGAGGGCTACCATGAAAGCTTTGAAATATGTTTTCCCCTCTACTGTTAGCATGTAATGGAACTGATGTCAACAGCTCCTACTTACTCTAATACTTCCATCAGTGAAGACCATCCGAATTAAAAGCAGTAACAGTGAAACATAACATACATCAACTGACTCAACTAGCTGAAGGATGAAACATTCATAAATATCAATATCTTGTTTCCGTTTTTGTTCTGTATCATCAGCCATAGACTCCACTCTTCTAGTGACAGTATTTATAGATAAATACAACAGTAGAACTCCACTTAACCGAATTAATTGGGACGACGAGCCAACAGGATATGCACAAAATCCGGATATTTGGATTTTTCTTAGAAAATAGGCTGCACTGGCAGATTGAAGTGGAAAGGAATTTCTACAGACCGCTGTTTTAGGTTACATATTCATTTACGTATAAATAAAACATTAATACATAGCTCCTTATATGTATTTTGTGCTGTGCTACAAATCGGGAGGTCGCTGGTTTGATCCCAGTTGGTGTCACTGGATTTTTCATTAACATAATCCTTCCGATCGCACTATGACCCTGGGGTCGACTCAGCCTCTAACAGAAATGAGTACCAGGAGTATTTCCTGGGGGTAAAGGCGGCCGGTGCGTAAGGCTGACAACCTACAACCATCCAGTGCCGTTGTCACGAAATCTGGGAGCCTTAACTTCCTGGAACCCTCTGGGCCTGTCCAGGCCTGTAATGGGAATGCTTTTATATGTATTTGAAAATGGGGGAAAAATTTAATCCATAAAAGATGTAGTACAACTACAGTACGAACATGATTATTCGAAGGGCGAAGCCGATCCGGATAACCAGCGTCCGGATAAGTGGAGTTCTGCCGTAATAATCGAAATCTGCGCTCTTCTGGGATATTACAGGGTGTACAATGGTAATTCCCCCCCAAAGGTATCCCTACTTTGACGTAGTGGTGGGGCTTGTGCGGTCACATGATCCCGAGAGCTATGCTGGCGGTAGCGTATGCTATTGGTAGGGCCTCCCATGCCAGACAGGTCGAAGGTGATGACCCAGACAAAAATGGATACCCTGGTCATCCAGGTTGGGCGTTTGGCATGGGACTAACAACACAGAAAAAATAAAACTTATTGTTACGAAAGTCGAGCAAAGGAAAAAGCTGGATAAATTAAATGATGACGGACGGAAGAAGACTAAATATACCCAGGAAATATGGAAATAGGAAGTAGAAAGAGAGATCTTCAAGTGCTGGGAGTGAGAAGATAGACAGAGTTGGTGGCAGATATGAAGAAGTGGAAGGACATTGTTCGACAGGCCAAAGCCCACAGCGGGCCGTAGTGCCAGTGGAAGAAGAAGAGTGATACTTCCATACCGACGTTTCGGGACAACATATCGGTAACATCTTAAAGAGTCAAAAAGGTCAAGACTTCCTGACCCTTGAATATGGCACCGATATGTTGTCCCGAAACGTCGGTACGGAATTACCACTCTACGCCCCGTATTATCCCAGAAGAGCACAGATCTCAAAACTACGTACTTAACTGCAAATTTCAGTTATATTTTTACTTCCACTAAACTAGGAACCGCCTGCCGCAACCAAATATTCTTTAACCCTTTAAACGGCAAGTTAAATCCCATTGTCATTTGTTGGCATTATTAGGAGCTCATCCTATTCTCCACATTAGCAGGATAAGGGTTAAATCACAATTAACATTTTTAAAAAGTCTTCTCCATTTTAGACTTAGCAACGACTTCAGTGACTTACGCGAACAAATGGCAGCCGCTTGGGCTTTATTAGTAAACTTAGGCAACACTGCTTGACGCAGTTGTCTGTAACGTTTGAAAACATCCGCAATGTCTCTCTGTGTTCCGCTGTCGTCGGGATAGCAACTTACGTACTGCAGCCGATCAATTTTAGTATAGTTGTTTTTTAGGATTGCTGGCGTCAGTTACGGACGGTTCATGGCATGCGTTGTAAGTTAATCTGTCAACGTATATTCAGGACCGTTGTTGATAGATAGGAGGGGAGAGATTTAGATGAGAAAACGTTAGCGGCGGACAACAGACGCTAGCAATGCAGTGCGAATTCAGTCGCGTACGAGTGTGGTGTTAGTAGGAGTGCAGAGAAGTGACTGTGTCAGTTTCCTAGAAATGTGATCTACTTGTTTTAGCGCTCCATTATTTTATATCAAGAATAAATTGAGTAAACAAAACAACAAGTAAATAAGAAATAATTAAAACTATACGTGATTCGGTGAACCACACCCGTTTCGCGAAAGGGGGATCACCTACCAGACTGAGCGCGTCGGGACAACAAACTTACGAAGGGAGATCGTGTAGAGTAGTCTTTGTGCATGGTCACGACATGTAGCATAACAGTACATTTCTTGCTGTCAACTGCAACCGTACAACGTAGCAAACACACGTTTGTTGTAATACTGACGAAGAAATGCTTATTCTGAAATTTCCATTAAAACTACACAGACGTTCTCGACTTATTTTTATAAAGACAACGAAGAATACATTGGTTAATCCCCCAAAAAACTCTAAAAAGTATAAGAACTTTTCATCTGAAATAAGATCCACGTCAGCCACACAAACATTCGCCTAGTAGTTTAAAGGCCCACTCCATTAAGTGCCGGTCGGATCTACACTGCAAACATGTTGCTGCAAAGGTGGGCCTCCCATTTCTGAAATCGTAAAGGACAGAACGCTAAGGACTGTCTCGTCCGCGTGTTGTGTTTACACTCCAAAGATATTAACGTCGGGGTGATATTTTGAACAATAAGAGAGACACTTCAGATATTAGAAGCTGCTGGCACATCTGCCAGTAGTTAATCAGAAAAAATCCTCGCGACAATAAGTGTCAGCACTGGCCGACAAAGTTATTTCAATCCTGGAAAAGAATTAGTGCTAAGTATGAAGATTTACTACAAGGTCCCTTGGGAATGAGGAAGTTCCTTCACTGTACCAGGAATTGGATGAGTTTACTTACGCTTTCTGTTGCAACGCTATCAGGGGAAAGTGCAAGAGTAATTCACAAAAGACCCTCGTGTGACTGCGTGAGGACCACAGGCGACGGTACGTCGTGCATTAATTCACACAGGCAGAACTAAACATCGTAGGTCGCGTGTCAGAAAATAGTCATTTCGTGAAAGTTCTCGTGGTAGCCGGAAAAAGCCGAACTGCTTCGAGCAACACCACGTCGTCCACAGACCACACACAGAACGTCCGAGCGTAGTTCGCACATACAGCACTGTCCGCCGACCGTGCTCTGCTCTGTCGGAACGTAGCCTTTTCGTGGAAGTTCGAGTTGCAGCCGGAAAACGCCGAACCGCTTCGAGCAATACCACGTCGCCCACAGACCACACACAGAACGCCCCAGTCCAGATCACACACACAGCACTGTGCGTCGAACGTGCTGTGCTGTGCTATGTCAGACGGTAGCCTTTGTGTGAAACGTTTTCGTGGTATCCGGGAAACGCCTAACCGCTGTCAGTCTCAAACTATGCCGCCACATACCGCCGTGTTTCAGTTCACCCACACAGAACCCCGCATCGAAATTGTCCTATTCTCTACTGTACTGTACTGTACTGTAATGTACTGTGCTGCGCTGCCCTGCCCAGCCCTGCACTGCACTGCACTGCACTGCCCTGCCCTGCCCTGCCCTGCCCTGCCCTGCCCTGCGCTGCACTGTACTGTACTGTACTGTACTGCACTGCACTGCACTGTACTGCACTGTACGTCAACACGAGATCGCAACAAATTACGTTCGAACGACTTCACAGTGACATCATTTCAGTACGGTGCCTGTCCAACCCTCTATGCATAAATTAGTCTTTAAGAGACATTTCCTGATTTAATATTTCCGCGTGACCAACAAAACATGGGATCTCGGGCAACAAGTAGCCCAGGAACTGCAGGTTACGCGACAGTGCTGTACGGCATGTCTGGCTTCACCAAATGGCCACCTCACATCACGTTTTCAGGCTAACTTGACGTTCAGGCGACCGTGCATCGCGAAAAATTCTTATAATGAAACCAACTAGATGCATTAATTTCTCAAATTTATTTTTGGAATAAACTCTACATGTTTCGGACAGTTCTTCTGCCCATCATAAGGAAGTTTTCACTGTACACACAGCAATGGTGTAAGTCATATAAGTTTGCTGACAGCTTGCTTCAAACCTGTATGACATATACCATTGCTGTGTGTACAGTGAAAAACTCCTGGTGATGGACTGAGGAACTGTCCGAAACATGTAGAGTTTAACTGCAAAAACAAATTTCAGGAATTAGTGCATCTATTCAGTTTTATTATAAGAATTTCAGGCTAACATTTATACTGCTCTCTCATCTTCCTCATCCTGCTATATGGTCTGACCCTTCTACAATTCTCCATTTGATTACCCTACCATATCTGGTGAAGAAAAGATAACTATCATTACAATTCCGTTCTGCATTTTTTCCAGCAATCTGTTACGTCCTCTCGCTCCTCTCTGACACCTCCATCCACACTAGGCACCCTAAATCAACTCACAGGAACACAGTTTCACTCTGTATTAAACTTTTGGCGCCGGAATTATTTTTTTAATTTTAGCACACCCTGTATATAAAACGTGAATAATACAGGAACCAAATACGTTAGAATTATGAAACAAACTGCATTTCGAAGAGAAAAAAACGGAGAGTATATACCGTGTTTAAAATATTCAGTACCTATATTTGTTGAATAAATAAATAAAATGCAACTTTAGAGGTTGGCGGTGCGGTACGACCACTATAGTTGACATTAGGCATCAAAAGGTTAATATAAGAGGTATAATACCGAAATTACAGTCCTGGGCCTATTCATGAAAGTAAATAATAGCGCAGTGCCTTCTCATAAATTTCAGCAGTGGTTGTAAAATTATTATCGCATGCATCTGTCTTTTCACTTCACCAGACTGTCCGACCATGCCCGGTTTGCGATCGGAGTAGGAAATGACCTTAGTAATTGCTTCGGCGTCCCTGAGTCAGCTTATCGCAGCGCTAAACAATGGCCGGTCATCAGGACGGCAGTGGCCAGTGGACGTGCGCCGATTATGAACTGACTTTGTAAGAAAATCTATCCCTTTGTTCAACCCACTGGCCAGGGCAATTCATTCGGTTCCATATATTGATTCCACACAGCTTACCAGCCTATGAACCGTATTTCAGATTTCACAGAACGTGTTAGTAATAGTAATATGACCTAAGTTTTATAGTACCACCCACACGTTATACGTCTTAGGTTCATAAAGCAAGCAAGCACACATTGAAAGTTGCTGAATGAGCGTATCTTTGCCGTAACCGTCTGACACGTGCCTGCCATGTTCTTTAATGAGTGCGTGCATGCTAAAGAATCATTATTTTATCCGACAACTGTCGGTTTTTATTTCTTTGCGATTGGCTTATCGAATTAACGCAGCTCACTCAGCCGACAGCACACACGCGCTTCGGAAAATGGGCGAGAAATGAGAAATGACAAATGACAGTTGTCAGATAAAATACGGATCGTGTATAAGGGTTTCGTCTAGACAAAAAAAAATTTGTTCTCCGTTCCCTAAATTGTAGCAACTTTGGAATAATACAGGCCAAAACGCATAATTAGCTCCTCTCTGTCGGTAGTACTGCCGAGAGACGGCTGAGTTTGTAACGGCTTTTATTGTGATGGTATAATTTTGTGTCATGAGAGAGGGCTGACACAACTGGGGAACGAAGAAAATTACGTATTAGAGACTGAAAATCAATACATCAGGCTACACTCCAAAGGAAATTACACAAAAAACAAATGGTTCCAAATAGTTTGGACGAGAAACCTGAAGAAATGAATTTGCGGTCATCAAAGAATCAATGGCACATTTATTACCGCGGATCCTATACATGTATCGAACACAAAAAAAATGGTTGCGAATGGGACAGAGCATACAATGGGTTTCATAACATTGCGGAACATATGGAGCGCGGTAGCAATGAAAACGGCTCATGAAAATCCTACAATTAATAAGGGACTAGATTGCAAATTTCAGGTTCTTGTGACCGTGCATCATGAACGTAAAGAGAGAGAACCAACAAGATGCAACCAATCAGATGTTTATTATCAAACTTCTATATCAACATGTTTCGGGCATCATTATGCCCATCACCAGAACAAGACTGTGTACTACTGCATATGGTGTTCTGCACTGGTTGTGCTGGCTGTGATTGTGTGGAGCTGCGTCGTAAGCTGTGTGCAGTAATCTTCACACAATGCACACAGCTTACGACCCAGCTCCACACAACCACAACCAGCACAACCAGTGCAGAACACCATCTGCAGTAGTACACAGTCTTGTTCTCCTGATGATGGGCATAATGATGCCCGAAACATGTTGAGATAGAAGTTTGATAATAAACATCAGATTGGTTGCATCTTGTTGGTTTATCTCTCTTCACCCTAGGACTAGATAGCAGTCTAAATTATTCAAGAAATATCGAGTACACATTTTATACAAGATGTCAGTACTGAAGGCAGACAAAATATAACTAGTGAGAGCGGCGATATTACTTGTAGCAGGAAAGAAGTAAACAGACGACATGAAGAAACAAAGAGAAAATTATTACAGCGGACGGCCGTTAAAGCAGATGATCTATCCGAAAAAGCAAATAAATACACAAATAAATAAATAAATCTGACGTTCAGGTGACCGTGCATCGTAATAAATTCTTACAATTAAACCAACCAGATGAACTAATTTCTCAAATTTATTTTTGGAATAAAACCCTACATGTTTCGGACAGTTCCTCTGTCCATCATCAGGAGTTTTTCACTGTACACACAGCAGTGGTATATGCCATACAGGTTTGTTGACAGTTTGCGAGCAAGCTGTCAGCAAACCTGTATGACATACACCATTGCTGTGTGTACAGTGAAAAAACTTGTGATGATGGACAGAGGAACTGTCCGAAACATGTAGAGTTTTATTCCAAAAATAAATTTGAGAAATTGGTGCATCTAGTTGGTTTTATTATAAGAACAAATAAATAAATCAATAGAAAATAATAAGAAGGTGTCAGAGTGCGCAAAATAATTGCTGGTATTCTATGGGAATGACTTATCAATCACCATCTCACAATTAAGTGCACGTACTAATTATGTAGCTTAATACGTTAGACTTAATAATGAAGTAAATATTTTGGTCGATTTGTACTTATAACTAAGGCGATCAGTTCACGGGGCGGATCGCGAGAGAGTTGGTTCAAGGACGGTCCATTGCACAAGCAATTTAAAAGCTTCCCAAACCCTGAAAGCAAAACAGATGTCTTCGTTCAAATTATTTATATAACTCATGACGTCATAAAATGTGAACTTTTTAATCCTTCATTGTATAAACCAGTGTTTCTCAACCGTCGGGCCGCGGCCCGGTACCGGGACCTGGCATCAATTATACCGGGCCACGAGAGATTCTGCTGGAATTGATAAATAATTTAAATGTAATTTCATACGTATTTGTCAAAATGCCACATCGTACACATATTGTACTAATACTCTTTATGATTATGCTATAATTAATTATAATTACTTATGTTAGTTTAATGCATGAACTTAAAAAAACACGGAAAGTTACTGACGAGTAAATCTGTTGGGAACGGGCCCTCGTCTTATGAAAAAAGAATTTACCGGGCCGCGGTCTCACAAAGGTTGAGAAACACTGGTATAAACGAGCAGGTATCTGTAAAAGTCAGCGACCTTTGGTGTCCATTCTTTTACGGAAAGAATGCACTACAACGGCAACAGGATAGGAAAAATGTTTAGAACTGTGCTCTTCTGGGCTATAACGCACCCAGTGGTGGTAATTTGATAGCGACGTTTCGGAACAACCTATAGGTCCCATCTTCAGGGTCAAGAAACAAAAAGAATGGGACCCGATAGGTTGTCCCGAAACGTCGGTAAGAAATTACCACTACTCGCTGCGTAATAACCCACAAGAGCGTAGCTCTCATCTACTTTGCGAAGAAAGACTGAAGTCACGCAGGAAAAATATTATAATATTGCTCTGACCTACATGAATGTACGCATGTTTCTTTTTTTTTTTTAATGTTTCATATACACTGAAGTACTGAGATTCCGAGCAATGACAAGACAGCATTTTTCACCAAAAAATCAAGACGGACTCTGGGGCCCACCCAGCCTTCTATTCAATAGGTACCAAGCGTAATTTCCTCAGGAATAAGAGCAGCAGATCTCATCCACACAGTGTAGAAGAAATGGGTGGAGCTATTCGAATACAGCCCCCATACGCCTTCATGGCGTATATGCACAGCTTCTTTTACGTTTAAATATTATTGATTATTTGGGTCAGAGGTTTCAGGTAGCTGACCTCGTCTACTTAAGTTTCTGTAGGCCCTGCACAGGTCTGATACTCTAACAGAAACAGACGACTGCGAAGAGAAAGACTGAGGAATACGTGAAGAAATGCTAAAACGAATCTTACAGATTTAGCAAGTAAGGCTGTGGAGAATGTTCGAACTTCTCAGGATGGAATCCTGTATTGGGGTCTTGTGAAGTTTATCTCCGAGCTCCATGAAACAGGAAAATTGCTTCATCAGCCGATACACTAGTCTTTCCATCTAACACAACTATTCACTTTGCTGCAACACGGCTCCATGTTTCGGTCCACTACAGAACCATCATGGGCTGCCAAATAAAACTTACTTACTTACTCTATGGTGCAGAGTCCTTCTTGAGAAGCTAACTGGTTTGCAGCTAGTCAAGAAATTCCCCGCATTTCACGGAACCCGAAGGTTCATTACCGCACTCACAAGCGTCCGC
>Ga0123352_10015078_pt1 | contig 12307 bp, 6 predicted proteins | sample TergutLab28metaG_FD_89700 | JGI IMG/M metagenome (GOLD analysis project Ga0123352, IMG submission 89700) | Labiotermes labralis P1 segment gut microbial communities from Petit-Saut dam, French Guiana - Lab288 P1 | ecosystem: Host-associated > Arthropoda: Insects > Digestive system > Gut ... | reverse complement strand
TTTTCGCTGATGAAATAAACTCTGGCTCTGGAGTTTTCCACTCTCTCTAATGATGATGAACCATCTGAGCCGATGTGACCAAAGATATCGTTCTCAGCTAAATCTTGGCTGTGCGAACGTGCCGCTCTTGCTAAATTGTTGTCCCAACTAAGCGGGCTACGTCGATTAGCTACTCTTGCTGCGTTTATCAAGCGTAATACTTCTCGTTCAAACATATACGCTATTTCAGCAGCAGAATAACCGGCATCTATTAAGTTGGGGATATAAAAAGGGTCAGCAATTTCAGGTATTTCTGTTGGCGTACCAAATACTAGACTAAGCTGTACAATTACACGCACATCTCTGTCTTCCGAGCTAGGATGGCTGGCTATATATCCAACTCCAAGCCGAGTTAGCTCCGCATCCAAGAGCATACCGCGTGAATCGTGCCTCTGGATGCTACTCATCAAAAATTCAGGTGATAGCTCATTGGCTCTTATAGTGAGGCTGCGTTCAAATACCAAATCTCTTGCTCTAGCGCGTGTAGCCTCTTCTTCGTATCTACGCCTAGTGTTAGCGCGTGCTGCATCTGTTAGGTTCGTATCTCGCTGAAATGACCTTAAACCTTCGCCTACTCGTTCAACATTAATAAGTTCAAAAAGCCTATCTCCAAACTCTAATGGGTCTGTTATGGCAGCCGTGCCAAACTTCTGTACAACAAACATATGGTCAGAACCGCGGTCTCTTGGTACGAGTACCACAGCTACTCCGCCATATTCAGTAAGCTCACCTAAGATATTGTTTTCGCGCTGCCTGTTGTTTATCAGATGAGCGAAAACATCCTCCGGATACCCTGCGTTAACCCTAAAAGCATTACCGCTTATATGCACCATGTCAAGCTCCGCTGCCTGAACCCTATCCACGGCTGTAGAACCATCAGAGCCTGTGTTTGATGTAAGACCGCTTTCCACCATGTCTTGGACATGAGCGCGTGCGACCTCTGCCAAACCTTCATCCCAAGTCAACAGCGGTAATCCGGCTTGTTCTCTTACTTCATTAGTAAGCTCAAAAATCATCTGTCCAAATTCTTCTTTGCTTTCAGCCAATGTCGGTGTTTCAATCTCAACTGTACGGCTTGCTTCATCCCATTCAACATTTGCGTTCATTCCTTGCGCCACAACTCTTACATGAACTAGCGTATTTCCGTCTATTATCATAGGGGGTGCTGCTATGTCATAGCCTGTGCCGTTAATAATAATGCTGTATACTCCTATAGTAAGTACAGTTATATCACCATTTGGCGCAGTCGCTGTAATACTGCGTGTTTCATCATTCCACTCAACACTTGCGCCCAGAGCTTCAAAGATAGCTCTCATCGGTACCATAGTACGGCCGTCAATTATCTGTGCAGGAACATCAAAACTTTGAGGAACGCCGTCAATAGTGACACTTACATCATTACTAGCAAATGCTGTCGCCGATATCGTCAAAGTGAGTATTGCTGCAAATACTGTGAATATTATTTTTCTCAAGACAATAGCCTCCTCACCTTTTTCTTTTTATTCTGATGCGAAATTATAGTGCTTGCCAGTGTAGCCAAGAAGATTAACGCCAAAATTATCAATGCAATCATTTGGAATCTTCGGTATGTATCAGCTCTTGTCTGCTCAACTGAATGTACAAACGGATTTTCATAACGCGCATCTAAGCGCGTAAGTTCAAACGGCGCGACAGTAAAGTCAACCAAACTTTGGTTTACTCCGGCGGATATTCGGCTTTCCGGCATCATCACGGCAAATTCATTCAATCGTCTGACTGTATTATCGTTATGGCCTCCCTTGATTTCACCAAACTCACCAATTGCATACTGGAGGCGACGTTGTTCGTATGCCTGCGCCGCAAGAGCAGCCCATCTCCACCCTTCAAGATGGAAGTTGTATTCAGCATGTACATCGTGCATCAGCGCGACATTGTCGCCAAACATGTGGTTCAGCTCAGCTCTAAGCGATTCTAGGAATGTTCCATATGCTTGGATCGCATCGTCAACTCTAGCATGTATGTCATACGACAAGAAATCTTCAACATAGAAGCTGGATATCTGACTGTACATGAAGTTAAGAGATGACCAGAAGCCATCCGGTCTTGGCGGTGGCCCTATCAGTGGACTAAGTGGTTGATCGGCTGTAAGCCTATCGTGTCCTTCTAAAACATCCGGTATATCAGGGCCAACAAATTCTAATGGCCCATCTATGTCTGATGCTTCTGTTATAGCATCTCCGCTCAGCGGGAACTCTACATCAAAAGCAGCTGCAATCTCCGCACCTTCATACGGTGGCGGCGCAGATATCTCATAGTCCCACTCTTCATGATAAATCCTAAATATATAATTATGATAATCAAAATCCGGTTCAACTAAAGCATCCCTGTCCATAGGTTCCCACACAAAAGGGACAGGTAATCCCGGCAGTTCGTCGAAATCTAACCTTACAGCAAAACCTTGAAGTTGTCCATGCCAAGTAGACATTTCATCAAACCAGTACGAAACATCGTCATGGAAGTCCTCCAAATCATCGAACCATCCCATAAGCCCAGAGTAAGACCTTACAAATTCACTGAAATAATGGTTATACAAAGCAGTTTGCCATGCAGAATTAGCATACATAATAGCAGCAAAAGGATCACCCGATACAATCCATGTATTCCAATAATTTGGGTGTTGTGTAAAACTCAAATTAGGAAACCCTTGAATATCCGGAGGCTGCGGGATATTCCATAAGTCTGGTGTAAGATTCGGCGGTCCTAGATTATTTAACGATGCCTGTAATCCTGTATATAGATTCTGAAATTGATTAGGTGGAGGCAAAAATCCACTATCTGCCAAAATTTCATCAAGAGAACTAAGCAGCGGGTCTAGTCTTTTGTGAACACCATCAAGATAAAAATGCCACTCATACAAATAACCGGAAGTTTCGCAAAACCAATCTTCTATATCGTTTTGATGGTCGTAGAGCTCATCACTCCAGCCCAACAAATGCTCTCTAAAAAGATTCGACAAGTCAAACTGAGTGTTGTATTCATAGACTATTCGGCTAAGTTCATAAAAAATATCATAGAGTTCTTGTTCATACAGCTTCAAGAGCTCTTTCCAGTCCTCTATATCATTCATAAGAGGAGTGATGTTGTCTACCAATTCTGCATGATAATCTTTTACAGCTTCGGCAAATTCTCTGACAGCTTCCAAATATGACATATACTCTTCATGCCAACGTTCTGCTTCTTCAAACCAATTGGTGGATGTTTCGTGCCAATTTGTTACATATTCATGAAATCTCTCAAGCTCTTCGTGCCAATCGACACTTTCTAAATGCCACTCACTTAGTGCATCTTCATGCGCTCTGACATATGCCGAATAGATTTCTAAGAGTTCACCGAATTCAACCGAATAATTCGTCCACTCCATAAGCCTTTCAAGCCATTCGTCCTGTTGTTCCGGGAAATCTTCGATAAGCTCAAACCAACCCTCACGCATCCAAAGGAATTGTTCAGAAGCTCTCTCATAACTGTCAAGATACCAACCCGCGATATTACTCGCAAAATGAATCACACTGCCAAGGTAAAACTCGGTATCAAGCTGATGTAAATCAAGATGGAGCTGCGGCAAATCATCCAAATCGAGCTGAGATGTAAATTCTCCAAGTGTAATTATATCTAACGCCATTAATCCGGCTAAGTTATTTTGAAAAATTCCATATACTTGGTCTTGAGCTTCGTGGAACTGCCTAAAAATCGAGCTTACATATGTATTCGCCAGAGTTGTATTAATAGATAACTGCAAGGCTGAAATAGCTATGTGAGTATCTAAGTAATCTCTTTCAGGCAACTGACTGTTAATCTGAAACTCAAGCTGTACTCTTTCAGGTTGTGTTGCATTGAAAGTGAGTATTCTTGAAGATACGTCCGGCGGGAAAATAACCACCGCTCCATATGTGCCATTAGCGAAACCTGTTTGAGCCATCGCCGGAGATACCAGCGTAAAGTCGTCGCTAAGGGTCTCGATTATAGCCGCTGAATAGTTGTATCTATTGCCATTGATTAATACACCTGTATCCGTATTAACAACAGCAATAGTGGTGTTCAACCTTCGTTGCTCCGCCATAACAGTTATATGCTCAAACTCAGAGGACGCACCCCAATTCAGTCCCATAATAAAGGCTGTAATTATGCAGGCTATTCCAAACGGAATCCATCTCTTTGGCATTCTTATTCCTCCTTGGTTGATATACAAATTCACAAGTAAGAAGCGCAGCTTCCTAGGGTCAAGGGTGAAACCCTTGCGGGGCGTGGGGTGGAACCCCATAGTTGTATGGTTTTATGACTACGTAGCAGCTAAATCAGAGCCTGATTCGCTTGCTTTCATTAGCGGCAGTTTTACTTGACATACTTCAGCGCGCTTGTACCAGAAGCCTATGTTTGGCACAGGCTTGTAACCACGCGGCGGTTGAATCTGGAAGATGTTCTGTTCGCCCGGATTACCCAGCACTATTCCGGCTTGGGTGTCACGCAGTAGCTTGGTTAAATTGTCGTACCCGCGCATCTTGGACGGAAGGGTCGTAATGACGAAGGTGATACCCAGCTCCATAGCTTTTGGAACGAGTGTTTCCATTTCTTTCGCTTTGGTCTTGCACAGTTCTACGAAGTTGTCGCCATCATCTATAAGAACCAAAACTGTCGGCTGAGACGCGCAGAAATCACGCGCTCTCATGCCTGACGACTGCTGCTCTTCACGGCGGCGTTCTGTCTCGGCATTTAATGCCTCGTAGAAGTTATCGAATTGACTTTCAGTTCCCATATATGTTACATTTGGCGTGTCCTCAAATTCATGCAAATCTGACGAACGTGAGTCAGCTACAAACAGCGATGCACTCTTAAATTGCTCGGCTACCAGCTTTAATACATTTGTCTTTCCTGAAGATGCAACACCTACAACTAACTGGCATGTAATGCTCATATCCAAATACACAGGGTCTGTCGTCTCGGTGTTGAAGCCCAATACGGCTTGTTTTTCTTCTGCTTTGATGTAAGGTGCTAAGTCGGCATATGTAACAACTTCAGGAACTACGCGAACTCCTATTGCTTTAGATGCAGTGTTCCGTTCTGATATGCCGGATACTATCTTGCCGACTTGCTTAGCGTACTCTACGTCGTTCTCATAAGGAGCAGGCAGGTAGCACTGAGCCACATGAACATCTTTAAGTTTGAGCATCGCTCTGCCTCGTGCTTCAGGCAACTTGTACGAGCTACGGCCTGTTATAGCGGTGATGTCTGATTCGTCGAACATAAACAACGCTATCTTATTTTTGAAGTTGTTAAGCACAGAGTAACGCAGCGCATTTGAACGCGAAGCCGCAACGATTGTATAGATACCTACGCCTGTACCGTCGCGTGTCAGCTTAACTAAGAATTCTTCCAGTTCGGCATTAACTTCTCTGACTGCATCGTAGTTATCTATGAATAACACGATAGCCGGAAGTTTTGACTTAGCGACTTCGTTGTACAACCTAAAGTTAGTTGCATTTACTGAGGCAAACAAAGATTTACGCTTCTTGAGTTCCTCTGCAAACAGCTTAACCAACTTCTCAAGTTTTTCGCTGTCGTCGAATGTTAGATAATCTGCTGTGTGCGGCAGTCCTCTGAGCTGTGCCAGCCCTGAGTTTCCGTAATCTAGGATGAAATAGTTCAGTAACGACGGCGAGTTATTCGACGCCAGTGCAAGTCCGACGTTCATCAGCATTGTAGACTTACCAAAACCGGAAGCTCCAAAGACCGCGAAGTTGCCGTCGTCTTGGAAGTCATGGACATACTCAGTTTGTATTTGTTCTTCCGGGATATCGACCATCGCCATAGGAACAGAAAGGTTGTGAACCGTGATACTTCCGACATCTAAATCTTGCGAGATATGCGGCGTAACCAACTTGTACGGCAGTGGAGGCAGCCACGGCTTTTCCACTGTTGCAGCTCCAAGATTCTCGTACAGAGATTGTATGTGATTGACTGTCACGTCAAGCTGTGTCAGCTTTGTTTCTTCTTGTGCATCAACTTCGCTTAGGTCTTCGTTTAGCAGTTCTCCTTGCCCAAGCGGGTTCAGCAGGTATACACGGCTGTCGAAGCCGCGCTGTACTCTATCTGCGCTGAATGGCGCACCGCTGTATGCAGATTGGAACAGCTCGTAAATCTCGTTGTTTCCGACTTGCAGATACGCTCGACCCGGTTGGGTTATACGTGCAGCATCGGGGGTTTTGAGCATCTCGTTACTGTCCGATTCATCAGCAACTTTAAGTGCCAGCTTGAACTTCGAGTTACTCCAAATTTGGTCATCAACAACGCCTGACGGTTTTTGGGTCGCCAAAATCAAGTGTACACCCAAGCTTCGTCCAATACGCGCCGTACTAACGAGTTCAGCCATGAAATCCGGCTGTTCCTTTTTAAGCTCCGCAAATTCGTCCGATATAATGAAAAGGTGCGGCAGTGGAAGCGTTACCTCACCAGCCTTAAACAGTTTTGAATACTGATTGATGCTGTTAACACCGCAGTCGTTGAAAATACGCTGGCGGCGTGCGAGTTCGCTCTTTATAGAAGCCAAAGCACGCATGCTTTCGCTACCATCCAGATTTGTGATTGTACCAAGCAAGTGTGGCAGGTCTGAGAAAAGATTCGCCATCCCGCCACCCTTATAGTCAATCAGCAAGAAGCCAACCTCGTGAGGGTGGAAGTTAACGGCAAGCGACAAAATGTATGACTGCACTATTTCCGACTTACCCGAACCTGTAGTACCGGCTACCAATCCATGAGGGCCATGTGCCTTTTCATGAAGGTTCAAGAACACTATGTCATCCTTACCGCGAAGCCCCAGCGGCACAGCAAGCGTTTTATGACAAGCGTTTCTTTCCCACAAGTCAATTACCGGAATTTCATCGGGACGTTTAACATCATACAATTCAAAGAATGTCACACTCTCCGGTATCTGCGTGGAAACGCCCTGGCTATGCTTGATTGGAGCCAACTTTCGGGCGATTGTTTCCAAATCAAGAGACGCTATTGCCGGCAAGGTTACTGCACTGTTAACCAAGCTGCCTTGGTTCATTAACAGCGTACCTTTGTCGCCGCCGTCCAGCATAAACACAGTAAGTATGTTGTCCGGCAGGTTTGCGCGGATATTTGTAGTGTAGATGATGCTAAATCCAAGATTCGTCTGCGGAGTTTGTAGATATACCATGATACTGTGATTTATAATTAGTTTTGGGTTGTCGATTATAAATATGTAATGCGGCAGGTATTGGCTGTCTTTCTTTTCCTCACTAGCCTTTTGCTTACGCGCCTTGATTGTCTGCGCGATGTTGCCAAGGACTTGGTCACGCTGATTCTCGGCGGTTACAAGCCCTGTGATATTTATGTTCTTAATGCGACAATGAGGATACCAGCGCACCCACTCGAACTTCTCCCAATCTTCCTGCTCGACAAGCAACACTATTTCTATGTCGTGATAGCTTTGGAAGAAGCATAGTTGCGTCAAGATGGAAGTAAGTTGTCGATGTATGTATGCTTTCTCACCGACCAAACCAAGATGCGCTTGTTTTAAGTCGATTACCGTCGGCATGTTTTCCACGTTTTTATAAGAGCCGCCAAGCATTCGCATTTCGTCAACCAACGGGTCTTTGTTGGTGGTATCTCCTGCTCCTGCATCATATTTAAGATTGTAGCTTATCGGAATAGTTGAATAACCCAGTGATAACGTCAAAAAATCACTGTCTGTCGCTGCACGCTCGTACAAACGGCTGGAATAAGACAGTATCTCGCGTTCTATCTCTCGCGGTGAAAGGTTGTGGTATAGCAATGATTCTTTCTGAGAGTTATTCAGCTCATACAGCTTTTTACGCTGGTCAAGAAGATACCGCTCGTAACCCTCTATTCGTTCCTTCTCTTTTTGCTTGCGTTCCTTCCTGTCGCTAAAGAAATTTGTTATCGAGAACACCAAAGTTACGGACATCATCGCTGCGCTTGCCATAACAAACAGCCCGCGCCCAAGCATTACCCCCATACTCACTGTTACCATTATCATCATAAGCGGCGGAAGAATAACCTTTACCAGGCCACCCTTCTTGGGTTCTTCCTTGGATTTCGGTGATGCAATCTCTATCGTTTCAGTAGGTTCTCGCTTGATGATACGTGGAGAACGCTTGTAGATCGGAAATTCATCGTATATCTCTGGTGTATGGGTTGACAGATTAAGCCGAGATGTATAGTCATCCCCACAACATGTGATGTAACCTTCATGCACAACAACGTTAGTCGAACCAACCCAAAGGCTATCTCCTGTAGCCAATTGGTGTGTCCCCGACCTAATCTTCTTTCCATTGAGATATACCTCACAATCGCCTAGTACATCGAGTGAATCTTTGTACATCGCAATTGCAGCGTCTGTATCCTTAACACAGATGTGGTCGCAGGCGGAACTGCCGATTCGTAAAGGCTGAACGCCGACTGTCGAGTAATTTTGGTCTGCCGCTTCTACTAACAGCGTCTTTATGTCATCGCCCGACGGCAATTCAGATACATCAACATCAGGCGAATACTCACGGCATCTGACGCCGTCAAACAAAACCCTTGCTTTCATATGGTCATCACCTTCATTTAAGTTAGGATTAGTTAGGGTTGGCCATAGCCGCTTCATCACGCGCTCTGTTAAGCCTGGTTATGTGCTGCTCTATGTAGGACAGCAAAGCCATTCTTTCCTCGCCCGGTCTGGTCATATCTTGCCTTACGAAAACCTCATATTTTAGATATGCAAACAGCAACAGTTCATCATCACCCAGACGCTGCGCTATGTCAATAGCCTCGCCGAAGTAAAGACGACCAAGCAGTATCCAATAATCGAACAGAATTGGGTCTGTCATTCGCGTAAGACCGAGCAAGATGTTCTCTCGTTGTGTGTCTGTCAACGCTTCAGTAGAAACATACGAACGCGCCAAAACGTACTTCATGTCACTTGATAACGCAGGTAGCCCATAGCCTCTCAAAGCCGTTTGTACGCTAAGGTGGTCGCCATGTATATAGGCTGTATTGGCGGCTATTACGCTGTTTCTGAACGGAATGTCTCTGAACAGCATAATTCCACCAAAAATTGATACCCCTAAAAGTGCGATAGCCAGCACCGGGATAGCTACTTTACTAATCAGAATCTTTCTCTTTGGTACTAACTTTAGAGTTTCGTTCATTTCTTGTATTATTAGCTGATACTCGGTGAACAACTGCTTCTTGACAGCTTCTGCGCTCTCAAGTTCCGATAGTCCAGACAGAAACTCATCCTTCTTGTAGAGGTCTTGTCCACCGTTCAGATAGTCTTCATATTTATACTTGTCTTGTAAGATGCTTCCAACTAAGGCTTTATAACGCACCAGAAAATCAGGGCTACTTGGTTTTTTCGCATCCCTTATCAGTATCTGTGGCATCAGGTTGATATCCATCATCAGATTGTCCAACGACATAGAAAAGTCGTACTCCAAATTCAGGCTGTACAAGTCGGCGCAATTAACCAAAAAGCGCAACTGTTCCCACTTCGGCTTCTTTACTATCTCTTTCGCGGCTTCCATGCCATCGGCATCGAACACAAAATTTACGCTCTCTTCGGTTTCTTCCAACTTGCATGGCACAAGACCGCCAGCCGGATACGTCAAGAACGCGCGCTTATCCTTCGCTACTGCTATTTCACTGTTACGTACATTCCGTTGCAATACAGCTTCCAAGTATATAGCCTCCCTTGAACTAAAGAATTGCTACCAAAACATCGCCGTCAAATACCCCTTCTTCCGAAAAGGTCTTATGCGCACTAACTGTCTTCTGATTAAGACGCGAATGAAAGTAATCCGGCACTACGCCCATCGGGAGCTTGCTGCTCTGACGCAGAACCATCAACCCTTCGCTAATCTTCTGCTCAGAATCAATTCGTATGTCCCGACGCTTCTCGTCTACTTCTATCGTCACGTTAATGAACATCGGCTACGCGCCCCTTCTTTCTTGATTGCACTATCAACGCCAAAACAAACCCAGCCCCTGCAAAGATCGCAAGAATCAGAGCTATCATCCAATTTGACATCTGTTCAGCTTCACGCGGAAAGTTGACATTGCTGAAGTTCGTCGGCTGCGCGAATAACGCACTACTGTAAGCTGCCTCAACTATCTGCGAATGTGGGTCAACACCATAGTTAGACCCCGCATACCCAAACAAGTACAGCGCGCTTTCCTGTCTTCGTTGTATCTCATCTGCTAACAGCTCATTCACTCGCTGTGCTTCTGACGTAAACAAATGCGCTCCGATACGCGGCATCATACCTGCCATCTCACCCTGCCGCCCAATCGCGCCGATGTCGATTGGCAAATCCGCCGCATAGACAGACACGCTAAGCGACAGTAACACTGCACAAACCAGCGTTACAGCAGCTACGACTTTCATATGTAACTGTGACACAAAAGATTTCTCCCTCATAACGCACCTTACGTAAGAATCAGCAAATAGGAGGCTGCTGGCAATTTAACACTATGTAGCCGGAATAACCCACTTGAACCAGCCAACAGCCTCCATCTTATTCTGTACTTCGCTACTAACGAAATCTGCTTGCTATATCTTGATCCATTTGCTCTACTGCGTTAGCCGTAGAATCAAGCTGCTGACCGATGTTGTCAATCAGTTGACGTGTGTCATTAAATGCCGGTTTGAGACGATCGAACTGCTCTGCAAACGCGCGGCTTGCTTGTCCTTCCCACTCCGTTTGCAACTCGTTGATAATGCTTTGCATTCCGTTGATTACATCTTGGAATGTCTCACCTTTGTTACGCATCTCACCTGCGCGTTGACGCATTTGTTCCGGGGTCATTCTAATTTGTCCCATAATTTTCCATCTCCTTTTCTTCTGTTTTGATATGTATTGAACGCTACTGCATTTGTACGAATACTAGCGCAGCGGCTTTTCAAACTGGATAATGATCTTCATGATAATTTCTTAGCTACATAAGTGAACGGTTAGCATTGCTACCTGTATTGGGATGGTAGGTTCGCTAAGTTATTTTCTGCAAGAGTGTTACCTTGTTCAATTGCTTTTCTATACCAATAAGCAGCTTGCTCGTAGCTTTGTTCAACACCTAACCCATGTTGATACATCCACCCTAAGTTGCTTTGTGCCATAGATTCCTTTTGTTCAGTAGCACTTCTGAACCAAAATACTGCTTGTTCATAGTTTTGTGCTACACCAGCACCTTGAGCATACATCATGCCTAAATTGAGTTTCGCTAAAGCAATATCTTGCTCAATAGCTATCCTGTACCAGTATTCAGCCTGTTCAAAATTTTGCCTTACTCCTAAACCATGATGATAGAGTCTACCTAGACTGTATTGCGCATCAGCATTCCCTTGCTCTGCAGCCTTTCTAAACCAATATTCTGCCCTCACATAACTTTGTGTTACACCATCGCCATCCTGATATGCTAAACCTAAATCACGCTGAGACGTAGCGTTCCCTTGCTCAGCCGCTTTTCTGAACCAATACACAGCCTGTTCAAAATTTTGTTCAACACCTTGGCCATTATTATACAAAGACCCCAAATTATATTGTGATCTAGCATGACCTTGTTCGGCAGCCTTCCTAAACCAATATGCTGCTTGATTATAGCTTTGCGTTACACCATGGCCAAGAAGATATGAATTAGCTAAATTAACCTGCGCTGAAAGTTCATTCTGTTCAGCAGATTTTCTATACCAAAATACTGCTTGTTCAAAATCCTTCGATACTATCTGACCAGTATCGTAAAAAACTCCCAAGTTAAACTGTGCAATCGAATCACCCCGAGTAGCGGCTTCTCTAAACCAGTAAAACGCTTGTTCAGGACTTGGTGTTACACCTCCGAGACCTTCTAAATAAAACACACCCAAATTACGTTGACCCGCAGCATTACCCGCGTTTGCAGCTTTTCTATACCAATAAACTGCTTGCTCATAGTTCTGCTCTACTCCTAATCCCATAAAATATATATACGCCAAATCAACTTGCGCATCAGTATCTCCCTGCTCAGCCAATATCCATAATTCTTCCATCTCGATATCGTTAATTATTGACTCTTGTACGCTCGTAGGCAACGTTACTATGTTTATTTGCGCTTGCTCATTACCTTGAGCTATGGCTTTTCTATACCAATACGCTGCTCGCTCGTAACTCTGCTCAACACCCCAACCATGTTGATACATCCATCCTATATTATTTTGTGCCATCGAATGATTTTG
>Ga0123352_10015076_pt1 | contig 12308 bp, 5 predicted proteins | sample TergutLab28metaG_FD_89700 | JGI IMG/M metagenome (GOLD analysis project Ga0123352, IMG submission 89700) | Labiotermes labralis P1 segment gut microbial communities from Petit-Saut dam, French Guiana - Lab288 P1 | ecosystem: Host-associated > Arthropoda: Insects > Digestive system > Gut ... | reverse complement strand
TCGCTGGGAAGTTTTTGACCACCCGCCCTACAGCCCCGATCTCGCGCCAAGCGACTACCACCTATTCATGCATCTAAAGAAATGGCTTGCATCCCAAAGCTTTGAAGACCACGATAGACTGAAGACAGGCGTTACCACATGGTTCAAGTCGCTCGTGGCGGACTTCTTTGACACTGGAATAAGGAAGCTGGTGCCACGATACCAAAAATGTGTGGAGGTCGGAGGGAATATGTGGAAAAATAAGGTAAATATGTAGATCTCTTTTGCCTGTGATAAATAAATTTTATCTCTTATGTGTTATTTTTAATGGCTGACCGGAACTTACTTTTAAAAAACATGCCTCGTATATCAGGTCAAAATATGATTCAGCAGTGGACTTTCTGAACACGTGACATAAGGTCAAGTTCAGCTGTTGACATACTGAACATGTAGTAATGTAATGTCAAGTTCAGCTGCGGACATACTTAACGCGTTGTAATGCAATGTCAAGTTAAGTTGCGGTAAAACTTAGCACGTTGTAATGTAATGTCACGTTCAGCTGCGAAAAAACTTAACCCGTGATATAACGTCAAATTTAGCGGTGGACATAGTGAACACGGGGTTAAGTAACTTTACGGCCATCTGTGGACTTACTGAACACCCATACCACCACTCCTAGTTTTTATGAAACTGACTAAGGTTTTGCGTTTTTAATGACGACTGTTTAAATAAAAGCTGTGTGGAATATGAGCTAGCCGTGTCATAACACTGTGTATGTATTGACTAAACTTTTGAGACAAATGTATTTATTGATAAATAAGAGGTTTCATACCATGCACAAAACAAGTCACACACATGACGAACAGCTGCAGTAAAAATATTACTTAAATGGACATGACCTCCCTTTTCTTTCATACCGTGAATAGAGTTGCGAAAACATCAGAATTTGTTTTAGTGCTTTACAAGTTACATCTCTTTTCATTTCCTTCGTTTTACCATCCTTCGCCTCAGACATACCCCATGGTTCTAAGACACCTTTTCAGTTCCTTATCGATAACTCTATGTTATGACATACAAGGCCATTTCTAGGAAAATAGTCCGGTTTATATCTACTATTTTAATCTACAGCTGATGCCAGTGACCACGCTTTCTAAGGCGTGAGCCTGCTGCCGCTCGCTTGCTGGAATTGCCTGTTGGAATGTCATGGCATGGATGTTTATCTCTTGTGAATGTTGTATGTTGTCAAGAAGAGGTGTCTGCTTCGGACTGATCAATCGTCCAGAACAATCCTACCGAGTGTGGTGTGTCGAGTGTGATCGTGAAGCCTCGATATGGAGGAGGCCTTGGCCCACTAGGGGCTGTTGCGCTATGGAAAAAGTTATGATCTGTAATGGACGGGTATGTAGAAACGAAAGCATCTTAAGTTCAGTTAGCCTTGAACTAGTTAGCCTTTATTTAGTTGGCATTGATAGCACAACGCTGAATGAAATATTTTGTAAGTAGCACGTTACCATAATTATGATAGTATTTTCACAATTTTTATTAGTATGTGAGATACACTGATGAAGTCCTTCCAATGTGTAGCAATTATTCGTTATTTCAAAGGGAATTCATACGCTTATGTTTGTATGTCATGGTGCCTAACAATTTCCTCCTGGTTGGCTGAATTGTTTGGAAATGTCTCCAATACATGGGGAATTAAACTTCACCAACTTTTCAGAAACCAGTCTCAAATTCCAGATAACCAGTTTCAATACCTAAGAATTCATAAGCGCGTGTTTTAGTTTGCCGAACATTACAAACACAGACAACTTCTGGTGCTTGACAGTAATAATTTTTCTTACTCTTCAAACGTTGCGGAAAAACAGGATAATCGCGCTATTTTGCAAGTTTCTGTCTAACACTTGTAATTTGAAGACTGCGATGTGTCACATACCAATAGACATTAATCCGAATATTCATTCTCGTGAAAACTTCAAATCCCGTAGGCTAATTCTAAGCCTGTAACACTTCTTAAATTTTATTTACGCTTCTATTCTATTCTACAGCGGGGTAAGCGGTGGCGCAGTTGGTCGAGGCATCGAGCTATAAGCCGAAAGGTCGCGGGTTCGATTTTTATAGGGATTTTTCACTGGCTTAATCGTCCACTCAACTTCTAACAACAAGAAGTGCCACAGTTTGGAATTTGGGTAAAATTATCGCGTTGTGCTAGATAATCAATAGAAAACCAATCCACACAAACGCATCACCCGAACACTATATATATATATATATATATATATATATATATAGACGAATAAAAAACTCAAACATAGAGTGTGTGTGTGTGTGTGTATATATATATATATATATATATATATATATATATATACACGTCATGTTTGAGTCGTTCATTCGACCATCGTGAGGTAGAGGATACAAGTACATGAAGGAAAAGTCTGCTATAGAAGAGGCCTCCCCTTCACAATCAGCCTGATAAAATGCTTTAAATATTACTTCAAATAGAGGAATAATAAGCACACAACGCGTAATGCTACTGCACTGGTAAACGAGGTTTCAGCAATAATGTAAGTTTCGTGCTTCATATTCTCAAAAGTAGACGCATAATATAAAGAAACCTCTTAAAATTCATCTTTATAACGCTTCGGACTTTATTTGTAAGTTTTAGTGATTATTTTATGTTTTTATTATTCCATTATTTGGAATAATGTTCAGGTATTTAATCAGGTTGATTGTAAAGGGGAGGCCTCGTCTATAGCACACCTTTCCTTTATGTACTTTCATCCTCTACCTGATGATAGTCGAATGAACGATCGCAAAATGGCGTACAGAGATATAATAGAAGAAGTTATATTGTTCGGTATCAGTCCAGGTCCGAGGATTACTGTATGAGTGTTTCGTAACGGGATATTGGTCTGAAGCAAGGAGATGCTCTATAAACATTGCTTGCCAACTTTGCTGTAGAGTACACTATTCGGAGGGTTCAGGTAAACCTGGATGGCTTGAAATTGAATGGTACACATCAGCTTCTGGTTTATGCTGATGATGTTAACACCAGGAAATAAACAAATTACAATGACCAAAATCGGATTTATTCAACATATTCCCCATGAAGCTCAATTTCGTAGCCCCTTGTTCTAACTTTTGCAAGCCACTCAAAAAAAATCAGAAGGTTGTCCGTCCAACCAGATCTCCACGGCAGCAATGACCTCCGCGTCGAAAAAAAATGGCGACCTTTCAATTGTTTTTTCAGTCCAGAGAACATGTGGTATTCCGACGGGGCCAGATCCGGAGAATAGGGTGGGTGATCAAGATACTGGAATCCCAGGTAGGCCAGTTTCTTCTGGGCTGTAAGTGCCCGGCGAGCCGGGGCATTGTCGTGCAAGACCAAGACCCCTTTGGTGACCTTCCCGCCGCGTTTTTCCTTCAAAATGTCCTTCAATTGCACCAGCAGAGATGAGTAATAATCCGCGTTGATATGTTGGTCCTTTGGAAGATAATAATTGAGAAGAATGCTGTCTTGATCCCACAAAATTGAGGCGAGAACTTTTCCAGAGGCTTTTTGCAATCAGAATTATTTGGGGCGGGGTGAACCGCTATGCCCTCACTCCATTGATTGTTGCTTTGTCTCCTGGTCATAGTGATATAACCATGTTTCGTCCATGATCACCAATCGCGACAGGAAATCATTTGGATCGTACCGAAAAAATTCGAAAAGTTGCTCCGACGACTGGCACCGTTGACGTTTTTGATCCGCGTTCATGCATTTCGGGTCCCACTTCGCGGAGAGCTTCCGCATGTCCAAATCTTCAAGAATGATGGACCCAACCCGCTCACGTGAGATGCCCAGTTGCTAAGCTATTGATTTAGCCGAAATGCGGCGGTCTTCCAAGATTAGCTCGTGAATTTGATCAATAATCTCCGGGGTTGTCTCTGTTTTTGGTCGTCCAGGACAAGGCGCAACACAGGTGGAAAAATCACCACTTTTAAACTGGGGCACCCAGTTTTTGACGGTGGCATACGATGGTGCATGTTCCCCTAATGTTTCTGTCAGAATAGCGTGAATTTTCTCCAGCGCCTTGCCTTGCAGGAAAAAAAAAACTTGATGACAGCTTGCGTCTCCATATTGTTGAAATCGCACGAGTCGCCTGACATGCTTTCTGTCAGTCTTGTAACAAGAAAAGACTTGCAATTCGTCACATGAACAGGCCCCTCCTTCCAACGACACTTTCGATTCCGTCCTACGACATCGGGAAGTGGGTGGGTCTAAGAACTTATCAGCACCCCCTCGTATTAATGCCCAACTGCTTAAATCAGTTCATCTCTCCGTGAATACGAAGGAAAAATTACTCGAAATAATGTTGTCATCTGTTCAACAAAATGTATAAAATACGCCACTTAATCCCCAATTATAAATATTACTATCAATACTTTCATTGTAACATTAAGTGACTTCACTTCTATAATATGACAGTTTGTTGTACTTCATCACTATTCTCGTGAAGGTGCCCTGATAGTGGTCGCAACAGCGACCGAAACATATTCGTAATAAATAATGTGATAACCATATTTTACTGGTGTGCATTTGTTGGTCTGCTATATAAATTTAGATATTCCTTGAATGCACCGCTTTGGAACATATTTAGTTTGTTAAGCTCCCAATTATTTAATATCCCCATTCTTGTTTTACTTCCCCCTAAAAGATCCAAGTAGCCATTCTCTTGCCTATAATTACAGTTCACTTTAAGCACATGTAGAAGAGGTTACTTTTCAAACTGCATATTTTAAATTTCCTTTGCAAATATATTACATGTATAACATAGAATACCAATTTGTTAAACAATGTTATTACTAGTTTTTTTTTACATGTTTCGTCCACAGTTTTAGGTCATCTTTAGGAAGCACGAAGTTTTTTATGTGTGCAGCATATGTGTCAACTTATTTTACATATATGATTATAATTAAAATATCAAAATCCCTAAAATCAATTGATAAGATATCGAATTATTTTAAGTAGATGCTAATGCATTTTGTTGGGCCCAAACATCTCTAATTAAATGTTTGAATAAAGGTTGACCAACTAGATGACACTTGCTTTATTATCTACTGTTCAACATGTTTCAGACGTATTAACGTCTGAAACATGTTGAACAGTAGATAATAAAGCAAGTGTCATCTAGTTAGTCAACCTTTATTCAAATATCAAGATGATACACGGTCCAATACGCATACGATCTCTTAATTAACCCTTCTTCAAATGAAATAGTCCCGGAATCATTTTCAGATACCTGGTGTTCCGGCTACGAATAAGTACAGCGTGTTCATTTGTAGACGGAACACGGCGCAATTGTCGCCGTTCAATTGACAAAAGTGTTCAGATCCTCTAAACGCTACGTTTGAAACATCACCTGCAGGAACTTGCTACACCCAGATTAGGTTTTCACGTTATTGTCACAGCAGGAAACCGAATTATACTCTCCCTTTCGGTCATCGTAACATCAAAGTAGCTGTCCTTAATGAAGTTCCTAAAACCTGCAATGTAATTACATAGCGGACAATCTTAAACTGTTTCAATTGAGAATACTGCTAATTACAAAACATAATCTTATTATTAAGTATAGTCAGTATTTAGGGATGAAATGTGGGAATTTGTCCCACTGGCCAGTGAAGCCCCACCATCGAAACCCCAGAACTAAGGAGCCCATAACAGGTAGGTGGAAGACAGTGGCGTACCCAGGAATTTTGTTCGGGGGGGGGGGTTCTGGAGGCAGCTGTAATTTGGTACAAGAAACTTCATTTCATATATTAAAATTTTCTTAATTTTTAGTACTTTAAGACTATTTATGATGAAAACCAACTTATTTGTCGTTGCTAATGTAAGACAATTGTGAACCTAAGTAGTTTTAGAATTTTACTGCCTTTTTCCGAACATCTTGGTGTGTTGGCGTCCTAAATTCAGCATTTTTAACAGTTTTCACAATCGGGTTGACTTTGGCACGAGGGCCTTCGGAATTTCGGGGGGTTGAACATCCCAAACCCTCCCCCTCGATACGCCACTGGTGGATGGTCTTCCAGTAGCGGGTCCGGCGCTATGCAAACTACAACCGATTTTATTCCTCAGCCTTTTGATCCTATTTTGTAAAGTAAATAAGTGTATTTCGGAACCAGTGCCTAATAATTTTCTGTCTATGTTTATAGTTACTTTAAACAAATGTCTACGTGAAATAAGAATTGAGTTTTCTACACTGCTTCATATTGTTACAAAATGTATCCAGTTTAGTCCTTGTCATGAGATAAGCCGGAGTGCCTGTGCTCCTCATTTGTGTAAACTCGCTTAAATATGGGTACAGATATGCAGCAATGGTGTTTTAAATGACTTGGTTGGCTTCAACGACCAAATTATGTTGTATTTTATCAGCATAATGAGCAAGGACTATTAAGAAGCCACTGAATGGACAGGTGTTTGTTTTTAAATTAATATGTAAAGAAATTCAATATTAATTACGTTTATAAAATGTGAATCATCCGAATGCATGTCTGAATGAATGCCACACTTTTAAATTATAGATAAGAAAAAGTAACCCACAAAAAAAATGCTTGAGAAAAGGTGATTAAAGAGCCCTATGAAGGTTCTGTAACTGTACTGTATGAGAAAAATGGTATGTGTGAGGCAAATCGTATGTACGGATATCATCTTATTTTCCACGTATGTTATAGAAACTCGTCCAAAAAATTGAGACCTAGTTCATACGGAATTTTTTAAAGATAATGACCTTTCATTGTGTTCCGTAGCCGATTCTGATATTTCAAACCTAAATTTTATAACAGGAATTTTTCGATATATTCATATGGTCTTGTGATGACACAAATCACGCAATGGGCTGAACCCCCATCCACAGTGTTATACCGATTCTACAATACACATAGCCTAAATTTGAATAAATGTGTAACGGATCACGAAATTATGAGAGAGCGTGTGTTTTTATGTTACAAGTATCAAGAAATTTTAGGGAAAAATTTAACATATACATAAACCTCGTCGTATTTTGAAATGTGACACCATGTAGACTGCTGGAATAGTCTAGCTTCGGCAGTTTTTAACACCGGGGACTCCAGAAAAATTGCGTCACTTTCTCAGACGGCCATAAGAAAAAAGATATTCCTAACAACATCTAGGATGAGAATTCAGAACTCTGTGCCACTTCGTTGGCTGCTTTAAATTGGAGAACTGGTGAATTTTAGTGCGATTCGCCTTGTTGTGTTTTAAGATATTAACATAACAAAACCAACTATCATATCCATCGACACAAAATCCAGCAGCTTTTTATACCAGTGAAATATAAATTGCGTTCGACGGATATAATATTTGTTTTATTTTTTTAAACTAATACTTTATTGTTCATACTATAGCCTTCTACATTACAGAATCTAACTAGATTAACTCCATGGAGCAAATATCTTTCCAACATTCTAATAGCTATGATTTGTTACTGTATTCACAGGACTGATAGAATTTCCATGTTCATATCGTGTCTATGCGACCCATTTTGATACTATTATTCCAAACATTCTCTTTTCTATACCCATTCTCGTCTGTCCCATGCGTCCTACATGAATCGCTCATTTCTTTACTGTTGTGTTGTGTGAAAAGTAGGCAAACAAATTTGACCTCAACATATCATGTTCTCCACCCCATGGTTTCTTCCCCCCCCCCCAGTCTACTTTTTAACCATTAGGCGCAAAAATAAGCTAAAAGCAGGCGTATCCACTTTTAAAAATAATACTTTCACACTTCCTTCGCAAGAAGTTCGCCTCTGCTAACAACGGGACAGAAGCTGTATAACATTATTAATGATTATTTTAACACTTGTACCGTGTATCTTTTATTATTTTGTACAATGGTTCAATTTAAAAATAATAAAATAATCAATAACATTTAACATTGTGTAATGCAACTGTGCACTCTCTCATGAAGGGCCAGTGAGGCTCGAAACATGGAGGAATTTAAGTACATTAAAACATTATTGTGATTTTAAAGAAGTGTGTGCATTTGTTGGTTTACATTGTAACAACCTTGTAACATTCTTGGTCTTTTCTGTTGTGCATTTGCGTCATTCGGCAGAAAAAAAATTGGCTAATAAATTAGACTGGATGAAATTCGCGCAAATAAATTGTTTGATATCTTCTGATATACAAATATTGTCAGCTCTTCATACAACATGCACTGTAAATTTGCGTGGGGACGTTGCTTTATTCTTATGTGAACATTTCTTATAGCAACCAAATATTGCCAAACGTTTGTCGCGAAATTTACCTTGCAGCGCACATCAGTAGGTCGAAGTTTATATTGAGCTCACAAGAGTATTTCTTAAAACTCCGACAAGAAGAACACCTTTATTAAATGGCAATAAATTTCGCATACATTACGCCAAGTTTTTAAAGTGTATCTGCCTAACTTTAATAATTTATAATTTTAGATCTTACTCCTCATTTGTCGTAATAAAGTCACTTAGTTTTAAGATATGAACAAATAATTTACAGCTTGTTTCCAAATATGTCTTTAAGAAATCTTTTTTTTTTCCAGTGCTGTACAGTAGTTAGATAAACTGCGGAATTAGCCGAAAATTGAAAACTGATTTAGTTACCCACCACTTAGCCAATGACTTAAATTTGTACTTTTTAGAACCAATTTCTTAAACATATTTAATTAGTACTCTCATGAATGGAGTAAGTAAGCGCATTGGTGACGCTTCCGACATTGTCTACAGTTACCCGTTTCAATCACAGACTGGGCACAGACTACAAGGAGCGAGGATACATTTCAGCAGTTTTTCTCTGTCCCAACAGGACTAGCTATATTGTAGTGATAATTTCAGCTAACACTTCACCGTATCTAGTCATTATTTATAATTATGTTTCCATATTATTCCACGTTACGTGTCCTATTGAAATACAACGTAACTTAAAAATATTTAAATCGGCGCTGTCTTCTAACCTTTCCTTTTGATCTTCTGACCTTATTCATTAACTTCTCTAAACTAGCACTTTAATTCGAAACATGTCTCAGCGTTGGACATAGATTTTTCCTCTGCAAGACTCGTGTTATATAGCTAAATTTAAAGTGTTTTTTGCGGAGAAAGTATCTGAATTTCATTAAAAAATTCATCTCAAAGTGGTTATTTGGTATAATCGTAGTATACCTTTTTGTGGTTATGCAAATTCTATGCTATCATTTTGTTTTAACATATAGAGTTTTAAGTGGACCGGGATAGCTTAGTCTGTATAGCAACTCGCTACGGGCTGGACGGTCCGGGGAGAGAATCCCGGTGAGTGGCGAGATTTTCCGCAACCGTCCAGACCAGCCCTGGGGACTACCCAGCCTCCTATATAATGGGTCCGCGCGTTTCCCGAGGGTAAATCGGCGAAGGCGTGGAGCTGACCACCCACCTCACCTAGCGCCGAGGTTAAAGAAAGAGTAGAACTATACCATCACTCCCCTCTCGGCCTTTATGGCCTGTTACAGGGTGAAATTTACCTTTATCCATTTTTAATGTAGGTCCACACAGACCTCGTAGAAACATTGTTAAATAACATAAAGACAACTGGACTAATGGGCTAAAGGGGTAAATAGGCAATAACATCAATAACATGGTGTGAATGGTAATGTTGCGACATATACAGATAAGTTTATTTAAGAGTTCATAAAAGTGACACTACTGATTGCCTAATGTGACTTAAGGTTAGCGCATATTTTGGCTTAAATTTTAACAGGAATTTTCAACATTCTTCTTCTGGGAAGTTTAGCAGAAAATGTCAGGGGGTCCCAAAACATGTATTTTCCCATGTGATTGTGCGCTTGTGATTTGCACTAATACAGATTCAGAAAACATAAAATTTTCAGAAAGAATCCTACAGTTCTGCTCCTTAGCAATATTTTTTACATAAAAATGTGTCGGTATATTTAGGAATTATCTTTGAAGAAGCTTTACAGAAACATTAAACCAAACCAAGCCAGATCGCTTTTTTACACCGGCTTTCCATTTACCTTTTCATGAATAGTCCTAACTTTCGACGTTATTTGGTGTGAGTTTTTGAAAACGTCGTTAAATAAGTCATAGATATATAAATAAATGTCAACAGTACTTCACATTCTAACTTCAACAATGTATTAGTCATCGCCATAGAGAAAGCTGAATATATACATATATAAGTGTGTGTGTGTGTGTGTGTGTGTATGTATTCCTATTTCGTGTGGAGGCATTGTTGAATATCACATTTACAAATATACTTCCGTGACCAAAATTATACATTACTGCCTAAAATTTTTTAACACTAGGTCAAGCATCGCATTGCCGCTCTCACGTAGGAACTTAGCAAGACCACGATGTCCGTATTTTTTATAATTATAATAGAGAATTAGAGAGGAAATAGTGTCTCTACACAACGTGATTAAATTCATCATTTGGTTCTGAAGTTATTATGGTGGGGAATAACACAATGACGCTTTACTATATAATTAGTCCCCAAGTATAATTTTACTGAAATCTATCATATGGGTGAGAGGTTATTGTATGGGGGATGAAAGAAGAACATGCGACTCTATGATTAAGCCTTAAGTCTGCCTGAATTTATAGCATATAATGACTGTGTTAAAAATAGCAACAATCCTCCTGCCGGGATCACAAACTTCACGGAGAATATTCTGCTTTTTTGTCTCTCAGTAAAAGCTAAGATTTCAAAGCACAAACCCAGATATAGCGCCACCGTTTTTCCTCGCCATTCGTGACGCTAAGCCAACGTGGCGATGAATCCAAATTCTGAGAATTTCTGTCCAAAACATTCAGGGTCGTCAAGTGAGGGTGGTGCGATAGAGTGAGGGAGGGGGGCGCTCTTTTGGAGTTTGACTCTAGAAGTCTGATGTCTCCTTCTGCCGAAATAAAACGACCTCAAATGTGTTTCTGCAGGAAAGACATGTAACAGGCCACGTGGTGTTCGTTCAGTACTTGTTCATGCTATGCAGTGAGAATTTGAAATACCCACAGCAATTTCTGAGCAGCCTTGTTAAATTTTGAATAAAAATTATTTTAACTAAGGACAAAAATTTGAACATGTTTAATATATTACAACAATTAGCATTGGAACAATCTAAAATGGTATTGCTTGTCTAATTTAGAATCGAGAAACTTGCTAGTGTGACAAAGTACCATCAGTATCATGAATATCGCTCGCCTAATACGGAGGTTATTTAAACAAGGTCTTCAGTTCAGAAACGGTATAAAAATTCGACTTGTCCCTTAGTAAAATGCAGTAAAATTACTCGATGTTTTATAGGTTGAAAATTCCGAAACAAGTGCCTGGTTCCAAGTCATTGTCTTCACTGCTCTATCAATCAGGAATAGCTTCACATAACACAAATAACTATATTTAAACCATCTAGCCTTTATTACCCTTTAGTCATCAATATTAGACAGTCTTGTTTCGACCTTAGCTCGACCATCCTCAGTGCGTTTATATACATTATTAATTCTTTAGAAGTGTTTTGTTATTCCGTTAAGATTTTGTGTGCACCCGTTCTTATTACATAATGTTTAAAGTAACTTACCAATAAAACTGACATATTGGGATCCGGAAATGTTTTCACTTCTATTAGGTAAAATATTCAGACACTGTCCCTTTATATTTCTAGTGCTATTTTCTATTGAATTATTCTATTGGCCTGCGTCTGTTCTAATCTTCATTGCTTCGTGTTTACACTCTTGCTATTCTCCACGTCTGTAGCCTGTATTGTGCTACCCTCCATTGGCCTGAACAGTTCTGTTGCTTCCTGTTTGTATTCTACAATATATTAATAACATAAACAACAGACGAAACGTAATACGCGTGCATGATAGAATTATCAAGAAAGATAATAGCAATGGCAAAATATTTTAAATAACTTGGCCGGAATATTTGGGGGTAACAAAAATTTTTAAAGATGTGGTAGTACAAGTGGCATTTAGAAGCACACTGTTACATTCAGACATCAGAAAGTCAAATAAAAGAGTCGTGCAAATTACAAGATGAAATTCCGAGGCTATGAAAACACGTATATTACATAGAATAAGCGAGACGTAATTTCAGAAATGGAAATCTTGATCACAAAAGTAAATTCTATATTTCAAAGTAAGACTGGATCGGAAACATGAATACAGTCCTACAAGGTAAACATAAGACTGGGTCTGTTACAGATAAAATGAGTATGGTCCTACAGAGTAAATATAAGACTGGGTCTGTTACAGATAAAATGAGTATGGTCCTACAGAGTAAATATAAGACTGGGTCTGTTACAG
>Ga0123352_10015075_pt1 | contig 12308 bp, 7 predicted proteins | sample TergutLab28metaG_FD_89700 | JGI IMG/M metagenome (GOLD analysis project Ga0123352, IMG submission 89700) | Labiotermes labralis P1 segment gut microbial communities from Petit-Saut dam, French Guiana - Lab288 P1 | ecosystem: Host-associated > Arthropoda: Insects > Digestive system > Gut ... | reverse complement strand
CTCGTGAGGTCAATTGAGGAGCTACTTGAATGAAAAAAAGTAGCGGCTCCAGGTCTAGAAAACAGAGATTAACGGCTGTGGGGACCCGTTGCGCTGACCACGTGACACCCCTCTATCCGCAGACGTTGGCACTAACTTCGCCGACCGGCGGCGGCCGCTCTGTCGGTATATTTTGCATGCAGACTAAGGCCACGGAGTTAAATGCCCAGACAGAGAATCCACCCATAGTACAGTTCCAACTAGGTACTGTAATGCCTTTACTCTGAAAAGTTCAGTAACAATCCAAGCTTATCACTGCATAATATTCAAGCAATGACAAGGTATGATTCTGAAAGGCGAGAGCTGATAACAGCACTTGAGGTATGACTAGAAAAGTTGTTTAGCACATGGGAGACTCAAAAGTATATACATGTATTAGGTGGAAAACTGATTAGTAACCCTCTGCACTTAAATGCTGGACAGATTCAGTGCTACAGCAAAAGCTGTCATTTATCACTGGCCCATAATAACCCTATTAATTTATCCAATACTTACTTCATACACTAGTTGGTTGTAATCAGATGAATCTTGGCAACTTGATGCTACATGTAACAACAGTGTCTGTCATCAAACATAAAAATTACTTGTAATGTTCCCCCCATGACATCAGTTGCCAAACTCATCAAAGAATTTAATCTACATATTCACCTAAACAACACCTGTTCCCAAATTTATATTCTTAAAAAAATATAAAAATACACTGAAATACAAAAAAAAAAAAACTGTTCTGACTTCAGTACACAAATTATTACAAATATTTTGAAAAAATATGGGAGCTTTTGAGAATGCAGACTGCTCAAAATATTACAGTTATTCTTGGACCAAAATTAAACCTCTATAAATAATTTTATGAAAATTAATTCATAGAGACTAGGAAATTTTCAGGAGGACAGAGAATGCCACATCACTCAATGGACGAAGGAGCACACAACAAGTAACAGAACCATACGGATATGTTACCCTGTGAGATGATTGCTGCACACTACCCAGGTTCCGTGTTACACAAAACAATAAAACATAAAATATGTGAGAGAAAGAGCTCTCAAACTGTTGGCATCTCTCAGTCCTTTCCTACACAGCCCCCATCTTAACTACTATATCTGAAACATTTCTACTTGCCCCGATTAACAGTTCTCTCTTACCAGACACCTGTTTTGCCAGCTGCATTTTCCAGGAATTCCAGTGATATGTTCTGTCGAATATCCACGTCTGAATCACCAATTTGGGGTTTAAAATCTTCTGCAATTAATCTATATATATCTGGATTAACATGATGCCCCTCATTCTGCACATAACCCCCACATGTCTTGTTTACATCTGCCTCACTGTTTGAGGTACTTGTATTTTCCTGTTCTGTAAGCCTTATGCTACAGACTGATGTCATATCTGTCAACACGTCATTTTCAGTGCCTTTACTGCCCGACACCGTCAACACTGGTGCATCTGTAAAGCCATCTCCTCTGCTGATCTCTTTCAACAACCATAATATATCTGCTTTTTCCATTTTCAGTGGAACAACACAGGCTTCTATTTGTCTAGGTTTAAGATACCTAACAAAATCTTCCAGCTCCCTATATGAACAGTGGCAGGAGTAACAGATTCTAAACAGCTCTTGATCACTGCTCTTCAAAACTGCAGACTCCTGCAAGCATTAGACACAAAAAATGAACACATGTGGAATGTCACAATTCAGGAACTGATTCTACGGCCCTTGCCATTAATGGTTCTATCGTATAAAAACTGGCGCATAATAAATGATAGATCAAAGGCATATGTATGTATCAAATTTATTGAAATGAACCATCTTTACACAACATACAAATAACAGCTGCAAATCTAAACTGGTTAATTAAGCGACATACTTCGGACTTGTTCGGGCATCATCAGGCTTACAGAGATGGTGTTAATTAAGGCATATTTGTTCGCTATACCAATGGGATCCCATGGTTTATATTGGTCTTATATCTTTGTTAAAAATATTTACTATTGGTTAAAACAATATAATACATTAAAATGTAAAATGTTATTAATTTTATTATCCTAGCAGGGATGGACATAAGTTGCGCAGTTGACTGTGGTGACACTTGATAGCCTGGTTATATAAGAGATACTCGAGGCAATCGTTCACAATGTTTTCAGTGCAGATTAATGTTTCCTGGGTTCGTATGAAATTGTATGTATTCCAGTTTTAACATAGTTGATGACCTGTATTATTAGGTTACACTTGTTTAACTAGCGTGTGCACTATTTTCCAACTGGGTGGAAATTCCCGTTTCGTAATATTTGGCTATAAAAACTCACAGTTATCTCTGTAGTTGGGATTGGATGATCACGTGCCGGTACTGTGTAGCACACAAATCGTATGTAGGAATTCTTGTGAAACTTCATACTGTGGTTATTGTCACCATTTGTTGTATACGGGACAGTTTTGTGGCCCTATGGTACTCCGGCTGGTAGGGATATTGCTGTTGTTTTCTGGAAATATATACAAACATAGTAGGCTATCAATCATAACGCGAGGTATTTGTTATTTTATACGGAAGTGTTACTTACGTGAGCACAGTCAGGCTTCCCTTGTTGTGTGTGTGCACGCTACTGGTTACCGACTGAATGGTTCTGGCTATTGGATTGCGTATCTGCTATGTGTGCGCGACCTATCGATTTCTCCTTGTATTACTACATCATAAATTTTGTTCTGTTTTATTGTGTTTTTATCATTGATTTGGTTACCATTCTTGGTTTCTTTATAGATGTAGTATTTTTCGATGGTGTCCATTGTGCGGCCCTTTATGGTTATGTTTAGAACCTCCATTATGTTATCTATATGTCCTATGGAATGCTGGTTTTCTAATAAGTGCATGGCAAATTTTGATTTGTTGTTATTGTATTTGAAATCACGATAGTGTTCTTGAAATCGTATACGGAAGGATCGTCCAGTTTGTCCAACATATTTCATGTTACAGTCAGGGCATGTGAGTCTGTAGACTCCACACTTTTATCCAATTGGTTGCAGGTTTTCGTGTGGGTTGGTCTATGGCTGAGGATTCTGCCGATGGTATTATTAGTGGTAAACGAAATTTTGACTGGGGAATTCTTAAACAACTTGGTGATGAACTTAGTCTCTTTTCCAATATACGTAAACTTTGTCCATTTCTGTGTGTCATTCTTTTCCTGTTTTTCCGTGTGTTTGTTTCTACTGATATCAATAGATAATAAATATTTTTAAAAAAGATATAAGACCAATATAAACCATGGGATCCCATTACTATAGCGAACAAATGTACCTTAATTAACACCATCTCTTTGTAAGCCTGATGATGGCCAAACAAGGCCAAAACATGTTGCTTAATTAACCAGTTGTAGATTTGCAACTGTTATTTGTATGTTGTGTAAAGACGGTTCATTTCAATAAATTTGTTACATATACACAACAGGATGGACAAAATAAAATTCAAATATGTATGTATGTCTGCCTACAAAAGCTGGTCATTTTGCAGCAATACTCCCTGCAGTGTGCAGTCCTTACAGCAACACACAATATGCTTGGGTCAACAGCTGTGTAAAGGTCGCATTAAAATTAATATTTCAGGGACCTGTTCTGCATTCATCGTCAGGATCATTGCGGGGAATGACCACTGACCACAAGCCATAGACGTGTACATATCAAGCCATCAACAGAATACCTTTCCTAATTGGGGTACCAGACAAAAGGAGGGCAGAGTAGTCAAAATGAACTGTCATCACTCCCACTTTAGATCAGACATCTTCTTGCTGAATGTGGAGAATAATTCCACATGTAATAATTAATGTCTGCAGCAACAGGAGGACAGAGACATCAGACTGGATGGATATCACTCCCTCTTTAGATGCGAAACCTTGCTGCTTAAGACGTTAACAAGTTGATCCACATAACCCAATGGTTGGATAGTACCTTAATACTCTGGAATATGAACTGATGGCCTAGTTCAATGCAATGTTCCACTCCTACAGATCTATCCAGCTGGTAACAGCCTAAACGCCAGACATGTCGACCTGTTGGTCTCATTATTTTCCATATTTTTAGAGCTATCAAAGAGAAGCACAAGCTCTTGGATTGTCAGGTGGAACAACAGTACACGCAGACTAATTGACAGATGAGAAGTCTCCAAGTCAACCAACATGGTACAACCAAACAATCTGATTCCGCCTTCCAGCTGCCCACTGCAGAAATTAGGAAGCATTCTATTGCTAGACTCAGATACAGAAAATCAGCACCTTATGGTATTTCACTCAACCAATCCTAATGGTGATAAAGAGGTCTCAAAAACACTGGTTTCTGACCTAACTCTGCCTTGGTTGTTCCCCAAAAAAAGTTTTGTATATTTACAAGTATTTACAATGAAAGCTTCAACACTGAAATAACATAACTGAAATCTTATCACCAATCAAGAGGTTTTGTTAAAATTTTCAGTACTAGCTTGCAGCATGTCCAGTAGTGACTTTTTGCCCACATAGATGTCATTGTATCAAATCATCTTGTCCCCTACATCCATATACCCTATATGTTTGTTATAGTCCTATATGATTGTTGGTTGTATGGTATTTCCATGTTTGTCCCACAAGTTACATTTTACTGGTAGATTGTGCACATCTGTCCACACATATACATCTTAGTTCTCTTACCACTACTGTTAATACACCTCTAGCCCTTCAAGGAGTGTCACATCATTTCAGTTTATTTTCCCCTGACAGGAAGTCCTGCAGCTACATCCACTGAATTTCTTTTTTGTCAGATTGTCAAACAAGTCAGATAATGGAAAGAAATTGTCCATATACAGTTTATGTCCATGTCCCACCAACTTTCTCGTCAAGTGTCTGATGTTACACAATTTGTTGACTCTTATTCCAAAACATTTGTGCTTATGGGGTACATATGGTTTGAATTATCCTTCCTTTGACAAGTACTATTACTCCATCCACAGTCAAATGTTCTAAAGGGGTATTATTTCTTGAGAAGTGGTTGTTTAGCATGTCACACATATGTCCTGGTGTCAAAGTTTCAGTCAGTACTGTCAATAGCACTGTGGTTGTTCTAAAAGTGGAGATATTGAAGAATATATAGGTACCTGTCATGTGTAATTGTTTTGCCGTAAAACAGTAGAAGCAGCTGTTCAGTCAAAGTTCAATGGTCTTTCAAGCTGTTCTGTATGACATGCCTCATTTAAAAAACAAGGACCAAAACATGCATTTCAGACTGAATGATGTCATGGAGGAGACTGTCTAAAGCACTCAGGTGATGTTGGCAGCACTGATTCTACTTCATAAACAGATTAATAACAGCTGTAAAATACAATACCACTACGTGAAGTAGAGTATTTTTATTTATATGAGGTGTCATGTTATGTCTTTTGCCACTGATTCACCAGTTAGCTGTACAACCTGGTGTTTACATGTGTTTACCTGCTCAGCCACTAGCAGAGATAGAAATGGTTCCCTGACTAGCTCAAGCACAAAAATGTTCTGTTCACATACGCACAATATCACAAAGAGGTCATAAAATGTAGGCTAAAAAAAATTTAAGAAAAGAATTTACAGAAGCTGTCAAAATTCTCTGGCATATATATACATAGAAACAACAGATACAAATGTAAAAAGATGCAACTTGATAAGGACTAATACAAACCAAATAATCACACCTTTGTCCAGACACAAACAGTTTCTTTCTTAAGAATTCAGTTCTTATCTGGACCTTGCAAGTTCAAAACTGGAACTTGCACAGTGTTTCCTGAATTGCTGCATTTCAGAAATTTTAATGTTCATACTAAGTGAGAGAATCTCTGGCCCTTGGCATTTGCAAGTGGCAACTACAGGTTAAGTCACCATGACACCCGTTTTGTTTGCACACATTATGCCTAACATATGTGCAACATATAGAGCCATCGACTACACAGAGCTATCATGAAATAAATTAACCTCAAGCTGTGAATTCTGACACAGAGCAAAAAGAAAAGTTTCCTGGCTTTCTTTATTGTTGCACCGTGCACTTTGTAGAGTCACTTTAATTACACCAACTAATGCACTTATATAAAAATTTTTCACACTAAAACACTTAAAATTACTCCACCGAGTTTCGATCCTAAGATCATCTTCAGGGAGCCATACTGTTCCTTGCTAAAGTCACATATTAAAACCACTCACTAGTTAATTTCCTTATATTAACAGGGTGCTGTGGCCGCACGTCTGTAATATAAAATATATACTTTGTTAAGTATATTGTCAAGGTAATAATTAAGATTGTCAAATAAAACTAATTAATTAATTAATTTTTTATACAAATAATTAGGCTATCTGGACTAAAGCAAAGTTTATGCAAAACCTTCTTTAGTCCAGATAGCCTAATTATTTGTATAAAAAATTAATTAATTAGTTTTATTTGACAATCTTACTTATTATCTTGACAATATAATTAACAAAGTATATATTTTATATTACAGACATGCTGCCACAGCAACCTGTTAATATAAGGAAATTAACTAGTGAGTGGTTTTAATATGTGACTTTAGCAAGGAACAATATGGCTCCCTGAAGATGATCTTAGGATTGAAACATGTTGGAGTAATTTTAGGGGTTTTAGTGTGAAAAATGTTTATATAAGTGCATTATTTGGTATAATTAAAGTCACTTTCCTGGCTTATCTGTCTATTGAAGGAGCTACGGAAGCACAAAACTGTCTACCAGCCATGAATGTGACATTTTAAATCCAACTTAGTTACTGATTTAAGAATAAAGCTTGAAGGCCTGTGAACTTTAGAACATGGGCTCCATTCCGGCAATTAATGCCCGTAAGGAGAAAAACTCACACAATAAGAAAACCAGATTCCAAGACATGACTTACCAAGGATCCATTATAAACTTCAGATGTAAATGACAAAGCACAGGGCTTTATAATTCGTAACTTGGACATTCTACCCTGGAAAGGTAAAATGGTTGTCTCACCACAAATACATCGATCCTAGAAGAAAACAGACAGTAAGCAGAAAAACTGAGAAGTCAGTTGGTGAAACAGTCACAGAAGACAAGCTCATCCTGCAATTATTAAAATGATGATACTCACATTCGGCCGACAAGCATGGATCCTCGTGCAGTGTGGATCATCTGTCACAGCCTCTTGAATCTCTGCTATGTTCTTATATATGTTATAAGCATCACTGCTTACACAAATCTTCATCCGAAGACGCTTGGCCACTGCTATGAACACAGTTTCTGACCCATAATTTGCTGGAACAGGAAGTGTTCCTTGCTATGACAGAAATTGGGAGGAAAAAAAAAAGCAACACACTCATTGTTAGAGATCACCTGCCACCTGTCACAACATGGATATCATTCCTGCATTGCATTTCTGTGTACATGCGCACGCGGACGGACACACACACACACACACACACTATTATTTGTTTGGATCTACCTTTAAAGACAAAATTTATATACCACATCATATTCTTTCATAACACTTGTTCATCAACTGTCCAGCAAGACAGGACAGTAAAGCCACAAAGAACATGTCTCTGCACATGGAAGATCTAGCGTCATTACCAGGCATTTTAATACAGATGTCATTATCTGATCCTTCCTGAAGCCATGAAGTGATCAGGTTGCAGAGAAGGGATATGCTGGACAACCTTGATGGGAACTGCATATACCGACGGCTAAGGAATGTTGTGTCCAGGTACAACTTGTCTATCACCTTCAGTGACCCATCTAAATGGTGTAACTGACGAAACCGAGACACATCCCCTTCACAAAGACGGAAATCCCCGGTGTAGAGTATGTTCCCCATCTCTCCTTCAAACAAAAACCTGTCCAACACAATAAAATATTACCAGAGCCCACATGTCATCAGTAGCAACATCCAACTTCACACTACAGCCATTATGGTAATTTAAACAAAGTGACAAACAAAATTAATCATGGTTAAATAAACACTACATACATAACTGCGCCAGGACAGTGTCCAGTTGGTATTAGAGACACGGTCACTTCTTCTACTGAGCCATCAGGATCTTGTATCTTTACAATTGTTGAAACACCAAGTGGCAGCACCTTTATTTTATGCAAGACTGCAGCAAATGAAGTCTGTGCTGCCAAAATGTGGGCTGTAATCGCACTACAGTACAGATATACATGTGCTTCACTTCTAAGGCGGTTCTGGAAGACCCAAGTTCTCAGGCCTTTCATGTGATCTGCAAAATTGAACATTACTTTCTAGATTCAGGTTGTTCAACATCAGGGAGCAATATTACGACTTGTTGCACAAGCGTTCCTGCCACAGAATATGGGCTTCATTTAGGTCAAAAATAATTAATTCTAACTTATTTAATCCCATAACCAGTTTGAAATTGGAGCAAATGTAGACAGATGCAGTCTGCTTAGTTCCAGAACTTTTCATTTGTTTTCTTTTTCAGTTATTTCCATGGTCAAATTCTGTTCCAGCAGTCATGTGTAGAAAAAATTCCCTGTAGTTAATGACAGAAAACATATGCACTACACATCTGACAACAACTTTTAGTAATGAGCACCTCTTAAGACAACGGATCTAGCACCAGGTGCTCATTCCAAAATGTACACCATGTAACTTGGCACCAATAATGATGTAGCTTATGGCCATCTATACTGATATTAACTACAAGGCATGAGATACACCTTTTTAGAACTGTGTAAATAGTGGGATATTTTGTTGTAGTGTGTAGGGGAAGAGGTGACAGTTATGATGAAACAGCAAACACTTTCAGCTCCTTTTTACACCTTAATACTTCACTTTCACTTTCAGGCCACTGCCACCATTACTGTCAACACATGCTAGAAGACAGCAGTGTTGGCATCCAGAGGAAAAGCTGAACAACTCATAGTACCACTCTGTCAGCTGCTAAGGCCCCTCCATGACTCTGTTTTACGTGAACACATGGTAAGGCAGCAAAGGTGAGTAATCAACTGTTATTAACATGCTGTGACAACCATTTTACCTCAGCATGAATTATTTAATGTAAAATGCTACCATTATGAAATTTAACATTTCATAATATGCTCAAAGCAACAGTCATCAATATGAGGTTTAATAAACAGAATCACACAAATAAAAACAAATAGTTATCCTTCAAATTCAGCTGGTAAATCTGTAACCAAGCATGACAATAACAGCACCACTATCATTTAACCGAAAGGTTTTACAACAGATGTCTGAACCATCCAAACTCCCTCATCAGCTCCATAGGTAACTATTCCTTATCCGATCTACGCTATCAGTATAAAAAATACATCCACAAACGCCCTAAACACATTCTCCTCTAACGTCCTCCTTCCATCGCAATGTTTTTTCCTTGTTCTGCTTTTTCACTGTCAACCTATAACCACCTAACACGACAAACCCCTTCATATCACCCGCAAGACGAGACATAATTCATGTAAAATGATGAATGAGAACATTCTGTTACTCTTGTATCCAGGTGTATCTCTGTACCACAAAATTCAGAGCAATAAACATTTTCAAAAAAAAAACAGCACCACAGAGAAAGATGTGCAAGAATGTTGTTTTCCTTAAACATTCTTCTGAATGAAAGTAAAGCGTCCGCGAATATTAGCACAAACAAAAACAGAAAAGTAGCAGGGGCCAATTGACGTCAATGAAGCTAAAAGGGAGGCGACAGCCTACCAGGGTACTATCAAGCGTTCCGAGTTCCGAAATTATATTTGCTTAGGTACGTATGTTGTAATTTTTCATCTTGTCTTTCAAATAAGGTTATGACAAACCTGTACCACATCATGCACTAACATAAATTAACTTCATGGCACTCAAACTAACCACAGCCGTAATAAAAAAAAAAATTAAATACAACATATTCGTGTAATACATACCTGTGTGGCAGTGTGACAAGAAATAAGCTGTGGAGTTTATATTACTGTTTTCAAAACAATCTACTGAAACATTTTTCAGTTCTTTAACACGCCCCATAAAACACGACATTGTGTTCTACGTCGTCCCAAGTATAAATATGTTAGTTACCTACTTAACTAACGATTCATAATCACGTAGTCAGTCTTACAGCAGCTTGATTACCTTTTCCAATTTGAGTCCTCTGACTGAGTAGATAATCCGTGCTGACGATTACGCGATACCAACTGAAACTGCCCAGCAACGCACATTGCACACACGCTACCTTAGGTTAGGCACTTGGCCGTTGTAAGTAAAAGGTTGGTTTACTCAAGGGTAGTTAAATGTAATAACCGACATAAAATGGATGTTCAATACGTGCATTATTATTAAAAACACAGAATAGTTTGAAAGAAGCCCCATTGTGGAATGGCAAGCGGGGAAAGTGAAGAGGTGACACTAGGTAATTTTTGTAGAAGGTAGTAGACCCTCATTCTACATCTAGAAATTTCCCACATTTCATGAAATAATGATAGTTCATAGGCATTCTCAGAACAGCCCGCCACTGGCCCTTATTCTGTAACAGATAAAAGCCGTTCACATCCTACCACCCAATTTTTGTAACATCCATTTAAATATCTTTCAATCTATGCCTGACTCTTCCAAGTTCTCTTTCTCCTTCAAATCTTCATATCGTAATTCTGTAGGTCAATGCAATTGTCTGCTCTTCTGTGTGTGCCACATGCCCACCTCATTGTTCTTGGATATGACCATCCTAATATTTTATGAAGAATGTATATCATAAAGATCCTCATTATGCAGTTTCCTCCAGCCTGCTATTAACCCTCCTTAAGTTCTCCATATTTTCCTCATCACCATGAATCTATTCTCTGTCAACATGAAAGGCTAAGTTTCACACCTAAGCAATATAACAGGCAAAATTATAGTTTGGTATATTTGAATATGTTTTTAGATAGTGGCTATGAAGACAACAGATTCTAAACTGGAGGCAGCACCAGATTTTGCTCTATGTGGGCCACTATGTGTTTGGGTGAGCCAAACTATGTGTAATAAAACATGCAAGACACAGCAAGATGGCGCCGAGTAGCAAACAAAGTTCGATCGAGAGCGGAAAGTTTGTTTTCAGTGTAAAGGCAATATAAGTGTGGAAAAAGCCTTTGAAATTAACCAACAGAGTTCTGAAAGAAAAGTAATAACTGAAGAACTTTAATATCTACAACAATATTCCTACCTACCCCAATCGCAAAGGAAAAGTAGAGAAAAAGTGATCAGATATTGTGGCTAGCACAAATCCTCAAGCTCCCAAACCCAACCCAGCTGCTATTTATAACATCGAAACGGTGATAACCTCAAAACCATCTCACCTCCATAAAGAAGCATGTGGAACGAAAGCTCATTACACCACCCAATCATCAATTGTAAGAAAGGACAAGAAGAATTATCGTGATAGAAGACCACGAATCATCGCCTTGGGAGACAGCCACGCACGGGGAATTGCTGGCGAGCTGATGCATCAATCTAACCATCATCTCGACACTATTGGATATGTGAAACCAAATGCAAAGTTAATAGACTTGATCAATACTGCGAAAAGTGAGTTATGTAAATTAACCAAAAAATGACACTATAATTCTGATTGGTGGGTTGAATGACATTGATAAAAATGTCCATGTTAAAAACCTAACCTCAATAAGAAATTTTTAGAGGGCACCCAAAATACTAATGTCATCATACTTGAAGTGCCGGTGAGATATGATATAGGAGCTCGATCCAACATTAACAAACAAATAGAGAGCCACAATAAGAAGTTATGTAAAGTAATAAAAAGTTTCATGCATGTCAAATTGATCAAAGTAACAACTAACGGAGGATTTTACTAAGCATGGGCTGCATTTAAACAGTAAAGGTAAAGAGAAAGTGTCCACTGAATTACTAAAACATCTCTTTTAACTATACATAAGAAGCAAGAAACTGCAGCAATCTACCTACCCTGGAAGAGTGAATCTGTAGTAAAAGATACACGAACTATAAGGATTGCAAAACCTAATGAGGTGCCAAACATTAGTATAGATGCTGAGGATAGTAAAGTTTCAGGTATATTAAATGTTCAGCAGGGAGTCAATCATGTAACATGTAAAAACCCAACCACAACCACCAAAGATATAAGTAGAAATTCGAAACTTCAACGTAACTGTCCAAAAGTAAGGAATGATGATTTTTTATGGAGTTGAGAAATTGTAATAAAAGCAAAAGCATGGATACTATTTCCATATATCATCAGAATATTCGTAGCGTAACAAACAAAGTTGATGAATTAAGCATACATATGCAAACAAATTGCATT
>Ga0123352_10015074_pt1 | contig 12308 bp, 10 predicted proteins | sample TergutLab28metaG_FD_89700 | JGI IMG/M metagenome (GOLD analysis project Ga0123352, IMG submission 89700) | Labiotermes labralis P1 segment gut microbial communities from Petit-Saut dam, French Guiana - Lab288 P1 | ecosystem: Host-associated > Arthropoda: Insects > Digestive system > Gut ... | reverse complement strand
TACATACAGTCAATTGTATCAATACGACCTCTGGTATAAGTCACCTACATACAGTCAATTGTATCAATACGACCTCTGGTATAAGTCACCTACATACAGTCAACTGTATCAATACGACCTCTGGTATAAGTCACCTACATACAGTCAACTGTATCAATACGACCAGAGGTCGAGCACTTGGTTGTTCGAAACATGTAGAGAACTGGAATAAGAAAATATAAGAAAAAGAATTGTGCGTCAAGTTGGTTATTTACAAAGATTGTAATAAGATGCACGGTCAACAACATATTAATAAAAAATGATAATGTGTGTATTCAAGCTGTGCGCAACAGCATGCAACTTCTACCGTGTGGCCACTGTGTGCAGTACGAATCTGGTGAAAGTAAAATTGGGGACAGATGAGTACAAACAGAACGTCCATAAAACTTGAAGACACACAGACAAGTTAGTGGCGAGCCCGGATTTTTCAAGCGGGAGACACCATAAATGGGTACTGAGGACGGGCTGCTGACCTCCATCAGCGCCGCAGGCAAATTATTTAAAATTTTTACTTAAATATTTCAGCATCTTTATTCAATTTTTAAAACTGTAATTTGTATACTATTCCAGTTCCACGAAGAATATTACGTATAAATACGACCAGTTTTCCGTTGTCATGAAGCCACTGCAATATTTACAATTACGTTTCTAACAAGACAATTACATAGGGCACGGTATACAGGAATTATAAACAAAACCTTCATGATTTTAACTTTTAATACACGGAATTCTTACATACGGTAGGTGGGTGGTCTAAGAAAGGTCACTACGCTATGCAGATGTGACCTGCCCTAGCCATATTCGAAACAGTAACTTCCCCCTTGAAAAACCTTTTCCCAGTACCCCGTATGCATGTAGAAATTTCTTGTACACTCGTTAAAATGCCTGTACTACGCCTGCTGACAGTAAAAACCGAACGGTCCATCGACTCATCCATCCCTAGCAGCAAAGCTAGCCTCACATCCGGGAAATGTAATGAAGTTTAATTAATGTTTTAATTTCAAATTAAGCAAATTTGTTGTTGTCTTCGGTTAATACATACGCGTTGTGAATTATCGCAATTAATTGAAGACAGAGAAACGCCACGAATGCGCAAATATGGGGAAAGTAAAATGACTCGAATTATGATGGCAACTGTACGTCATGTGACTTCCAGTTCGGGACTTACAAAATTTCAGGCCGATGGATTTTTGTTCGACTGAGTGTACAAGCTCAGCCTTGACCGTCTATGGAAAAATTTCAACTGCCCCTTCAATGTCCACACCATATGCATTATATTATATTTGCAATCGTCAGTGTCAGCTGCCCTATTTTAAGATAAAAAATGTTATATTTTCAGGAATTCGAAAGCATTCTTTCACGACTTCGGCGCCTCAACAAACTGGCCACTGATCGTCCCATGTGTGACCCTGGCTACTCCAATGGGATATGTAATAAATGTACAGTGGGACAACAATGGTTAGATGACCCACTTGACTTACTGCCGGACTGGATGACGAGGCGCTCTGCAGTGGGCCCCCATTGTCACCACACCTTAGCGTTAAAGAAACCGTTGTCTATGGTTACGTTACATACCACTTCACGAATTGACACCGTATTGTTCAAAAGATAAGAAAGGAGAAGAAACGTGTTCATATTAACCTCCGATAACGTATCGAAAATCGTTTCGAAGAAGGGGGAAAATTCAATGAATTATTACAATGTGTGTGTGTGTGTATATATATATATATATATATATATATATATATATATGTGTGTGTGTGTGTGTGTGTATATATATATATATGTGTGTGTGTGTGTGCGCGCGCGTGTGGGTGTGCGTGCGTGCGTGTGGGTGTGCGTGCGTGTGTTTGTATGTTTGTGCGTGTGTGCGCATGTGTGTGTATGTGTGTGTGTGTGTGTCTGTGTACAGAGTGGTGTCAAAGTCACTTCACACTCACGATTAAACTCCTTGTCTCCAGTGTCGAGCCATGAAGAACTAGCCAGGTTAAAAGAGAAAGTGAAAGGTAAGTGCATCTTGTTCTGCGAAGGCAACTCCATGCATCCAACAACTTTCTTTTAACTTCGCCTCGGGCTATAAGCGCTGTTAGAATGTACTGCCTTTTACAACAGTAAACCTCTCACAGAGTCATATGTTTCATTAAACAAAGGTACTATGGCAACTTCTATTGGCGCTGCCAAAAAGAAAATATTACAAGAATGTGCCTGTTCGATTCGCCACGTTTCTGTCCGTTCCGTCCACACGCAATAATTGCAAAGGCCTTACCATATCTCCGGCGCCAGGTACAGATTTGTGGTAAGCAAAGTGACACTTTGACGGGGTTTTCTCCGAGTACTCCAATCTCCCCCTTATAAACCTCATTCCACGTGTGTTCCACTTTCATCCACGCATCGTCCATGGACAGGGGACTCGTTACAGGCAGCCCGGGCACAGTTTCTATTCACAAGGAAAAACAAACCCTTAAAATCCCTTAAAGCGATTTTCACAAAATTTGAAAATTAGAGGGGTTTATTGAAACTTGTCAGCACGTTCAAGTCCCGTTTACAACATGACACTTCACATGAAAACCTACACGCGTTTTCTTGCACTTCTTGTGTCTGATTTCTAAATTTCTTATCGCAGTGAAACACAAACAGAAGCTACGGAAAAATTAAAACGCGTTGCACAATGTGCTGACTACACTTTTATGCGATTTTCGCAAACCGTCTGTGAAAAGCGACTATTACTTTCGTCATGTCCGGGTCACCAGACGAATTTTCGTGAAATATATTTGCAATTTTTGCACACCTTTCTCAACACATTCCCTTTTTTTGGTAAGAATCGGATAAAAAATAGCAGACCCTTTACATCAATACCTACGAACATTTATAATATTTCGCTCTAACTGGTCGTCACGACCAAGGAAATTTTCATCTTCAGCAACACCGCTGTGAAAATATCACACCTCGCCGTTCATCCGGTTTCTGAAATTAGGTACAGGCTTTTCTGAATTTTTTCATTGCCATAACCCTTCCGATCACACTATGGCCCTGGGGTCGACTCAGCCTCTAGCAGAAATGAGTACTAGGAGTATTTCCTGGGGGTAAAAGCGGCCGGTGCTTAAGGCTGACAACCTTACCACCATCCTGGGTCACTGTCACGTAATCTGGGAACCTTAACTTCCTGGAACCCTCTGGGCACCTCGGGCCTGTAATGGGACTGATTTACCTTTTTTTACCTTTCTGGACTAGTCATAACTGTTATATTACTACGACTTGCTCGCCAGAGCGTTAATTGGGACAGACAGACGACATCGGACGAACATAAAGTCTCCATCCATCCCCAAGAGCTGTATGAGGTTTCCCAAACCGTTCACAAATGAACTAATTTCACAGACACATAAAAAATCAGAAGAGCTGGTGTAACTGTAACACTCGATGCTTCTATGCAGGAAGTATTTCCACCAGGTTACCTGCTGTTAAGTGTCACATATCACGAAGATAGAAATAGTAGGTTCCAGTGAAACGCTGTTGCTCATGTACCAGACCACGTGTTATCACGACGCAGAAAGCCGTAATATAAACCTGCGATAAGGTCGATACCACAAATCTGGTATCTGCTATCCTCAATGAGATCTTTAAAGGTTTTCCTCAGTTTCTTCCGGCGATCGCCTGGACAGTACGTTGAAATATTCTACATCAGCCTTTTTCCTAATCCTCAACTTCTCCGCATAGATGGTAACCTCCCCACATAAATCGGCGTTCTGTAAAACCTGCATTTTAAATAACGCTTGCAAACAGGCCTAATGTCTAATTATTAGCATATTAACCAACAAAACACAATTCATGACAAATACTAATCACCTATATGTTTCATCACCGGGGTGCCATCCTCAGACAGCCTTTCACATCGAAGGACATAATCCCAAAGCGTTAATCTAGGTACTGCATCGCTGTCATTGGAATGATAAAAATATTAAAATTCCAAAATACACAAAATTGATAGGAATAACATTACAATAATGTGATATCAAAATTATGTGACAGCTGTTCCACGCACAAGTTCGTAGCTAATGTAAAGTATTAATTATAAGAATATGTTCGGTACGAATAACATAAAATTCGCGAATGCTCAACAACCTAAAGCTGTCTACACCCACACAGACACAAAGGAAAACTTCATAAGTCCAATGCTGCTACATGGTTTAATGAAAACTTAATAAATAACTATGAACTTTTGAATTTGACATTCAGAGAACCGTGCATCGCGATATATTCTTATAATAAAACCAACGAGATGCGCTAATATCTCAAATTTATTTTTGGAATAGAACTCTACATGTTTCGCACAGTTTCTCTGTCCATCATCAGGAGTCTAGTAGTGTACACACAGCAGTAAGTATTTGTCGTACAGGTGATGCTGACTGCTTGCTAGCGGGATCAGGATCCCGCTAGCAAGCAGACAGCATCACCTGATGGACAGAGAAAATGTCCGAAACATGTAGAGTCATATTCAAAAAATAAATTTGAGAAATTAGTGCATCTCGTTGGTTTTAATATAAGAATAAGAAGCTATGAACTTGTACCTAGTACGGCTATCAAATAATTTTAATGTTACAGTACTGTAACTTCATATTTATCAATTTTATGAATTTTTAAATATTAAAGTTTTAATCATTACAATTAGGGCGCCGCATGCCTAGTTAGCGTGTTTGGATTGTATTCCTTTGATCTGAAGGACTCCCTGGGGATGGAACCCCGGGGCCGAAACATGTAGAAGATTAATATTTGTCATGAATTGTGTTTTAGGTGCATTTGTAAGTTTGTGTATTAATTATAAAAATATGGACGGTATGAATGACAAAAAGCTCGATGTGCAAGGCTTCCAAATTATAACGCTGCGAACTTGCTAGTCAAATCGAGCCGGCCACGACTAGTTCAGCGTCAAGTTTGAATGTCGTGTTCTTTTCCAGTGAGTCCACATGCACAAGATATCACCATCAGTTGTCTTTTCCTCGCAAATGAACTGACGTTCGGAATACTCTTACTTGCTTACTACATGGAGCAGAGTCATTCTTGAGAAGCTAACCGTTTGTCAGCTAGTCAAGAAATTCCTCGCATTTTATGGAAACCGAAGGTTCATTACCGCATTCACAAGTTCCCGCCAACTGTCCCTATCCTGCGCCATCTCGATCCAGTCCATACTCCCACATCCCACTTCCTGAAGATCTATCTTAATATTATCTTCCCATCTAATTCTGGGTCTCCCCATTGGTCTCTTTCCCTCAGGTTTCCCCACCAAAACCCTGTATACACCTCTCCTCTCCCCCATATGCGCTGCACGTCCCACCCATCCCATTCTTCTCCATTTTACCAATCGAACAAAATTGGGTGGGGAGTACAGATCATTAAGCTCCTCATTATATAGTTTTCACCATTCCCCTGTCACCTCGTCCCTCTTATGCCCAAATATTCTCCTCAACACCCTAAACTCAAACACTCTCAGCCTACCTTCCTCCCTCATTGTAAGCGACCATGTTTCACACCCACACGAAACAACAGACAAAATTATAGTTCTGTATACCTTAATCTTAAAATTTTTGGATAGAAAACTGGAAGACAAAAGATTCTGCACCGAACGGTAGCAAGCATTCCCTGACTTCAATCTACATTTAATTTCATCCTTTTCTTATTTTATATTGCAAATTACAATCTAGTCAATTAGATAGAGTAATTAGTAAGGTTGAGGTAAGAAAAGGTCGTGAGGCAGGCACCATCCATCGGTAGTTCACTGGAGTTGTGCTGTTGAGCTAAGTCTTCCGGCCATAATCGTCTGAGTCGTCTGTAGACCGAGGGGTTGAAGAGAGCTCTGATCAGTTGATTACTGTGCTCAGTGCTGCGGTTTTTGTATTTGTTGGCATTGATTCGAACCACTTCCGTAACGTACGGGATTTCGAAGTCACTGTGCAAGGTTTGGTTGGAGACGTACCGGGTGTCACTGCTGATCATTCTGAGCATTTTTTACTGGAATGTTTGGAGGATCTTGATGTTGGATGGCTTGCTGCATCCCCATAGCTCTATCCCATATGTCCAGACAGGCTCTATCCCATATGTCCAGACAGGTCGCAGCATTGCCTTGTATACGGCTAGTTTGCTGTCTAGGGATAGCTGTGAACGTGCGTTTATTAGCCAGCTCATGTTTTTGAGTTTAAGTTCCAGCTGGCATCGTTTGGCTTTTATGTGCGTCTTCCACGTTAGTTTTTCGCCTAGGTGAAGTCCTAGGTATTTTACTTCTTTTTTGACAGGTATGGGAGTATTGTGGAGATTTGCTGGCGGACAGGTGCCTCGTCGTGTAGTGAATGTTACCTGTGCGGACTTAGTTGGATTACTTTGATTCTCCACTGTTGCAGCCAGTGTTGGAGTAGGTTGAGATGATGCTGGAGTTTTTCAGTTGCGCGTACGGGGTCAGGATCTGATGACAGCATGGCAATGTCATCGCGAATGTCGCCAGGAGCGTGTCCTGTGTTGTTGGGACATCGGCAGTATATAGCAAATAGAGTAGCGGTCCCAGGACGCTGCTTCGTGGTACTCCTGTTCTAATGGGGTGATAGTTCGTCCTCGATTTTGACTTGAAAGTAGCGTTCGTTTAGGTAGGATTTTAGGAGGAGGTAGAGGTGGTCATGGAGATGAAGTTTCAGTTTATATAGTAGTCCTCTGTGCAAGCTTCTAGTTTATGTGGAATCGCCATTGATGCACCTGTAGCAGTTTTCACAGAAAATGTTTACCTTACCGAAAAGAGTGCTTAATCTAGAATACGGATTTGTTTAATATTTCTGACGTCTCGTGGAAATAGGATACGTGTTTATATGGCCAACGTCAACAAAATATAAGGGGAAAATATAAACTATGATTTTAAGCAGCGTCATATCTGCAGTGTTATTAGCTTCAAGATAATACGTCATCTCAAATAAATTAACGAAAACGAACTATTCATAATTACAAAGAGAGCACAAGGATGTATTGTTGTTATAATTCAGTGTTAAGTTCTGATGCTATATACAGCATTATACAGGGTGTTTAAACTGAGAACTTTACTAACAACACGTGGCGCTTACGTAAAGCTAGTATCTGCGATTTCCGTTAACAAAGTTTTCCTGCAGAAGTTCAATATTGTTTTAGATTTAAGACACCATGTCCGCCACCTGTGAATGGATTCCGGTGACACCCCAGATAGTGCAGACATTTGTCATGAGGAATTATAGCAGGTTTTCGATCATATTCCTAAGTACCATATGAAATATGCGTTAGGAGATTTTAATGCAAAATCGGAGAGAGAAGTTATTTTCAAACAGACAATTGGGACTGAGAGTCTGCATCAGGAGGGTAATGATAGTCCCACGTTAATATCTAGCACAATGTTCCCACACCGAAACATTCACAAATACACCTGGACTTCCCTTGATGGGCAGACTAACAACGAGATTGATCACATATTGATAGACATGAGAAGGCATTCGAGTACACTCGATGTATGATTTTTCAGGGGAGCTTACTGTGATACTGATCACTGTCTGATGGTTGCAAAAGTTAGGGAAAGATTGGCAGTAAGTAAACAAAAAAACAGAAGTTTAATGAGGAAAGATTTAACCTCAGGAAGCTAAATGAGCTGGAGGTTAGGAAACAGTATCAGATTGAGATTTCAAACAGGTTTGCAGCTTTAGAGAACTTAAATTATAGCGAGAACATAAAGAGGACTTGGGAAAACATTATAAAGAACATCAAAACCTCAGCCAAAGAGTCTAGGTCTGCACGAATTGAAACAGCATTAACCATGTTTTGATGAAGAGTGTTTAGGTGTATTAGATCAAAAGAAGCAGGCTAAAATGCATTGGTTACAGGGTCCAAACAAAAGCAATGTAGATAATCTGAATACTTAAATACGTGAAGTAGCAGACATTTCAGGAACAAAAAGAAGGAATATCTGAAAGCTAAAATTGAGGAAATTGAAACAAACAGTAAGATAAAAAAAGTTAGGGACTTGTATAGGAGCAACATTGACTTTAAGAAGGGTTACCAGCCTAGAACCAATATATTAAAGGATGAGAAGGGTGATATGGTTGCAGACTGCCACAGTATTTTGGTTAGGTCAGGAACCATATCGCTCAGCTATTGCATATACATGGGGTTATTGATGTTAGGCAGACAGAAATACACACAGCAGAACCACTAGTGCCTGAGCCAAGTATCTTTGAGCTTGAGTTGGCTATTGAAAAGCTAAAAAGCCACAAATCACCACGTATTGATCAAATCCCAGCAGGAATGATTAAGGCAGGGGGTAGAACAATTCGCTATGAGATCCATAAACTTATAATTTCTATTTGGAATAAGAAGGAATTGCCTGAGGAGTGGAAGGAGTCGATCATTGTACCTATCTATAAGAAGGTCAATAAAACAGACTGTAGTAATTATAGGGGCATACCACTTGCCAACTACGTACAAAATATATCCACCATCCTGCTGTCAAGGTTAACTCCATATGCAGAGGAAATTATTGGGGATCATCAGTGTGGATTTCGACGCAACGGATCAACTACTGATCATGTATTCTGCATTCGTCAAATACTTGAAAAAAAAATGGGAAATGGAATAATAAAGTTTCTTTTCTTTGGCATCGTCACCCGTTGTGTCTATTAATCCATGTCCCTATTTGTTTGTCAGAGCGAATTAAATTTTTAGAACACTGTGCAGTCAAATGTCATCTACTACACGTTTCAGCCGTTTTACCATCATCAGGTAGATTTTACAACAAGATATACGGAAAAGAATAGAGCGGTGGAGGCCTCCCCTTCACAGTTAATACACTGAAATTCACAAAATTTAGACTATTATTAGGGAATAATTGCCCAAATTTTAAATTTCGTATTTTATTGTTTCCAAGTAAAATCTACCTGATGACAACCATAGGCCGAAATATGTAGTAGATAACAATTGAATGTATAGTGTTCTAAAAGTTGTGTCCGTTCTGACAGTAAATACAGACAATGAATACAGAATTTGTTCTAGACCAATACTACGTCGTATTGAAATTTCGAACTACTTCACTTCCTTGTAACAACTTCGATCAGAGTCCGTTCAGTTGTTTTGCAAATAAAACATGAGTACTTTATCATCATGCGTTTCTGCACTTCGCACTAATCACACATGAAACTGCTCTGACAGATGGCACTCACCTCAATATCAGCTACCCTGTTGTTCAAACTGTCATCGAGTTCTTCCAGTCTCTGGTTGTCGTCCTGAGCTTCGGTCTTCCTGTCAACGGGCACTCTGAGTTTCATGGCTCGCTGTACCCTGCACAGACAGACACTCTGCTCATACCGACACCCACTGAACTGCCTGTATTAATGCTGTACACTAGCCAGCGTTTCTATGTCCTACTTACAGTCGTCTTGTGCTGGCGAAGCTCTAGTACCAGTGCCTTCGGCACCATTTGATCTACTCTTCCGCCACAGCAGTGACAAAAGGCAGCAGGCCGAATACAGCCACCTCTCTTTACGAGGGAGTACTTGAACTCTAATGCCACGGCACACATTCTAGGCCATTTAACGTTAGGTGGCTGGTTGACTGAATTTTTTTTAATTTGAAAAAACAACAGAAACAATGTGGTTATAATTTTGAGGTGTGCCATCCCCGTTGTCTGTTTAATCTATAAGGTGAGGTAAATTCAGTCAAAAACACAACTACGAATATATGGCTAAATGATGGTGTTTATTATCAATAGAAAACTACATGTTTCGGCCTATAGCGGCCATCATCAGGTTTTGACAACTTTCTTGCTATAGGCCGAAACATGTATTTTTTTATTGCTAATAAACACCATCATTTAACCGTATATTCATAGTTGTGTTTTTGACTAAATTTACCTCACCTTATAGAAACAATGCGGCACGGCTGTATTAAAAAAAGTTGCTTAAGGAATAAATAATCCATAATAATCCGACGTTGTAACAATTGTAAATACCAGCTGCGTTTGATTTGCCATAACAAAAGTTATGTATCAACGGATTACGTCATTATTATTGCATATTATACAGCACAACTGGGATATCGTACCTGAAGATGACAACTGTAAAACTGGTGACGTCTCTCAATTTGCAAAATACTTTTAACGCATGTCCACTTTGGTTTTAAATTACGTACTGTAATGCCTGAAGATGGACGAAGACGACCAAAACAATGTTGGATTTATGAAATTTGTTGAGTTTGACGGCAGTGTAAAAATTATTGCTAATTTGTCACAGCACAACGGGATGAATTTCATCAAAATAAATCAAGTTTCAAATTTATTAAATTGAACCGTCTTTACACAACATCCAAATAACAGTTGCAAATCTACAACTGGTTAATTAAGCAACACGTTTCGGCCTTGTTCGTCCATCATCAGGCTTACAAAAGATGGTGTTAATTAAGGTACATTCGTTCGCTATACCGATGGGATCCCATAGTTTACATTGGTCTTTGTCTTTTTAAAAATTATTTACTATTGATTAAAAACGATATAATACAATAAAATATAAAATGTTATATAATTTAATATCCAATTGGTCTTTGTCTTTTTAAAAATTATTTACTATTGATTAAAAACGGTATAATACAATAAAATGTAAAATGTTATATAATTTAATATCCAATGTAAACCATGGAATCCCATCGGTATAGGGAACGAATGTACCTTAATTAACACCATCTTTTGTAAGCCTGATGATGGCCGAACAGGACCGAAACATGTTGCTTAATTAACCAGTTGTAGATTTGCAACTGTTATTTGTATGTTTTGTAAAGACGGTTCAATTCAATACATTTGTTACGTGTACACATCGGGATGGAAACAGTCCAATTCAAGATCATGTTTGATAATTTTAATAGCAGATTATCCAGTCATCACTGCGGCATGTCGAATTGACGTCGTTGATAGGCTGTGTGTTGAACACCCATGCACTGCATGGAGATATATATCATTAGGGTTACGTATGGCTGTAAACATAACTAGACGGACAATGTACGTATAACATAACATTCGGGCTCGTACGTGCAACTACTGTTGTAGGGAAAAAAAACAATAAATATTACATATTTTGAATGTGTGTTTGTAGCCTTAGTTATCCAGCATGCCATGAGCAAGAGCCATATTGTCACCTGTGGGATGTCCAGCTGTACAATATTTTAACACTTTATCTCATAAACGGTACGATTTTCGAAAAAAAAAAAGTTACTGAACACGAAATTTGTTTTGATTTTCTATACAACTTTTGTCTGAAACATTCCTCACTCACTCTAAGAAGAACTGAGTGAAACATGATCAAAGACATATATCGGTCTTCATGTAAAGTACCCGTTATTCTTGCCACATTTTTAATGAAACTTGAAATTTCTCAATAGATTTTCGAAAAATATTCAAAAATCAAATTTCATGTAAATCCGTCCAGTGGAAGTAGAGTTCGTCCACGTGGGCAGACAGACATACAGACGGATAGACATAACGAAGCTAATAGTTGATATTCGCAATTTTGCAAACGCGCCTAAAAATGGAGTCTTACTTCATTATTTATGACTGACTACAGGAATTCCTTTCCTTACAGAAGTACTATTTATACTGCACATTTATTGGCTGTGTTCTTTACGTCGAAGCCTTATGTGTAATCAGAAACAGATTAAACCATAAAGGTTCCGTTTGACACAACTTTCATTTATACAGTAAATCTCTTAAACGGAACCTGATCATAAAGGAAACCTCTCTTTGGTGGAAAACGTTTACAGTCCCGAGGATCTGGAGTCCAGATGGTCCCAACTTGGGAGTACCTGTATTGAAAGGAACCTGCTTGCAAAGGAAGAAAATTTCGGTCCTTTGTGGTCCCGTCATAGGCAGGCTTCAGTGTATATAAACTTACGAACATTTCATGTACCACAGACTACACGTTTCGGTCCGTTACCTGGACCATCTTCAAGTCTGTTACAGAAATACATTACATTTCACGTTCTAAGGTGTGCTAAGACTGATATCCCGATAATAAGCAGCTCGGTGTATTAAAACTTACAGTCGAACACACCTATATTTTCCTCTAATATTACAGAAGGATTATAACAACGACATGTTTCGGCCCTATATGTGCGCCATCTTCAGGTTGTGACCGGACTATCGGATCAGTTATACAGGAATGCGTGGAGCGTTCTAGGGGAGTTCTGGGGGAGGGGGGCGGGTCGAGATCTCATTATAACAGTGGGTACCATGGTCC
>Ga0123352_10015072_pt1 | contig 12310 bp, 8 predicted proteins | sample TergutLab28metaG_FD_89700 | JGI IMG/M metagenome (GOLD analysis project Ga0123352, IMG submission 89700) | Labiotermes labralis P1 segment gut microbial communities from Petit-Saut dam, French Guiana - Lab288 P1 | ecosystem: Host-associated > Arthropoda: Insects > Digestive system > Gut ... | reverse complement strand
TCCAAATATTCTCCTCAACACCATGTTCTCAAACACCCTCGGCTTCCTTTCCTCCCGCAATGTCAGCGACCAAGTTTCACACCCATACAAAACAACAGGCAAAATTATAGTTCTATATATCTTAATCTTTGAATTTTTGGATAGCAACCTAGAAGACAAAAGATTCTGCACCGAATAATAGCAAGCATTTCCTGACCTCAATCTGCTCTTAATTTCTTCCGCAATAGAATTTTTATTTGTTAATGTTGTTCCCAAATATTTAAAGTCTTCCACCCTCTCGAAAGTACTATTATCAATCCTCACACTCTGAATGCGTCCTGCATTCTGATCTCGAGACATAACCATGTACTTAGTGGTATCAGCAATTACTTCCATTCCAATCTCCCTAGTAGCAGCTACTAACGCTTCTTTCTGCATTTTCCTTTAGAGTATGTATACTTCCTCCCAGTATATTAACATCATCTGCATAAGCCAGAAGCTGATGTGTACCATTTAGCTTCAAGCCATCCTGGTTTACCTGAACCCTCCTAATGGCGTACTCTAAAGCAAAGTGGAAAAGCTCAGTCACTACGACTACAATACACCAGATTCACAACGTGAAGTCTTTCAGTGTTAAAACAGATGGCACATATAGCTACCACTGTCCTTCAAAATGGTTAATAATGGAATGACTTTTGGAGCAGCAAAGTGTGTCCTTCAGTAACGTACCTTCCCACAGTTGATATATTCCACAGCACTCTCCCGGAAGAGGAAATAGACAAAATCAGAAGTCTCAAATGAACCAACGAACTGCGGTTCATTAAGCCATTTGCTGTCGAACTGCTTCGTACGAATGGTAGAGCTGGTGACTCCTGTCAGGCTGCGGGAAATAGCCGGATCAGCTCCGGAGAAATCCATGGGGCTCCCAGCGAAATAGTGCCCAGAGTGGGTCAGTAGTGCCGTAACGTTGGCTTCGGGGCTGTAAGGGCAGCGGGCCACCCCTCGCACCAACTCCAGCACACTGTTCACATTCTCAATCTGCATCACAATAAGCTTCATTTATTGAATTCCTAATTTCCTTATAAGACATTAATTGTGGAATAAACCATGCTTTTTGAACAGCAGTACGCGAATGCAAGCGCTTTCTTATGAATGTGAAGTGTAAACGGTTTTTTCATCCCCCCTAAGATGTCGTTTTTTTTTGTTTTTTTTTTTAAGATTTACTACAGAGAAAGTATGTACAGCATGTATGAGGACAAATAAAACTGTTCCCCTAACCAATCTGAACAAATATTCATACAACAACAAAAGTGAAATAAAACTGAATATAAATAACAGCCGTGAAAAGTCTATGACAGAATATGTTTCGGTCATTTATGTTTGTATTTCTTGTACATGGTGGTCAGGTCGGCTACAGTATAATTCCCGATTTGTTGGGGTGGGAAGGGCAGTGACCAAAAAACTAAGCTAAGTCGGTGGATGATAACTGGGATGGGCTCAATGTTTACAGTATCGTGCAAGTGGGAAGTGGGTGTGCTTTTGGGTGATTCCGATGAATCGGAGACACTCTGACTGGATAACTGGGCGTTGAGGCAGTTGGAGGGACAGGGGCGGCGTAAGTAAGAATGGATCGAAACAGTAATTTGTAGAGGGATAACGTCTTGGACTGTGTGAGCGTTGAATCTCTGACGGGGAATGGGAAGATGTTACAGAGAACGCCTGTGGCTTTGATGGCGACGGTGTACAAGTACTGGGTGTAGAGAAATTCTGGGTCTCGCACAAGGCCTAGATAGCGTACTGCCGAGGCTCAGAGCACAAACATGTCGTACCTACTCCTTACCGTTCGCTCGAAAACCTTGTATTGAAAAATGTATTTGGCAAAAAAAGAGGTGTCACTGCCCTCTGCACTAACTTGTTTACACTCTATGAAATAAAACAGCCACTTAACGCTCGATATGCACTCTAATAAGCACGAAGGTCTTGGAGTAGAGTGTCCCTCATTTTTGTCAGATTTTAACGTTTGGTTGTGAACGCGCCAGGAACATGGACCTGCTTGTTGTTTATTTCCATCCTATACACATACAGGAATTCTAGAATGATAATATTGCAACACCAACCCGTAAAGTAATTAGTTTTGTTTCCTGTTTGAAAGGTCCGAGGTTCAATCTCCGAATATGGCCATCCTGAAATAACGCTCGGGCCACTTCATGTTTGACGTGTCTGTAATGGTGACTACGATCTTCGGCGATGCGACGCTCTCCAGTTTGGTGGGAAGGTACAAACGTCCCGTGGGAACCTGCTGCCTCTCTATTCAGGGTAGAAGAGCAAGCAACGTGGAAAAAAGATGTGATATAGGGACGGCCACGAAACGCAGAAGCGCTGGCAATCGGTTCCGCCGAAACGTCGGTACCTAGCTGCGAAAACGACAGGGCGTCACATCCCGCTGTATGTCAGTACACTCACCTCCCTCCAGGAGCACTGAGGTGAGAAGGCGTTGGTGCCGCAGGTGAAGACCCTCTTGCCGCTGGCCAACAGCACCTTCACAAAGTTATGGCAGCTCGTCTCGGCCTGTCCCTTGTTCTGACACAGCTCCACCTTCTCGGGTGGCGCCAACCATGGCGCCTTCTCTAGCTGCGTCAGGCCTCTCAGCGACAGCCGGTACAGTGCGTCCCTGTGGACACGGTGGAAACCTGTCTTAACATGGCAACGGTGGGAGCTCCAGCCAGTGACGGAAAAAATGTCTTCAGTTGACTGTAAATTAGAAATCAAGAGTCTGACTATTCCACTAAATGTAAAATTCACCCTAGAAGAGGCCATGAAAGCCCTGAAGAGAAGCAGAGGTACAGCTCGGCTCTTTAATCTCGGCACTAGATCGAGTGGGTGCTCAACGCCAAACCCGTGCCGCTTTACCCCGGGGAAAAGACTCGATAATCATTATACAGGAGGCTGGATGGGTCCTAGGACCGGTCTGGACGGGAGTGAAAAATCTCGCCCCCACCGGGTTTCGGTCCTCGGACCTTCCAGCCTGTATCCAGTCGCTATACCGACTACGTTATCCCACCACTTGTGACAATTTGTATTTACGGTTATTTAACTGCACTCAAGAAGTCAAGCTTTACAGCAATAAATAAGCTCACACAATTGTGAATACAAAAGGATGCCAGGGGACGCATTCACGCGACTCAACACAATGCCAACCTGTTGATCTGCCTGATACACAGCTCCCATAGTCTACTGGTTGAGATTACGCTTTCTCGTCTCAACCTTTCGACGCCCAATGTCAACTATAGTGGTCGTACCGCACCGCTAACCTCTAAATTTGCATTTTATATATTTATTCAACAAATATAGGTACTGAATATTTTTAACATGGTATATACTATCCGTTTTTTTTTCTCTTCAAAATGCAGTTTGTTTCATAATTCTAACGTATTTGGTTCCTGTATTATTCACAATTTATATACAGGTGTGCTAAAATTAAAAAATATAATTCCGGCGCCAAAAGGTTAATCACGATACCATGTAACGAACAGACCAACTCGCCAGTATGTGTTGACGTCATGACTACGTCACGCGCCACTGTCTACATCAGCGCCTGCTCTCTCAAAACGTTTCGCGCTGAAGTCATATCGGTCTCACATGATATCAACAAGCAAAACATGACAATAGTCCCGGTACTGCTTCACCTCAGGGATCTATATGTCCCAGAGGCAGAGCAGTCGGCAGCACGTGAACTATAAATCTCGTGTTGCCAATAGAACTTTTTCCCTCGCAACCAACCAACATTTAGGGCGGAGTCTAAGCCGGTATACTCGTATTAGCTTGTGGTGTGCGCACTTATCGTAAATGTATGAGTGATGGTTTAGAAGGGCGACTGTCACTGCAGGCATAAACATACAGCAACGTATGTTTAAAAGTACGGCACAGGCAAAAATATTGCCTTCTAAATTAGCACGATCTTCACCAAATATTAATTGCATTATTCTTCGAGCGATGTTTCATTTTCCTTTGGTAAAAATATTAATGGATTCAGTCCTCTGCTGCGTTTGGCTGTAGAAATATGAATTTATAAACAAACAAATTACTTCGGAAAGGCGTTGCCTGAATGTGTTGTGTCTCCACCCAACACAGACAGTTCTGTAAGGTGCTGAGGGCCTGCACTGCAGTATTCCTGCAAGATCGATGTATCATCAACACAAACTCTGAAAATAGCCATCCTTATGTGGTAACAAGCATAAATGCAAAGTCACGTGACAGGCATGTCACGCTGTGTCGTTGGGTAAATAACTCTTCGACGTTTCGAAGGTTGGTGTCTCTCTTCATTTTCAAGGTCACGCAGTCCAAGAAAAGTACTCTTCAGCGTTAACATCCCAGAACACTTGACTGTTCGGCAACAAAGCTGGGTGGACCTCAAATTATAGACACTGTAGCTCTCTTCAACACTTCATGTTTTCACGCCGATAAGACACACATCGCCGTCATTTGGGTTAGTCTAAGGTGTCGTCTGATCTAGTAGGTAGGTGTCTCGTTTGGGAAAAATATACCCCCCCCCCCCTACATTTCGCTACCATAAAGATGGAGGCAGGAAAGTTCCTCCGTAACGATGATACCCACCGGGCAGGTTACGCTGCGTTGAAACTCATCACAACGTGCAGTTTCATCGAAGTGAAAACACCAAATCTTGAAGCCTTGAAACTGCAATCATGACTCTGAATGGTAACATCAGAAGTTAAAAATACAAGTCAGCTAAATTCGAAATAGCAGGCTCACTGACTGAAACTCAGTCTCTCCATAATGCGCAGCTGCAAACAAAAGTCACAGCGAACACACAACTTGCCCTCATACGCCCCTGTGCAACTGTCACTAATGACAGCTAAGTATCTTGATGGGGGGCAGTGACAACGGTTGTGTCGCGATTCGAATCAAGAAACTGAGCAAAACTACGTAAACCTTTAACCCCGGTTTTGTGTGACCCATCCGGGATTCGAACCAGAACAGCGGGCGTAGATCAGTCAGAATACTCAATAAGCCACGGATTCCATTTCCGGCCAAAGAAGAGACGTACATGTGCAACGTAAAGACCAGCCCTGGGGCCCATCCGGCCCCCTAACCAACAGTACATAGGGATTGCTACATTTAACTCCACCCACTGTCGTAGTTTGGAATGCGTGCAGCTCCAACACCAATCCCGCAAATGGTGTGGCACTCTAACTCAACACAGAGACAACTTCAGTTTCTACCTCCACATTGTCACCCCCTCGGTCAGAATTCAAGCAAGTTGTTACCCAAGCGGCACGTGTGCAGGCAGCACTCACTTTCGTACACAAATCGAATACATGCCGCACGTAGGATTCAAATAATTGAATTCAAACACGCGTGACATTACTGTAAAACACTGGAACACGTTGCTAAGAAGCATGTAGCGAGTGGAAACAATGACCAGCATTTAATACAGCAACGCGAAGTACATGTAGGTGTAAAAGTCAGAACAGATCTCCCAAAAGGGCGTGACTCCAAACGACTCTGACCTTGAGATATGTGATTTGCTGCGCTGTGGTGAATATGCATCATTCCATGTAATGAACCAACTCCACGTTCGTTAAATTCTTTAACATTTCCCTCACAGGTGCGGCGAGTGCAAGAGAGTACCTGGAACACGAATACGTCGCGTCTCATTGTTCAAATTACAACCACGCACACAATAAACAACCACTTTCGCCAAACGTCGTTTTCGAATTCTAAACACGCAAATCACTTGGCATTCGACGGAACAGACTTCCTTGTCTGTTGGCAGTGCGTGAACCACTGGAATTACGGTATTATATCCGTTTCATTGAACAGGTGGTGTGAAATTGGTTGGCAGGTGTGTGGGTTCATTGGTCACAACATATAAGATGCAACGAGGTCGGACATTTGCACTTGCAACAACTGCCCCGCGTGGCCGACAGATGGCAACTGCATGAAATGAAGTACTCGGTTCGTGATTTCTTTTATACTGCCTGAACGAAAATGCTTGTCAATAACACGCAACCAAATGCTACGCGTGTTACATGCTGCAGCCGTAACTACTAAGATTGGAGGGGAATGTAGCGCGCAGAGGTAAATGTGATACCGTCCTTAATAAGCATCACATCGTAAGAACATACAGGGAAATGTAAGTATAGTCCTACACATTTTAATTTCGGTGCCAGACGTAGCTGAGAGCTCAGCTTCACGCCCCAGCCGATTAACACCGCACGTGTCCCCGGTACATATCGGATGGGTCCTAGAATCGCTCTGAACGCTCCTGTAAAAGAAACACGAATACGTACAAAATTTTGGCAAACATAATGCAATCAATTTCCGAAACAGCGGTGCAGATGGGCGGACAATATCAAACTTGGCCCTACGGAAAGTGTGTGAAGGTGTGTGTATTCACTTCTCAAGGACTCTCTGCTCATTAATTACTATGCACTTCTGCTGCTGTCTCGAGTTGTGCAAAACAAGAACGCAGCGGTAAGCAAGCATATGCGCCGCATGCTGCAAAACTGAAAATACCCACATACAGCGAAATGGTTGTATTTTAGTGCTTCGTGCGATTTTCAGAATACCCAGCGATTATTTTTCTCAACAACATTAACCGGCTGGTATCTAATAAAAATGCAATGTTGTCTGTGTGCTAGGAATTCAGTTCAACATGACTCAGATGAAGCTTTACCAGGATTACACTTTTAACATGTAAATTCATTTATTAGTCACCAGCGTATTGTTAAGTTGGACTTGCAGTTTAAACTGTAAACAAAGAAAATAAATCATGTAAATTTTAGGCGTCTTCCTTATTTTTGTTTGCCGAATGTTGTCCAGAAGTCAGCATGCGTGGTCGGACAATTAAGTTCGTAAACTCGCCACCGTGTGCTTGTCGTGGCAGCACTGGACAAAAGCCTTAGTATGGTTTCATGACGTTTACATATCAGCGTTTCGCAGCTGTGTTGTTGTTGATCTATGGCAGTCTCTTTCTGAGTGGCTTCTATTACTGTCTGCGTGTGTTTTGGTGTGCCGCCGCGAGAATGTCGAAGCTTGAATTAGAACAGCGAACGAACATTAAATTTCTTGTTAAACTTGGAAAGAGTGGAAACGAAATTAGAGAAATGTTAGTGCAAGTTTACGGGGAAAATGCTATGAAGAAAACAGCAGCTTACAAGTGGGTGAAACGTTTTTCTGAGGGAAGAGAAAGTGTCACTGACGAAGAGAGATCAGAACAGCAAGCAACAAGCAGAACTGAAGCAAACATTGAAAAAATTCGTTAAACTGTGCGTGAAAATTGTCGGCTCACGGCCAGGAGCATAGCAGAGCAAGTTAACATCGACAGTGAAACAGGAAAATCTTAACTGAAGATCTTGACATGAGGAGGTGTGTGCAAAAATGGTCCCAAAGGAGTTCACCGAAGAACAAAAGCAAAGAAGAGTCACAATTTGCCAAGACCTTTTGGAGAGGCAAGATGACATTTTGGGTCGTGTCATCACAGGTGATGAAATATGGGTCTACCAATACGACCCTGAAACGAAGCGGCAAATTGCACAATGGAAGACTGCCAATTCCCCACGACCAAAAAAATTCCGTCGGTCCTAATCAAGAGTCAAAACAATGTTGATGACTTTTTTTATATTAGAGGGACTGTTCATTATGAATTTGTACCAACTGGATAAACAGTCAACCAAGTTTACTATTTGGAAGTATTGGAAAGGTTGCGTGAATAAGTTAGACGGAAACGACCCGAACTTTTTGCCAACAGCTCATGGATCTTGCATCACGACAATGCACCTGCTCACACGGCACTGTGAGGGAGTTTTTAGCTACTAAACAGATAACTGTGTTGGAACACCCTGCCTATTCACCGGGATCTAGCCCCAATGACTTTTTTCTGTTCCCGAAGATAAAGGAAATATTGAAAAGAAGGCATTTTGATGGCACTGATGACATCAGGAGAAATACAACGGCAGCTCTGAAGGCCATTCCACAAAACCAGTTCCAAAATCGTTTTGAAGGGTGGACTAGGCGCTAGCATCGGTGCATAGCTTCCCAAGGGGAGTACTCTGAGGGCGGCCACGGTGGTATTCAGCAATGAGGTATGTAGCACTTTTACCACGATGAGTTCGCGAACTTTACTGTCCGACCACGTATGTATCAGGAAGATCCTGCCATCAGCCATCTCCACACAGGTTCTCTTGGTTTTTCTCTGACGTCAAGCAGATACTGAGATGTTTCCGAAGTTCAAAGTTGCTACTTCGTATTTCTTGTGCAACCCTGCCCATTTAAATTTATCAAAACTCATCCCTCGCGCTAAACACATTGTTTTTCCCAAACACAGGTCGTTATTGGCCACAAAATTACAGTCCCCGTGAACCTTGTGTCAAGCCACTAATTCAACATTCTTACGCCTTAATTTTTATACATATGAGAAGGATAAGGTAAAACCTGGTAACATACAGGAGAAATGAAACTTTTCTCTCTTCTTTCACCACTTCCCCTTTTCATTCATTCGTCTGTTATCCTTTCGCATCTCTCTGGGCAGTACAAGGACGGCTTCGGAACCTTCAGAGCCGAAAATTTTTCTGTAACATTAGGGTGTAAGCCCGCGTAACAAATCTGCAGTCTCCATGACATCTCTTGAGTCTGCGCATTCCCTGTAAGACACCGCCCTGCTACGACCTTCCTGTCTTTCGCAGTTTGGTTCGACTGACTACGAGCTGTTCACTAATTCCAGATTTTTTTTGAGAAACTGATATTCGATCAACTGCTCTGGGAATTCCCCTCCTGTAGAGAACCTTATGGTTCATTACCGCAGTCACAAGAACTCACCACTAGACCCCCCCAAATCACATTTTCTACATCTATGCACCATTAACCACGAAGGACCTTATAAGTATGGAAGTGATCTTTCTTAATATTTCTGGATAAAAATTCTGCATCTGTTTCTCGTATCACCGTGCTTGACACGTGCCCAGCCCTGGGGAGACCATGATGCCCCCACTACGTAACTTTATACCACTACTGCACTAAGGAAAGTAGTTCGAGCTGCCAATGAACCGTACAATGTCGAATGACTTCCAAGAAGCTAAGACACGACAGCCAACTACATACAGCATTTCAACGTGGCGTTGACAGGTTCTGAAAAACTGTTTACTGTGCAAACCGTTCTAACATTTCATAACAAATTAACCCTTAAAGTCGAGGGGTTACTGCAGTATTTTGAAGTAAATACGCTCTGTATTTTGCCTTACTTACTCCATGGAGCACTGTCCTTCTAACTGGTTCAGTCAAAAAATTCCCCGCATATTGTGTAACCCGAAGGTTCATTACCGCATTCACACGTGCCCGCCACCTGTCCCTATCCTGATCCACATCGATCCAGTCCACATCGATCCAGTCCATGCCACCCACCCCACTTCCTTTAGATCCATCATAATATTATCCTCCCATTTACGCTTGGGTTATCCAAGTGGTCTCTGTCCCTCAAATTACCCCATCAAAACTCCGTATACACCTCTGCTCTCCCCCATACGTGCTACATGCTCCGACCACCTTATTCTTCTCGATTTTATCACCCGAACAATATTAGGTGAGGAGTACAGATTAAGCTCCTCATTATGTAGTTTTTCTTCTCTCTCCTGTAACCTCGTCCCTCTTAGACCCAAATATTCTCCTCAGCACCTTATTCTCAGACACCCTCAGCCTACGTTCCTCCTTCAATGTAAGCCACCAGATTTCACGCCCACACAAAACAACAGGCAAAACTTAATTCTGTATATCTTTAATTTTTATATTTTTGGATAGTAAACTGGGAGATAAAAGATTCTGCACCGGACGAGAGCAAGCATTCCCTAACTTCAGTCTGCTCTTAATTTCTTCTTGAACAGAATTTGATTCGTTGAGGTTGTTCCCAAATATTTGAACTCTTCCATCCTTTCAAAGGAACTAAGCCAGTCTTTAGATCCTGACTTCGTCCTGCATCCTGATCTCGAGACACGACCACGTACTTAGTCTTATCATCATTTATTTCTAGTCAAATCTCCTTACTAGCAACTACTAAAGCTTCTGCGTTTTTCTGTATAGTGTGTAAGCTTCCACCCAATACATTAACATCCAAATTCGGTGCTCACCCCACAGTAAACCTTCCGTCTGTCTTACAGATGCCAAGCTGTGGATGCTGTTCGAGAAACAATCGTTGTTTACTGTGAGAATAATAGGAAACACATACATACACTGTGTAGATAAAACGCAGAATGTTTAATGTTACAGCTGCTGGTGTAGACAGTTACCACTGTGCTTGCAGCACCTTCACGGGCTGTGCTAACAACTGTTGCTCTTTGTTCCTCTGTTTGTTGGTTACACGCCTACTGCCTTTCAAACTAATTACATCCCACTTTCGATCACACTAGCGTGTTTGCCTGACAATGTGCTCTTTACTATGCCTCACGTTTCTCTGTGCACTCTACGGCTAAGTCGCACAATCATACAGCCCTCTAAAACGCAAGGCATGAAGCATTTACAGTAACAATATAAGATTCAAGGACTTTGCGGTGATCCAGACCCAAATTGTGGTGTTCTGCGTTATGACACCGTGTAGCCTGGTGGTTGGTTAGCATCGGTGTGAAGTTCACTTCTACCCTGCTGATGAAGACAGCGGGATCCTCCAACACGATACCTACTGACCAGACTAAACGCAATCACATCCCGGAAGACCCGATTTTTAAATACACAGTCAAATAATTTTACATCCCATATCACACTTCTTCAGTCATCACATCGGAGATGGCGTACCCAAGTTCGTGAAGTGACGGGCATCAGGATGAGGTTCGCCCAACACAGGCGATTTTCTCTACGGCAAGGCATTCCAGCGGGCTCTTGGGCCCGATCAGCCTTCAATCCAGTGATTACGCCCACTAACTACAGCAACTGGATCGCAGGAATAAGAACTGAAATCCACACTGTGTTAGAGCCATTCACCCGGTCGAGAGAATCGCCGGCGACTGGTCTGCCAGCGACAGAGAATACATGGTAAGCAGCGAGGGCTTTTACACGGGCGACTGTCTGCGTGAAGTCTCCCGTCGACAGTGTTATTGTCGCATTTCGTCTCTTGTCGCTTGAAGACAGGAAGAGTAACGGGTGACAGCAGAACCACGCACTATGTGAGCTTGCAGACACGTGGCATTCTCCATGGCGACTTGAAACCTATACACGCTAAATGTCACAAAGAATTTGTAAACTGAGTTGTACTTAGCCCAAACTGTAATCTGAATAATCACCAAATGTGGTTAATTAAAATGCTGTGATTCCCTGAGTGTTACTGCTAACCTCTCTCTGGGTGGTATAGATTTCCTCACATTTGTGTATTTTTTTTAGAGACTATTCAACAGCCTCGTACAGTTCCTCAAAAGATTCCATATACATTATAAAACAATTACAAGACCTTCCCTTCGTTTCGCCTCAGATCTTCACGAACAGTGCAACCCTCTATTTAGCCTGTCGCATATTACAGGGTGCACCCACATTTTCCTTATTGCTTTTCAGTTCTCTTCGGGCCCACAAAGCAATAATATCTTCCAATTCTAGTACTGTACTGAGCATTCATTTTCAAAGACAAATAAGGAGGGTATGTCTGACGTCACAGCGACAGATTTCATTCAGTCGTCGGGGGCCGGGAGTCGAGTCTCTGGACAAGTCTCCGTTGATTGCATCGTCTATATGAAGGAGACGTTAAAATCTAAAATACATCTCCACGCCCCACAAACCTTTTTTACACGTGGTTCAACACAGGAAGCCCAGAATAATGTCCTGAGTCATTCTGACCTGTTCTATGCTCTCAGCGATCCGTGCTGCTGCTGCTGCTGCCATAAACAAACGAACGGACTGTACTGTTCGAGTAGCTGCTTGCTGCCACTGTACAAAAGCAGCGAGGAATACTGATGAGGCCTGGCGCCAAAGGGTACACTGACAGCACATCAGGTATCCGACTTCTGGTATCTGTATTCCTCTTTACGCTTCAGTGTGCAGCCTTGCCAAAACATAGCTCCTCAGCACCACAAGTAACAAGCCATTAATACTGGCTACGCGATGAAAAACCTGGGTTCGATTCCGGGAATCAGTGCCGTATTCTGACTCTGGAACCTACTAGCCACTGGATGGAGGAATTAAAGCAATTACAGTGTGAATCTAAGCAACGCACCGTGTAGTGTCGCTGTTCATAATGTGTGTGTGTGTGTGTGTGTGTGTGTGCGTGTGTCTGTGTGTGTGTGTCTGCGTGTGTGTGTGTGTGTGTGTGTGTGTGTGTGTGTGTGTGTGTGTGTGTGTG
>Ga0123352_10015071_pt1 | contig 12311 bp, 10 predicted proteins | sample TergutLab28metaG_FD_89700 | JGI IMG/M metagenome (GOLD analysis project Ga0123352, IMG submission 89700) | Labiotermes labralis P1 segment gut microbial communities from Petit-Saut dam, French Guiana - Lab288 P1 | ecosystem: Host-associated > Arthropoda: Insects > Digestive system > Gut ... | reverse complement strand
CCAATATCTCCGTAACCATTGAACTTTGGATATAGGTGTTTTGGGTTATATCGGTATAGTTTGACCTAAGGAACACTCTCCCGAAGTTAGGTCCTTTCCTCCTGGGACAACCTGTATAAAAACTGGTTGTAATAATAATCTAATAAAAGCTCTACCCAATATTAAGTTTCTGGGCATAAACACGTATACACATGATTCAATAAACTAAAGTTGTCATATTGAATATATTATCCCAAAACTGGGTTCAGTATGTTACATAATGAGGAGTATTATACTATTCGTGTCCCTCAGTACTTTGGAAACCATTTACTATTCTTATTTTAAGCGATCATAAGTTATGGCTTACCTTTTTGGGGAAACTCACCCCATAGTTACCAATATTCAGAATTGTTAAAAAGAAAAATTAGAATTATGATAGGTTGTAAAAATAGGGTCTCATGTATGAATTCGTTTAGAAGTTTGAAAATTCCACCTTTTGTATCTCAATGCATTCTCTCATTTGTGTTTTTTGTAGTTAAAAACAAAAATCTTTTTATTTTGAATTCAGAGAATCATTCTAAAAGTACACGAAAATTTAATAATTTTTATCAGCCCATAACTAATCTTACTGTATACCAAAGGGGAGTAAATTACATGGGCATTAAGGTCTTCAGTAGTCTTCCTCCACACATTAAAGATATATCTAATAATGTTAGGAAATTTGAAATTTGTTTAACCCTTTACACGCCGAGTTAAATTCCATCTGCCCTTTGCTAGCATTGTTCGGAGCTCACCATATTCTCCACGTTAGCAGGTAAAGGGTTAAAACGATTCCTATATATACATTCTTTTTACTCCATAGAAGAATATTTTCAATATAAATCTGTCACAAGCTGAAAATATACCATTGATGTCTTTAATAAGACAATTTATTTAATATATATTCTTCATAATCCATGTTTATTGCCGGTCCCATTAGCCGCGCGGTCTAAGGTGTGGGTCTGCGGCCGCTCGCCTGCTGAGATCGTGGGTTCGAATCCCACCGGGGGCATGGAAGTTTGTCTGTTGTGAGTGTTGTTTGTTGTCAGGTAGATGTCTCTGCGACGAGCTGATCACTCGTCCAGAGGAGTCCTACCGACTGTGATGCGTCGTTGTGTGTGATCCAGAGACCTCAATAATGAGGAGGTCATGGCCCGCGGTGGGCCGCAGTGCCACGGGGGGGGGGGGGGGAAATATATGTTTATTGCCACCCAATTCTCAAAAAAAAATTTTAACATTTGTCATGTTAATGTTATTCACATGCGTATAATTGCTGTCTGTATTCATTTTGCTACAATTTGCTTGTTGTCTGTGTCTGATCTATTCCTCTGTTTGTAACTATAGCCATACCTTCCTGTATTTTTCTCGTTACACAATGGTTTTGTCCTGTTTGTATTAAACATTATTCATGTACATGACATGGAATCAGTTTGCTTGATTCCAAACTTTTATATAATTATATAATCTTACATAATGTATTACTCTTGACATGTTCTATATCCTACCTATTGTTTTTATTGTGGATTTATGGAAGGTTAAATAAAATATCAGTATCAAATACAGAGTTACATGAAGCCAATGCATGATGCTGTATTGTAGATACATCCTCATTGCCGTGAAGGAGGGGTTTTCTGTGGCAGGACACTACACTGCACTTTAAACTGATCCCATGCATATTTGTGTTATTTACATGGGTAAAATATCATAACAGGAATGAGGACTTTGTACAAAATGACACACATTGTACACAATAATATAGCACATAAAATGTAGCCTATATCACACATCATATATTATAGAGATGACTTTAGTTCTTCCCAAAAGGCCATACGGTCCTTTAGAAGGTCCTTTTGCATAGTAAGTTCCTTGTCGATGTTCAGATATCTCAGTCCATCCTTAGTGACTGGATTCCAGATTACCCCCAACAAAGGATCAAACTTCGGAGTTGGGTTCCTGAAAATATGTAACAATGGAAGTACAATCTGATTGTCTATGAATGACAAATGTGACAAAGAAGTAATAGTGGTTTCTCAGGGGTAAAACTTTGTAATTACTAGACGTTTCAAAGAAGAAAGCTGAATCATTAGAATTTCATGACCAGTAACCGATGTATTCTAGTCAAACTACACTGGACTGAAGTGCACTCGTGTCTTGTGAGGGCAAATAAGTTCTATTGTGTAGACAGAATCTTCTTTCGTGTTCTGTCTGGTTAGAACATTGCATAAATTTGACGTTAGGCTTGTTATAAGCCGAAAATCTAATTAATTGCGACAAGTGTAAAGACAGAGTTCTGTTTTTGACAGCACCTATGTATTTTCTCTGCTAGGTTTACTCAAAAAGACAATGCTAAACCTTTACGCCTGAGTAACGATCGGTACATTGTCTATTTGCTGCTAACGTCAATTTTTCTCTGGCTTTCGCGGAAAATTTCCACAGGTTAAAGACCTGAGGTGTGAAGCTGTGTAGTCTGATAGACTTTTAAATTAAATAGTTTTTACCAATCTGCACGGTGTCACGTGATAAAGCGGCAATCTTCATCGTTACCGCCAAGCTAATTTCAAACATCATTCACAGTAATTCACTTCACCAGTTTTCTACCATCTTTCCTAATTGACATACACGTATAACATTCAATACGGCTGCAGTGTATCTTGAAGTTCAGAAGGCTGGCTATCAGCAGAACTTTCGAAGGATGAGAAATTATTGGGATATACAAAACAATTTTAATTTATCAAGCTTTTTCTTAATATGGCAAAGCAATCATGACTCACGAGACAAAGCTGTACAACTGACGAACATATAAAGATAAACATCTAGAGTTACACTGTATGCAGTTGGTAAAGTTGTCCTTGTGCACGCCACGAAGACACTGGGAAGTGGACACACATCTGCACTGATCCATAACCTCAGAATGATATGGAGGTTAGTGGCCAGCTTCATGCTTCGGCCGGTTTAGGCCCAGGTGAAGAGCCTCTGGAACTAATTAAGGAGGTGGCTGGATGTGGGCCTCAGAACCGGTCTCGAAGTTTTTGAAGTGACAGGCAGCCCAGCGACAGGACTTTCTCCAAGTACTTAAAAGTGTCTGGTGTCAGTCCTCATTTCACGAAACGCTTCACAATCATTCATCTATCATCATTCGGGGGAAGGGCAGTGGGATCATTAAAAGAGGCACTTCCACAGACGCATATTGTCATCCCACTCCAAGGACAGGTAGAATAAATACTCCAGCGTGTCATGCTATAAGGGATACTTTCCGTATAATAAAATATATTATTCCAAAACATTTCTTGAAATGTAGGAACAAGACCATACTAACCAAAATGTACTTTTAAATGTTGAAGAAGTAAACTACGAATATACTGCGCAAATAATTACTTGTAACATCTGGAATAACTTACCCAGTCTTAGCAAAGTTGGTCCATAACCTGACAATTCTGGACACGGTCTTCATGTAATCCGTGTCTGGGGCGAGTTTGTCTTCATCAATATAAAATGGTTTCATTATATACGGTATTTCAGCAGAGTGACAAACACCTAGAAATGACACATTATTTACAATAGAACTACGTATATATATATCACTGTATGAAAAGAGCGAGAATACATGCTCCAGCAGCACATCTTGCTATTATCCTGCATACCAGATTAGTCTTTAATGATCTTCTTCCACATATGAAATTTTACCCGGAATATTCTGCCAAATTTTCGCTAGAACTGCGCCTGTACCAAAATAAGTATGCTTTATGATGGCGTAGCTGTACTTGAGGAATTTACGATTTGTTGAATGAGAAGTTTTTGATACGTTTCTTTTCTGTTTTATATAAAGTGGGCGTTGTATGAGAGTTCTGAGGCTCTTTCAATTACCCTTAAAAATGAGGCCATTGATATACCATGCAACACTCACTGGGCAAATGCAGCCAATGACGGACTCAGAAGAAGAAGTTCTCACTTGTGCGAGTAGCTGGCCAACAACAGCTATGAACTCATCTCATCAATTTTAATTTAGGCCCTTATCAATAAGAAATTCAGTAGAAATTTTACAGTAGTTTCGGAGTTGAAATACACAGGAATACTATATCCCAATTATGGATTATTTTGATGTAAGTTGTGCAAAAGGCATTTTAAACACTTAATGACTGACTTCCTGGCTTACAGCAAATTGCAATGTTCTGTCTTCAGGGATCTGACTGTTGTGAGTTGTTGTAATAACAGACGTATAGAGAGTCGACTTATCAGCACCAAAAGTAGCATCATGTACTTGATTATAATAAAAATTTCGACCGTGCTTATATTTTGTTCCATACAGACCACATAAAATTTCAGAATGATAAAATTTGTTGCACATTTCACAGTCCACCCCCCCGCAGGCAACGCATCTTCTTTGTGTTTTCAATACACACACATAAGCACATATGAACACAGGTAGAGTTAAGACAACAGATGAGTTTATGGATATTTTAGTTATGTGTATTACTTACATCAAACAATGGCTGCAGCCTTTCCATAGAAACTGGTTTATCACCAAAGTAAAAATGTTTTATTTTAAGAGCAACTTCTTGAGTCTTGGCACTTTTCTTCTTAGATTTCATTGTGGAAGGAACTAACAGTTCAATGTTCTTGTTCAGATCATTTACGAAAGTTGAGTGTTTAAACATTGCTGAAAAGAGAGGTTAGTCATTAATGAAAATTGAAATTATTTGTGGTAGCGTGATGATTGTGAAGGATGCTATCATTGATTTGCCATAAAAGGCAAGGAAAAATAATAATATACATTGGAACAGAAGACTTGTTCGCAAAATAAGTGAACCTCAAATTCAAGGTTTTGTGTGTGTGTGAGAGAGAGAGAGAGACCCCATTTACATAATCTGAGAGGGTGCTCAGTCTCTGTTGGTGTTCACCATCCAACGATACTTTGAAGCCTGATTTAATAACCAAAGAATAACTGTACAGTTCTTAAGGACTGACTGTGCAGGAAATACAAGGACGACTCAGACTGAGCAGAGTTTACAAATAGTGCAGCTAATACAGTCTACTTGGACCAGGATTGTAACGAACACAGAATAAGTCTATGCAGAACATGAAACGTGCATTTTGGAATTCCAGTCAATTCCAGGAGGCTTGGAGTCGGACTCTGTGTTTACTGTAAAATTTGGAACACGGGGCATGACCTCCCTACACAGTCTAGTCTGTGCTTACAGATGTGGTGGGACTACCACTGCCAAATTGATAGTTGTCTTTAGTGAAACACAGCAATCATCAAAGTCTGTTCACAACCCGCATCAGTACCTGGCCATGTTTTGCAACCCTTAGAGAGAGAGGCACCGAAATTTATACACAGTGACTTGAGTTATGGTCTGACCTCACCAGGGCATTTTAAAACTTACTTGCACTTTCCTCATGTCCTTACCTCGTACCAAAAACATTGCTTCATTTGATGTAATGCCTGACATAAACGGTACCTTGTGGAATCTACCCTTCTGTATTAGGTCCAGAGGTTTTCCTGTGAGAAATACATCTTCTCCCTTTTGAGCCCCTTTTTCGAGAGTGGGTGCAAAAAACAGCATGTCGTCGACTTTTTCCTGGAAATGTGGACGCATAATTAATGAATTTGGGATAAAAATGATCTATTAGTTGATATCCAACGGATCGATTGGCTAGTATTGTAATTAACGGCAGGGACCTCTGCGCTGTCACTTCGCCCTGAAGGGGGAAAACCGAACAAAGTGGCTCAAGCAGTAACACTTCTGACTTGTATTCGGAAGGGTCTCAATTTGTATCCCGGACTACATACTGACTATCTCGTTGGTTTTGCATGGTCTACCCCAACTCCGCCATGCAAATATAGGAAATATACCTTAAAGTAAATCACTACAAATTTCTTCCATATTCTTCCAAATTCATTATTCACTGTCATAAAATCATTTGACATTCCATAATATGAGCCACTGATATTGTCGTTAAATAAACTATTATAGAAATTTTGTACAAATAAAAATTATAGGACTCTCTGAAACGTCATAATTACAGCCAAAGTGTACGAGGTTTCATTGTCTAGAGACCGTAGAGATATGCACTTTACTTCTAACAGCCCTAAAGGTCTGGCAACATGTAGGTCTAAATCAGTTATTTTCCAAGGACTAACCTCAGTAGTCTGGACTTCGATTGAACCCTGTACTAACTGTCGTGGTGGCACTGTCCGCAGAAACTCCACTAGTTCCCTGCTGTCCGTTGTCTTACAGCCCAGCACTGCACCAAGTCGAAATGCATTATCGCGTGGCTCCTCAACCAGAGCCCATGGGTTCAGAACCGCGCCACTCATGGCGATGGCTCGATGAAATAGTCCTGTAAAAAATTTCCAGTTGTCACATAATTAATTAGCTTTGTGACTTATACGGTTTACGTAACATTGCAAATATTCGTACATCAAAGTAAAAAATTTCAGGCGATAGTACTGTACTGCGGTTGCTGACACCGTGCATGGTGTAGGTTGACACCGACGTTTCGAAAGAACATGCTGCCTCCAATTTTCCTGTGATGGAATTACGTCCAGCCAGCCGCTGTATTGGTGATATTTCATTGGAGTTCTCACGGCGGTGAATGTCAAGGTTGTTTCATACAGTGATGTCAGTGACTTTGACCACGATAAGTTATGCGAATGTTTGGGTGTGTCATTATTAATTTGAAGTAACTCTTTTCTCTAGATATTTTCATGTTCATTACGTATACACCTGAACAGCATTAGTCTGTATTTTGCACATGTATTGGTTCCGTGTATGTGTGTGTGTGTGTGTGTGTGTGTGTGTGTACGTATATATATATATATATATAATCCAAACTTACATATAAATGCTGCAGACCTGCTTGTTTATAGTTATAATTACAGCGGCAGATCAGTACTTTAAGCGCCAAATTAAATCCCATCGCCATTTGCTGACATTATTAGGAGCTCACCATATTCTCCACGTTAGCAGGATAAGGGCTAAACTTCTTGCTATAGCGCTTATAATAGGGCGTCTCCTTTCTTGTACATTTCTGATACAGCAAATTCTATTGGACGCACTCATCTCCTGAATCTTCCTTAGATATACTGTCAACATATATGCCTCAGCATACCTGCAGACATGGGAGAGAACAGATGGTAGTGCACACTTCCTCCTCCAGCGCTGCAACCAAAGATGGTTACGTTCCCAGAATCACCCCCAAACTGCTGAATGTTCTTCTGCACCCAGTGTGGAGCCATCACTTGGTCTTTCATACCGTTGTTACTCGAGGTCTCGGCATCTTCCGTACTCAAGAAACCTTTATGGATCATAAACCGTCATTAACGTAAATTTAACATTATGTACAATTATATATATTATGTATTAAGTACAGTGACCCGTCAATTACGGAATTGAAGAGAATGAATCATTCTCCGCCTACTTCACACATTTCACGCCATAGAAAACCTACAGATAATTACCCACAGATTTACCTATTTTCATTACACTTCATACGCAGATCTTGTCATACTTGGGTTGCTTGTACTGTTACGCATTTCGACATTCCACTATAACATAGGTCTATGCGTTAGGCAGTGTGAGCTGTGACTCATGAGGAAAACCCGGACACTCAGCGTCAGGTTTCGACCGTTCCCGAAAGAGTTAAGTCAGCTTAACAACAGCACTGTCTACACAACTCACTATATTCCTACAGCTCTGCAATGAGTTATTGCCATGTGTACATGCGATATGCTTCCATGTAATCTCTGGCAGAAAACTGCATGTAAATTTTAAGCAGAAATTATCGACTCCAATGACTTTTACAACAGTTATTATTTTGAATATGAAAGATTCAGCACCTGTTAAACAAGGTCGTCTGCACGATTGGCCGTTTTCCAAAACACGCAGGATCGAGCTTGGCATGTGACCAGTGCACTTTCGGGAAATCATGCCTGATAATAACAGGTAACGTACGCATAAAGTAACATTGAGGGGCGTTCGTGCAGTGGAAGAGCAATGAACATTACACAACCTGAGTGTTTGTATTTGTACCCTTAGGTATCCAGCATGCAATGTAAATGCTCCGTACTGTCGTCTGTGGCCAACTCTGCTCTACAATATTTATCCACATTATCTCATAAACGGCACGAATTTCGAAAAAAGGTCATTGAACAAAAAATGTATTTTGACTTCCTCTACAACTTGTGTCTGAAACTTCTATCATTTTACGAAGAACTGAGCGAGATATGATAAAAAAAATGTCACGTGGTCTTCATGCAAAGTACCCGTCATTCTTGTCCGATTTTAAGGAAAATTTAATTTTTCTCGACATATTGTCGAAAAATACTCCAAAACAAATTTCATGAAAATCCGTCCAGTGGAAGCGAGTTGTTCCATGCGGAGAGACGGACTGATGGTCGGACGGACAGACATGACGAATCTAATAGCCGCTGTTCGCAATTTTACGAACTCGCCTAAAATGCAGATATTCGAAACGCAGGACAAGCCAAAGCCCTACAAGGGAAGTGTCACACACTTCAACTGAGCCTGTTCAAATGACTTGAGGTTCCGTTGCAGCATAAATTAAGAAAGTCCAGAGCTGGCTCTGCTGGACAGACAACAGACTGAACGTATTGAATGTATCTTCTTTTTCTATATTAATCTGGTATTTCGGTAACGAATGTTAAAGCATGTAACCAGCTTAATGCAGTATTTTATAACCTGACGTAAAAATCAACACAGCACGTCAAGCCCATGTATTCTAATGGGAACGGGACCGACTAAATGGTTCATACGTTAAAACTAACAAATTATCACACATGTCACTAGTATGTAGAGATGAACAATGTACTTTTTGTCGTTCTGTTAACCGTTGTCATGACCTAGATAGAAGTGCCCTTTACCTAGTGCTCCCAGTCGGTAATTGAAAGTGACTAGAACGACATCTTCAGCTAGCAGATAGTCCGGTCCGTTGAGATGCGCGTTTCCCGATCCCATGAAGAAGCCACCTTCATGAATCCACACCATCACAGCTTTCAGATCATCTGCCGACTGCGCAGGAACCTGCAGTTAGAACCAACTGAATGACTCCATAGATCAGACTCCTCACTCAGAAGACAACAGTCGCTCACCTAGCCCAGAAATTCCCCGCCTTTGCTTGAGACTGAAGTCTTACTGCCGTGGTCATTAGAGCCTTTCACATGCTGCAGGTACCCTGTCACTAGGACGACAGAGAAGAGGACCTCCGGATATGGGGAAAAGCTGCTAATATATTGAAAAAGTAGTGCATACAGCCAACAAGGTGGTGATTCACTAGCTTTGAAATTGGGAGGAGTGCTACGAGCTCCTCACTATATAAAAGACATTTTACGAAGTCAATAAAATGTTCTTGGGCAGACAGCCGCGTCATTGTATGAAGGTTCTCCAAAGCTTCAGGGACTAACTCCGTCCCCGTCTTCAGGGTGTTGCTGATGGCTTGGTAAAACCAAAACTGATACCAGGTGTCCTACTGTGTGTAGTATCTCCGTTCGGCCAAGACGCGGAATGGAATGCGACCCTGGTTAGTGGGATTAGTCAAGAAGTCGTTGAACTTGGCCTGTTGCTGTCTTCAAGACATACATTTTACGAAGTGTTTGAACAGTCAGAACAAACACCTCTTGAAATCACTCTGATATTTTCGATAAACCCTGCATTAGAAAAGGAGCTGTGGCATCTCGAAGTGGCAAATGATTTTGTAGGGTGGAAGCCCCGAATTTCAATTTCTGCAAGCAAGTAAAATTCTTTTCACTCTCACAGCGAAGTTATAGTAAAGTAGTCACTTGCCTGGCACTGCGCAGAATCCAAATGTTTACGTTTGGAGACGTTTATCAAGTGTTGTATGAAATTGTGAGTTTTCGGAGTCATCTCCAATCCTAATTAATCATAGATTCCGAACAACACTCTCTCTTGAATGTAAATTAAGCACTAAAAAGCCAAGTCCACTGTAATAATAAAACATTGTTAATGTATGTACTTTAGAAAGGTCATCATTTTAGAAACTAATTGGTTAAAGGTTGTGGTACAAAACGAGCAGACGAGCGTCTTCATCTGTTACATGGATATATTTGATATGGCACAATATGTAAAGGACAGGGCTACCTTAAAAAAGCCTTAGTTGCAAATATGCTATTCTGGAGTCACTTCAATTCATTTTTCTGCAAACAAAAAATGAGAATACTATTAAAAATTTAGCTAATTATCCCTGTTTTATGCTATGAAGCCTCGGTGGCAAACTTTCACTAGTTCTATGGAGCTTGATACTCAGAAGCACACTCACCCTGGTGCTGATTCTGTGGAAGGCTGTGGATGGGCGAGAGAGGGTACGATTACTGACACGAGAAAACCAAACTAATTTGAGGAATCCCTGTCCCATTGTATGCTGGTCAAACTGACGCTGGAACAGCTTTTTCTCCGAGTACTTGGGCTTTCCCCTGTCAGCATCATTCCACCATTGCTCCATTTTCTAATTTTATTCATGTACCACCGACGCTATATGATCTTAACCGACATCTCTTTAAAGTAAAACACTTCTCAGTCTCCTATTGCCTTAGCGAACAAAAAAAAATCACTATTAATCTCCCAAGAAGTCAGTCCTTTACACGATTAGACTGACTGCTTATACCAGATATTAACACAGTTCTGTAAGCATATCCCGTACACACAGGCATCTTATCCATGATGCAACAACGCAGCAGACAAACAATATCTGCAAAGCGTAACAACACTTCTGGCGGAGTCGCTCTTTCTTTGTCTCTGGACGTTGAAGTACAGAATGGTTTCCATAAAACATGGAATATTTTCACTCACACCGCAAGATTTCTCCATACCTTAGCAATAGCCTTAGGCTACAGATCATCAAGATGTCATAAGCTTGAAGATATAAATCAATATTTATTAAACGTCTATACACGACGTGTACAATTGATCATGATGGATGCTAAAATAAGCCTTCAGTCTGGGCTTGTACCTCATACCGAACAGTCCCTCTCAATTTGAGAACTGTTTCTTCGGCCTCAGAGCGCACCTCACGGAATCATTCTCAGATATAAAGAGCAACCGCGACAACAGTCCATAAACGTAGGTAGGAATTCGTCTAAAGTGTCATTCAGTTGTACCGGATTTTAAAAAATTTTAATTTGTCAAAAAATTTTAGTAAAAAAAAAAAACCAAATATGAAACTTCACAAAAATCTGACCAGTGGGAGTTCTGTACAGAGACAACGAAGCTAATAGTCGCTTTTTGTAACGGCTGTGTGAAGGCGCCTAAAGACGTACATTGTATTTTCTGTTACTCTTACCTTGGGAGTATATACATTAAGATACAAACAGTCCTCTTCTCCTATGTACGACTGTGCCACGAAGAAATCTACCTGTGGGGAAACTGAGCCCTCCTTAAGGGCGTCACGGCTCGGGGGGTTGCGGGGCCTGCAAATAAAATTAAAATGCAAATGTCATCCTAGAATGGGCCGTGAAGGCCCACAAGGGAAGTAGAAGTATAGCTCAACTCTTTCTTTAAATTCGGCGCTAGATGGCGTAGGTGGTCAACTCCATACCAAGACCACTTCACCTCCGGGAAAGAGACCCAGTGCCTACTGTACAAGAGGCTGGGTGGGTCCCAGGGCCAGTCTGGGCTGGCGCAGAACGTCTCGTCCTCATCGGGACTCGATTTCCGGACCGTCCAGCTCAGAGCGAGTCGCTATACCGACTGAGCTATCCCGGCCCACGGGCCAGCAAACAATATACTTACAGACTAATTTTACTTCGAAATAACACGAAACGAAGTCAATTCGTAAACTTTAATAACGTCCAGTATACACGCTATACCCTTACACTACTAAACCATTTTCTCTGACGTACGTACAAGTCACGAAATGCAGTACAAATTCTGATAGTGAAATCCGAAAATTTTGAAGAGCTCATGTGTGTTAGGTTACACACACTGTCAACTTCTGAGGCAATGCAAAAGCATTTTTAAATAGTTGAAGAATATAAAACCAACTAGATGTCACTTGTTATATTTACTTTACTTCTTAGATACTGAACATGTTTCGGGCATAATATGCCCATCTTCAGAGTGGTATCCGGGATGCCGGCAGCCCGGATACCACCCTAGCCGAACCGCACCCTAACTCCAACACACAGCATTCCAAGAACAATACAGCCAATGTGGTAGTTCAACAGCATAGTCTCAAACTCCTGAAGATGGACATATTAATGCCCGAAACATGTTGAGTATCTAAGAAATAAAGTAAATATAACAAGTGACATCAAGTTG
>Ga0123352_10015067_pt1 | contig 12312 bp, 7 predicted proteins | sample TergutLab28metaG_FD_89700 | JGI IMG/M metagenome (GOLD analysis project Ga0123352, IMG submission 89700) | Labiotermes labralis P1 segment gut microbial communities from Petit-Saut dam, French Guiana - Lab288 P1 | ecosystem: Host-associated > Arthropoda: Insects > Digestive system > Gut ... | reverse complement strand
TGGTTAATCAGGTTTTCCAACTCCTCGTTTGTTTTTTGTCTCCATTCTCCATTTGTTTTCTGCGTTGGGCCAAAAATTCTTCTCAATAACCCCCTTTTGAATACCAATAATTTCTGCTTAATGTTTTCTGTTAATACCCAACATTCGAATCCATATACTGCTACTAGTCTGATTACTGTATGATACAGCCTTTATTTGGTTTTCCTATTTGTCAAAGGGTCTGTTGTTCGTAAATTTTTTGGAATGTTTTTATTGTAAAGGCAAGCGGGGGGGAGGGGGGGGCTTGTGGGTCCGTCGCCCAGAGCGACTGGGTCCAGTTTTAAATGAAAGAAGATTCTATGCCCACGTCAAATTTCAAATTACTGAACGAAAGAAGCGGGGAATTTATTAAATGTTTGTGATTTTTTTTTTTTTAATTGGGGCTGTCCTAGCGATATCTCGCCCTGCGCACACCAAAAAGCCTAGCCACTCCACTGAAAACTTCGCTTGTGACGGTGCTCTGCAGTTGTGCTCCTCCGTTTCGCCGACAATATATGGAGCATTTCGATGTGATATTTGCTTTTCGTGGAAGGTCTGGAAGTTGTAATACCCAGCAAATTCGCATAAATCGAACCTCAGCTGGTTGCTTCTCCTTCCTCTCACCAACACTACCACCCAATTTTTTTTAAACGATTTTTCACGTTTCTTGCTTTCGTATTCGGCAGGTACTGTACGTGCTTAAAATCTCGGCTCGGAGATCGTTCAGCGTGATAATTTTCTTGGTTTTCCGCAGTTACTCAGTCCCTGTCACATTCCAGACTATTACAGTAGTGACCAGATTACTAGCTAGTTGTTTGACTTGTGAGTGAAGGGCAGAGGGTGGCACGAGATGAGGCACCGTGCTCTCACCACCAAGGGTCTTCCATCCCATTTCATGTGAGTCCGCATTCACTCCGTCTGTGAATGTAGTCTGACCAGAGCAAATGTTTTTTGAAAGAGGTGTAACACGGCCTGGCCATTGCCAGGTGATCTTAGCAGTGAGCATACTGTGCTGACTGCATGTATGTACAGTGTTAGGGGGCTAAGCTATCAAGTAATGTGGTCAGTCATCATTATCATTATCATCATCATCATCATAATATAGTCTGTCTTACTACAAGCCCGTAGCTTCTTCCAAAGCGAGCTGTCTACAAAGCGCGACCTGGTGCTTCCTCTTTCATTGTCTAGTATATCCCCGTTTCCTTAAGGTCATCCAGTAGCAGCTTACGTCTTCTTCCTCGTCTTCCTGTCACCTTTATGTCTCCTTAAATAACGTCCTTTAGAAGTCAGTTCTTACGCAAAGGGTGACCAGTCTGGTTGTTTTCCTTTATTTTATATAGGGTACTTTTTTTAAATAGGTATGGGCCACTTCCGTCCACATTCTGACAGTTTATCAGTTATCCAGTCTTTCCGATCAATATAGTTATACTTTTCGGTACTAGAAATTGCTGCTGCTCTGTACTAAGTACAGTCCTTTGCAGTTGATCACTGAACGTGTATGTCTTAGTACTTTCCCACCAACAATCGACTGTCTGCGCATTGACCTGCGTCACTGTCCATAGATATACATAACGCAAATACAAGGCTGTGCCTGGACTGAGACATGTCCCCGTTTTCCCTGTAGACATTAGTTTCTTGAAGTGATCCGATGTATTGCATACGCGCACTCAGTAACTTTCGCACGTTTCAATCGTATCTAAGTGCTTTTCCTGATTCTAACGGCAACTAGCAATTGATATGCCGTCTCTTGAACACGGGAGGAAAGCCTTTTCTGTAGCTTATAGCTTTTTGATGTTTTCCAGGCAACGAAATGACCCTATAAGAGCAAACGGACGGAGATTAAGAGCTTTGAAATTACGGAGTTGGAACGTCTGGATAAGGCTTCTATAATACGAGTGACACTGACAAATTTTATACCGTACGAGTGTTCGTACTTTCTGTAAATTTATGTTTAAGTCGTGTTTTACAGCCTGCACTCTCTGCAGCTCCTCCCTCCCTCTGCCCAATACAGACTGTAACGTGATGTATTTGAGAGGTACTGTGTACATTCGACAAACTGTTTTATTGATGTTTTAGAAATATAGGACCTACTGCTTTTATTTCTATGGATGTAAAGGCATGTAAACTAATCTTGAGGTGCGTAATCCCCGTTGTGTTGGATCAATAACAAAAAATTTTGTTTATTACACGTACATTCGAACACAAATATGTATTACTTAGTAAAATAGTAGGAATACAACTACATGTTTCGGCCCTATGTGTGGGCCATATTTAGGTTGAGATTCAACTTACAGATCAGTTATACAAGATGTGTGGGGTGTTTTCTGGGGGTTAGGGAGGGGAACGAGATCTCGTCGTTTCAATAGTGGGTACCATGACCTAGGGCTGTTATAAGCGGATTTTTTTTGTACATAAGCAACTAAAAAAAATCCACTTATAACAGCCCTAGGTCATGGTACCCACTATTGAAACGACGAGATCTCGTTCCCCTCCTCAACCCCCAGAAAACACCCCACACATCTTGAATAACTGATCTGTAATTTGAATCTCAACCTGAAGATGGCCCACATATAGGGCCGAAACATGTAGTTGTATTCATGCTGTACTACTGGGTGAAATATAGTTGTGTGTCGACTGTACGTGTAATACACAAAATTCTTTGTTATGTAAACTAGGTTTGTTTTATGCGAGTGTTGAAGTGTGTATTGTTGTGGGAGCGACTTGCCTGTTTCGAATCTTAGCCGAGTTATCGACTAATTTGTCATCAGTTCCTCCAGGCACGTACTGGAACAATACGTCAATTAGGCACGAATATTTCCTTCCGAATTCCTTTCATTTGTCGATCATCGTTCCACTCGACCTCAGAAACTGTCAGCGTGGCAAAGTCAGTCGTTCCTCACGAGTGCACGCTCACACACGGGACACGCCTGAACTTATACAACATCGGGAAATATCCATAGAATTAAGAAAATGTACCTCCGCCATACCAGGAGATACATCTCATCAGAAGCCTGTATAATAACCTACAAGATTTTGGGTTGCCACAACACTACGCCTATGTCGATTATATAGACGAGAATTACTTCATGGTTACATCACGTTGGACGTACACGGAGGCATGATTTGTCTTTTTAACCTCCACACCTACACGTGACATCTAGAGACATGCCTGCTAGAACACGATATTTCATTTCAACTTTTGTAAATGCGCGTGTTTGCTCATGAACTCGACTCCGATTGGTAAAATCTACCTCTCCGTTATTAATCAGATTAAATATTCAAAGCCTCATTAGATACTCTAGTTTGAACCGACAGTACGAAGTGATTATAAGGCCACCATGTAACCTCCGTTCAACTAGAAACTTTTAGTACTGAAAGTGACATAATTAATTACATTTTAAATAGGTTTTTTCATTGTACAGTTGGATGCTCAATTATTTTAGCTTTTATTGTAAACGATATGGGATCCCATAGAGTGCACACTTATATTGTACCTTGTGTATGTTCTGCATTGGCCTGATGATGGCTGTTTTACGGCCGAAACATGTAGCCCTGATGTAATTGATATTTCATAAACGCGTTGATATACATATGTTGTGTTTTGGACGGTAATATACATATATGTGGTAAAGTCAGTTGAACCACGAAGAACTTTGCTGCAGGTATGGTTCATCGGTGAAGTAAATTTGTATTTGTGCGCACCGTGGTGGCATTTGGGAGGGGGGAGTGGGAGTGCAGCTCCACTCATTCTTAACCTCGGCGTTGGATGGAAATGAGTGGATAGCTTAATGCTAAGGCCGCCAAGACTTTTAGTACTGAAAGTGACATAATTAATTACATTTTAAATTGGTTTTTTTATTGTACAATTGGATGCTCAATTATTTTAGCTTTTATTGTAAACGATATGGGATCTCATAGAGTGCACACTTATATTGTACCTTGTGTATGTTCTGCATTGAATTGATGACTGTATAAGAGTCTTTATAGTTGCACCGTGCATTTTGTAGTTTATTTAAGTAACACACCAACAAATGCACATATATAGTCTTTAATGCTGCCACAGCACCAAATTAATATGATGAAGTAAATCATTGAGTGTTTTAAACTGTAACTTTAGCAAGGAACAAAGTATGCCCCCCTGAGGATGATCGTATGATCGAAACATGTAGGAGCGTTTTAAGTGTTTTAATGTAAATTTTAGATTATTAAAGACCATACATGTGCATTTGTGAGTGTGTTACTTAAAAAAAAACTGTGTAAGAGATTTGCACATAATACTGTTGAGCGGCTGTTCGTGTCGTAAAATTTGGCTCAGGGAATGCTTCGCTCTTGGTATGAGCGTACATAAAATTACACTTACAATTTCACCGTGAAACTGTATGATATGTTAAAAGTAAAAAAAGCCTCGGTAGAGTCTCTGTACTGCGTAAGGGAAAATATCATTTGCAATATTGCTATACCTTTTGTTTATCCCTTTCTTGCCCTTATCTCCTTCCCACTTTCACCATCAAAACAGTGGATAAAATTACGTCTTGATTCTTCGGTTAGCCCACATCTGCCACCGATGTTAAATATGTTAAAGGCGTAAGAAATACAAAGTATTGTAGTGAAATTATAATTTACTCCGTGGAAACAAATGGGCTACACGCCACTGTCGTTCGATTTTCACTGCACGCCACTGTCCACGAAACAGCAGGCCGATAAGCCGCTCTTCCACTTGAGTGAAGCCCGCATGTTTCCCTCACCCCGTATTGATCTGCAGACATCCCAACCCGGTCAGAAGGCGGCTGGTCTACCTACCAGGACCCGACTAGCCGTGAGCTGCCTGCTAATCAGTAGGTACGAGTTCGACACCATGTACCACCCCCACCCGAAACTGTATAGCACTGAAATACATTCAGGCTATATCTCATAATATAAGCATTACACTTTCATGGCTCACACGAATACAACTCGTGCTAAACGTCGCCGTCGTGACGACTACGCTCTTCTTTCATAATCGGGTTCGAATCTTGGCCATGACACCGGGTACGTTGACTGAGCTTTCCGCATCTTAATCAGCCCCATCATGTAAATATCAGGACAGTACGTCAAATTGCGTCACCACAGCGTCCTTTCACGGCGTATCTAATTCACTCTTCAGTAATCACTCTCCATATGCGACACTGCGGTGTCTGAGCTATCGACGGTAACGTTGAATAAGCAAGAAGATATTCGCCGATACCTCGGAACGCGCTATCTATGCGAGTTAAACCGCTCAAAAACAGGCCATCATGAATTCGAATCCCGCTTGCGGTACGGCATTCACCTGTTTCCTCCTATGAGGTGGCGCGCAGTCACAGAACGTAAGCATTTACAGAAGAATTTCTTTTGCATGCATAAACAAAAATATTACATTCTTAATACAGAAGATACACCATCACCTCAACGAAGATTCTAAACCATAATCTAAATAGAGCAGCTGTCTAAAAAATCCCAACCACTGTAATTGCTAAACCTCTCATAAAAGGTAAAGCAGTCCCATTACAGGCCTGGATAGAACCAGAGGGTTCCAAGACGATGAGGCTCCCAGATTTCAAGACAATTGCCACACGAAGATGGTAAGGTTGTCAGCCTTACGCACCGGCCGCCTTTAAGGCACAGAAAATATTCCTGGTACTCATTTCTGTTAGAGGCTGAGTCGACCCCAGGGTCATAGTGCGGCCGGAAGGATTTTATATCAATGAAAAATTCCATACTTTGCCCAATCATTTATTATTCACATACTTAAAAAGTGCAATGTTTATTGTATATTGAATTTGAACTCGCAGCATTGCAATACGCGATCTCATAGTCAACAAGCATTGTCATTCGTACATATTAAAAGGTGAAGGTAAAGGTAAAGCAGTCCCGTTACAGGCTTGGAGTGGCTCAGAGGGTTCCAGGAAGTTAAGGTTCCCAGATTTCATGACAACGGCACAGGATTGTGGTAAGGTTGTCAGCCTTACGCACCGGCCGCCTTTATCCCCAGGAAATGCTCCTGGTACTCTTTACTAGTAGAGGCTGAGTCGACCCCAGGGCCATAGTGCGATCGGAAGGAATTTATGTCAATGAAAAATTCCGACACCAGCTGGGATCGAACCAGCGACATCCCGATTTGTAGCACAGCACCTTAACCACTGTGCCACCGCGGTCCCCCAACTGTACATATTACCTTCTAAAAAAGTTCAGCCTGAAGATGGCTCCAGATGGACGAGTCGAAACATGTATCTGAGAGATATGATTGAAAATACATTATAATAATTGACTAACTGTAAGTTGTGTTAGGCTATATAATTTATATTTCAAGAAGAAGAAAATGAATGCACTTTTCTATCCGATGTTCCGCAGTCACCGAAACAATATCGCCTTTTAGATTCCCAGGCTTCGCTCCTTTGTCCTTCTGGTAACGGCAAAATGTAGATGACGACCACAACTGAGCATTAGTGGGAAGATAATAACAGGAGAAAGCCAAGTGTCAGTGCCACTCTCTCATGGAATAATACGGAATACGAAACGTGCGTCCGCAGTGAGAGGTTGGCGTCTAAACGCCCGAGCCACGGCAAGACCACTTAAAACGCGAAAATTAACATAACTTGTATTTAAAGATTCAGTTCGCACCGCGCAGTAAACACTCTCCGCAGCGGTTATAAAAACCAATCAGTCGATTTCGTATGTCCTATTGACTACTGTTGGTTGAGATGCATACAAAACGCACAATTACACTGTGTGGGCGGAGTGCCGAATATCTGAATGCTAACAATGGTAGATTTACCTGTTGTAACTACCGGGCTTCAAAGGGATAAAACGAATCAGCTTACACGGTTCAGGTGTGCTCAGTTGCCACACCCCCTATTTTCTATATTTTCAGGGACGTTCAAACACTATTCTGCCATCTATATGTGAGATATGTACATTTTTAATAAGACGGGGAGTGTCGTGTAGAGCGGAAGCATGGACGTTGACGAAGAAAGAAGAACAAGATCTGCTAATTTTTGAAAGGAAAATATTTAGAAGAATATATGGTCCTAAATATGACAACGGGGAATGGAAAAGTCGGGCGAATCGAGAACTAGAAGAGATGAGCAATGGAGAAAATATAGTAAAATGGATAAAAGGGCAAAGGATAAGTTAGTTAGGTTACCTAGAAGAGAATGGAGGAGGACAGGATGCACAAAAAGATCTTCACTCAAGAACTGGAAGGGACGAAGCGAAGGGGAAGACCCAGGAAAAGATGGAAATAGGAAGTAGAAAGAGATCTTCAAGTGCTGGGAGTGAGAAGATGGAGAGAGTTGGTGGCGGATAGGAAAAAATGGAAGTACATTGTTAGACAGGCCAAAGCCCACAGTGGGCTGTAGTGCCAATGGAAGAAGAAGAGTAATATCTAAAGCTTTCCCCACCCCGCGGGTTGTCATAACAAAACTTTATATGCGTTTCACAAGCCCACCATACATCCCCCACAAGCCGTTAAACTAGTCCTTGCTTATTTTACCACCTTCATAACGTCCGGTTCCGATACCGAAGGTCGCGCGGTCTCAGGCGTGGGTCTGCGGCCGCACTTGGTGGGACTCCGAGTTCGAACCCCACCGGGGGCATGGAAGTTTGTCTGTTGTGAGTGTTGTGTGTTGTCAGGTAGAGGTCTGTGCATCAGGCTGATGACTTGTCCAGAGGAGTACTACCGAGTGTGGTGTGTCTGAGTATGATCGTGAAGCCCCGTAAGAGGAGACCGTGACCCGGAAGCGGGTTGAAGCGCTTTAGAAGGGGGAGGGGGGACCTGGTCGGGATATAGTCTATCAATCTCTTCACTACGTAATTTTCTGCGTCCTGCAATATTGCTTCCTGTCTCTCCAGTACAACTATTTCTCTCAGTACGCCCTCCCAAATTCATCCAACAAATTATCTAACACAGCTGAAATTGTACGAAATTAATTTATTTAAATGTATTTTAAATGCAGAAAAAAATTATACAACCTACAGGACACGGGGCCTGTGTTCATGACTGATTGATTGACTGATTCATTGATTGGATTGACAGATGGGTGTGAGAATTGACAGATGCAAGCGTGCGTGTTAAAATGACTCACTAATATCATTCCATATAAATGGGCTGTCCTGGAGAAACTCAGGTTCGATCAAATCTTCAAGATCCAATGCCTTCCACCGAAACTGTAAGTTCATGACACTTTTCACAACAGTAATTCACTTGAATGCGTGTTATGTGTATGGATGTTGGCATATATGTGTATATGTGCTTATATATGTGTATATGTGCTTATAGGCAGGTTTCACCCTTTTTATAGGCCACGAAGGCCCTTAGGGTGAGTAGAGGTATAGCTCTACTCTTTCTAGGACCTCGGCAGTAGAAGGGGTGGGGGTTCAGACCCACGCCCCGGCCGCCTCTAACCCCGGGAAAGACCCGGTACCCATTGTACAGGAGGGTCGGTGGGTCCCAAGGCCGGTCTGGACGGGCGGAAAATCTCGTCCCCACCGGGATTCGATCAGGGACCATCCAGCCCGCAGTCAGTCGCTATACCGACTGAGCTACCGGGCCCACTATATGCGCTTATATAAGTACATATATATTTATGCAGACGTATGCACAATGTATGTCGTGTGTACGTACGATTATGTCCACATATGCACTCTGTGTGTGTGTGTGTCTGCTAATGCAAAAGGATTAAAACTCCATGTTGAAAACCAAAAGTCACTCTCAAGGGAGTTGCGGTGCGCCACACAAAAGCGAGGAGCTGCATACATCACAGAACGTGTGTCACTGTTGTTCCCATTTCTGCCTCATCACACACGGCGTCCCCTAAAGGGAATTTTTAGTGAACTGTAAAACACTTAATTAAATTATTGTGACGCATTGCGCTCTCCACCCCCTCCCCACATTCCCTTTCCCTTTCCCATTCTCAGTAAGCTATGTTCTCCATCATTTCTACTCCATTCAAAAAGAAACTCCAGAAAAAAAAAGGATGGGGTGGGGAGGGTTTAGATAAAGAAGGCAGCCAGCAAGCCTTCTCATTTTAACTTCAATCCCCAACCCCAAATCCTCAACCACCCGACCATTATCGTACATGGACAAACTCAACTCAGAACTAATTCCGTCCCAGTCAGTCTCTCTGATATTCCCGTATCCAGGGTTATACAAACTACGACACTACAAGCCTTCCGATTACTTTGAAGTGATAAAGTCAGAAGAAGCTGCTTTAACCTTGTTGAGTCTAATACACACACACACACACAAACACACACACACACACACACACACTCACACACTATCACGTTACAACGCAATATGATGTCCGGTGACTAAGGGGTCCAAAACAGTCGGCGCATTTCCCGATCCCCATCGCCTGAGGATGGAAACACAACCGGTTACCGAAAGGTTTTGTTCGGTTGTACAGCATATAATGAAGAAGTCCAGGAGAAGAGCGTTTCTAGATGTTTGTAGATGTCATACTCTATAGTCAGAACTGTACATTTGAATGTATAATCTGCATTTGACAAGCCGGTGTTTGCATTTACATAACCTCAAATAAAAACAGAAATACCACAAAGGTCATTCACAATGATGAACTGTGGGTAAGCGTGGCTAATAATGTGCCCCCCACTCCCGCCAGCCCATATCCTACAATAGAAGGTAAAAAAGGTAAAGAAGTCCCATTACAGGCCCGAGGTACCCAGAGGGTTGTACGAAGTTAAGGTTCCAAGATTTCAACAGCACAGAATGAGGGTAAAGTTGTTAGCCTAACACACCGGCCGCCTTTACCCCCAGGAAATGCTCCTGGTACTCATTTCTGTTAGAGGCTGAGTCGACCCCAGGGTCACAGTGTGATCGGAAGGATTTTATATCAATGAAAAATCCACTGACACCAGCTGGGATCGAACCAGCGACCTTCCGATTTGTAGGGCAGCACCTTAACCACTGTGGCCCCCTCTCCTGCCAGCCCATATCCTACAGTACCATGTGGATAATGCCCACAAAATTGTTCATTTCACTTCATTATTCTGCTGGTGAAATTGAAAACATTACATTCTGAATATTTTTCTTCAGACTCTTTTCACTGTGACGGTTAGTACCGTGCAATGTATTCTATTACATGACTCGCAAATCAAAATAGTAGCCTTAGATCTGGCAACCGAGGAGACTGCAGTCACTTGCTTACCATTCTGTTAGCACAGAACTCTCTCAAAAATGCACAGAACTGTCCGCCATGTGACCTGTTGCAGAGTTTTGTAGAAAATAGACACAGTTATGTAGTTAGCGGACTTATGGCTTGGATTCTTGACCTTTGAAGACGGGAACGAAAGGTTGTCCCGAAACGTCTGTAAGGAATTACCATTATACGTCGAGTAATAACCCAGAAAAACGCAGATCAGATTCAACTCAGTATTTAACCAACTTGATGCTCAAAATTTGTTTCACAATAAGTTTTATTTCATGCCTCTACATGTTTCGAGCACATGTGCTCGAAACATGTAGATGCATGAAATAAACTTATTGTAAAACAAAAATTGTGTACATCAAGTTGGTTAATTACTGGGATAAATATACTGAGATGCAGCACGGTCAGCAAGACGTCAAAAAAAAAACAGATCAGATGTGTCAAAAATGTGTCCGAATGCATGTACTATTGCATAAGTTTACGGTCTAAACAAAAAATGAAAAAAAAAAAGAAAAGAAAAAGAAAGAAATCATCAAATAATCCAAGTGGCATTCACCGCACACCACAAACCGACCATAACATCCTGCTCTAATGGCACTCCGTGGATTAACATGGATTTTTGGGTTGAAATTTTTACTCCCGCGGTTCATGGAAACACTGAGATTAAACCAATAATCACCGCTGAACACTAAAAGCTTGCAGTACAAACCCCCAACATACACCCCATTAAAGCAGGTCTACCAGTTCACATAAAATCACTTCTTGTAGGAATGTTATTTAGTGTACACAACATCGTACAGAAACACGCGATGCTCCAATGGGATCCCCACTGCGACTAATGACCGAAGGCTGACCACTAAATACCGCACAGTCTCATGCCAATAATGCGTGTGACTGGCCCGCAAAATCGGCTACGTTTTTGCGATAAGCAAGCCGACAGGAAGTTGCCAAAAATAGGCCCATAGGTCACAAAAAACAAGGTCCGCGTATATTGTTATTTTCATATTTACATACGAAAATGTAATAAAATTTGGGCAGGGTAGCTCAGTCGATATAGCGACTGACTACGGGCTGGACGGTCCGGGATCGAATCCCGATGGAGACGAGATTTTCCGCACCTGTCCAGACCGGCCCTGAGGCCCACCCAGCCTCCTGTAAAATGGGTACCGGGTCTTTGCAGGGGTAAAGTGCGGCCGGGGCGTGCTGCTGACCATCAACCCCCTTCTAGTGCCGCGGTCATGGAAGAGTAGAGCTATACCTCTACCCACCCTCTGGACCACACCGGGCCTGTAACGGGATCACTTTACCTGTTTTTGTATATGAAATGAAATACAGTTTATAAATTACTTACTTATTTACTCACTCACTCCTTGGAGCAGAGTCCTTCTTGAGAAACTAACAGGTTTTCAGCTATTCAAGAAATTCCCCGCATTTTATGGAACCACAGTCACTAGTGCCCGCCAACTGTCCCTATTCTGAACCAACTCGATCCAGTCTGCACACTCAAAACCCACGTCCCGATACAGATTACAAATATCGATAAAATCTTAAAAACATTTCTAACATGTTGAAAAATTAACAAACACAGAGAAAACTAACACATGTACACGGAAAAGTGAGTTAAATCTTCAACATTTCTATAATAAGCAAACTTCAGCCATAACGAGCCATAAGAGGCAAAAATGTAGCCACATAAACAAGCGCTCACACAAGCAGGCCTAAGCTGTGCTGTTGGTATTTACGAATAGGACCACAAGTTAGCAGCAAAACACAGAAGTTAGAAGGTAGTTATGCTTGTCAGTATTACACCCTATGACTTTCCCAGGAAAGGTACAAAGCGTGCAGACTTATTGAGCAAAACCGCACTCCAAGAGCTATAATACATAATAGATGAACAACAGAAGGATTACCTGTGCGGTAGCAATTGAAAGAAGTGGTAAAATTTTCATGTTGAAATTTCAAAGGCACTACAAATTTCAGTGAGTTCGATATCGCGAATCTCAATTCGCTCGAGCACCAAGCATTGTTAAGCTTTTAAAAGCGGTAAAACAAATTCTCCCTCCCCCCCCCCCCCCACACCCCCACAACAGCCACCCCCCCCTCACCC
>Ga0123352_10015066_pt1 | contig 12313 bp, 10 predicted proteins | sample TergutLab28metaG_FD_89700 | JGI IMG/M metagenome (GOLD analysis project Ga0123352, IMG submission 89700) | Labiotermes labralis P1 segment gut microbial communities from Petit-Saut dam, French Guiana - Lab288 P1 | ecosystem: Host-associated > Arthropoda: Insects > Digestive system > Gut ... | reverse complement strand
TACATCAGTAATTTTTCTACCTTCAACATTTAGAGCTTGTATTTCACTTCTTCTTTTATTTCTTCCAGAATCTTTATTTATAATACCCCATGTAGTTTTAACTTTATTATGGGAGTTTAGAATTAATTTGTCATGTTCAATTCTATTTGCCTTTTTTTATAAACAGAGATTGCATTTTAGAGTAATCTCTATAATAAGATGCCACAGTATGCTTATTCTGTAATTCATTGTATAATTTTCTATTACATTAGCAGGAAGTTATTATTCCTGAGGTAACCATGAATTTTGGTTCATTTTATTGTTTGCCTGAATTGAAGGAAAACTAGAATAGTAGATTCTTTAGAAAATATTTAGAAAAGAGTTAAAAATCTTATCAACATCATTCCCATCAAAAACTGGTTTCCACGTTTCATTACTTAATTTCAATCAGAAATTTGCTATGGTATATTTATTTATTTTTCTTTTGATGTAAGTATGACATTCCTTTTCCTGTTTCTGTACCTTATTTATTATTCATAACTAGTCATCATGAGAGTCCATTTATAAGAGGGTATAAGTCATATTTTCCATTGGTTGAAGTAGCAATGACAACATTGTCAATGGCAGTGTGTAAATCCAGGCCCAATCTAGTAGGAAATTTAACTACACAAGCACGATTATAAGAATGTAATACAGCATCAAGTTGGCTCTTTCTATTACTATCTATTAGACAATTTACATTTACATCACATGCTGATTTAACAAAGTATCATCAAATTGCACGCCTGTCTTGAGATTTCTTTTCTGGTAACTACTTAAGGATAGTGTGATCATCAAAATGGACAAAACTGCAACAGTGAGCTACCACAACCTGTCGACCATAACACACAAAAGGTAGAAACACTGCACAATTTTCATGTTTGCACCGTGCATCAATGACAATTAACTGCACAATTTATTGCTACACGTCTGCTCATGTCATTCCAATGACCACCACCCCCCCCCACCCTTACTTACACCCAGGGATGCACAAATCCCGGATGACTAGTCACCCAAAAACTGAAATCTTGTACAGTGGTGCCTAATGATATCAGTGTAATTATTGCAATCTTTCCTTACATACAAAAATGTTATCAGTTCACATGCATCAAGGAGGAAACAAGACAACAGTGAGGTTCACAGGTCACTCGAGAATTGTGAGACTTGCTTCACATCACCCTGTTGACCCAAAACATGGAGGTGGCTCTTAAGATTTTCAAACAAAATGTGAACCCTTGCATGCACCACACATCACATCACCATTCCATAAAACCACACAGTCTGTACACTGATGAAACAACTAAACCCACATGGCCTTGAATTACAAGGAGAAACACTGGCCACTACACCATGGAAGTAACCTACAAGACAGAAGTTCCAAAGACCCTCGTATGATAGGCCGCATCACAAACCACATCATGAAAAATGTACATAAAACACTCATCCGCTTTCTGCATCATTCATCTATTGTTATATCTTGAAGCTTTCACAGCAATCAAATTCGTTATAAACTTCTTGGACTGACAGATGGATCAGGAAATTCAAATATACCAGTATCCCAGAAACAAACTCTGTCTCCATCACCGGGGTTAGGACAAAACTCAACACCCACTGCCTTGCCTATACACTTGCACATGGCCAAGCTCATAGCAGATTACGAGCCAATGATGTTAGTGGATGAAGTGCCATGACTGCTGTGCCTGACCTTGATTCTCACTGGATGAATCTCACACCTGTTTCTGCACAGCTGAGCAGCTTAGTATGGAGCCACCTGCTCTCCCCCCCTCCAAAATCTCTGTAACTCTTTCACCACATGATCCATATAGTCTGCTGCCTTCTCTAGACACCACCATATGCTTTGAATTTCAGTCTACATCTCACATCCATAAAATGTTCTGACATGGCCAACTACTCCTGCTGCCCAAGACATAGGTGCCTCACGTGTTCCATCAGTCTGATTTCTATGATTTTGCCTGCCTGACATGCACTTTATAATGAGTTAATGGTTCTTCTTCACTGGAACACCGTTTGGACATTGTGTTTAGCATACAACCTGCTGGGCTTGTTTTGAGGTTATCTGTATCTGTCAATAAGGAAGCATGGTTACATGTATCAGTTTTTAGCCAATGTCCAAGGCCTTATATTTAGCACACAGGAAATGCTTTATACCCTGCCTACTGCAAACACTTTACCTGAAGGTCCAGATTAAGTGTTAAATTATTCATGTAGACTCTCACTGCACATGAAGCTTAAACGATTAATGTGTTTACTGTTGAATGACATAAAATGATTGTGAAGTACAGAATTGGGGGGGGGGAAGACAACACTAGTTATGGCAGTAGTGTAAAATAGTGCCAAAACTTGCTACTGTCTAAAAATTTACTGTTTTCCCTTCTTCAGTCATAAAAATTAAGATATAATTAGAAAGTGAAAGCATCATTTATAGATACATATTATCAAATATTGCTTTCATCCCATATTACATCACTGTCAGAGAAGCTCATGTCAGAACTGTCAAGATAAACACAAGAGTAAAAGACATTAATCAGACCAAGATTAGGTTCTGGGGTTTGTGTACATACCTAAAACAAGGTTTGGTTACTGGTTACGTTCACTAACTCTTGTGTATGTTACACGAATGTCTTTCAGTGTGTAAACCAATAAACAAATGCATACGGTTCGGTATTACTAGAAAAATAATCACTGACAATATCATACATTACTTCCAAATAACGTAGTATGCAACACATATGAAGCCTCCACACACGAAGAAACGGATATGCTACATTAGCTTGGCAGCTAACGCGGCACTACAAACAAAAAAAATTCAAAAGAATCTAACCTAAAATTTGGTAACAAGAAAAGAAAGAACGTACGTATCTTGATATGAAACCACACCACATCACTTTTCTGGGCAGTTATGCTCCTGCCTGTTAGGTTAGCTTCCACAGCTGCAATATTTACATATTCAAAAACTGAATGACTTTATGAAGCTAACATTTCTCCGAAAGGTACGTAAATTGACAACAGGTATATGTATACATCACATTCCACAAAACAGTGTTCTTCGAGTAGACATTAATGTGCGACCATACTCTACATTTTTTGCGTGTACACACAGAATGTTATGTACCTTTACTTACAAATGACAGAAATCTCGGAAAGAAGTTCAGCAATTCTTGCGCAACTGCCCTCCAAGCGATAGCCATTTCATTTGGCGGTTCCTTGGTCTTCCTCATGCGAAAAATGAAGTTTCACATTTGGAACACTATTCTTTAATGTACTTTACACAGACAGCCTCATGAGCACACCTAAAGTAATCGACTTTTTACTTTTCCAACCAAAAAAAACCATCACATAACAAGCACAGATAAATGTCACGCACCAAGAAATTCATCCCAACACACATATGGGAACACGCTACATAAGGCTTATCGCCTTGCTGATACAAACTTTTACACACCGGATCACACGGATTGCAGGACAGGCGATTGATGTATGGGTCAGAGCTAAGAGGTATTAAATCAGTGGATGCGAGCACGGCAATTATGTGCATCTGATACATGTGAGAAAGCGCCACAAGTAAAAATCTGTAATGATAACTGTAACATTGTAAGCAGTCTGACATGTATGTATATCTCATACAGAATCGGGTCGTTGTACAGTCACGCAACGGTGCAATAAATACAAGGGCATCATATCACTCATGAAACGGCGATGTGTTGTAACCCACACAATTTGTCAGACTGGAGATGGGTTGCAAACATACCTTCTGTCAAAATGTTGTGCCCCTCCCCCAAAAAAACCTTGTCTGTTTATTTTTATACAAACATAACATGCTTCAGAGTTGATCTACTGAGGATAAGCCATATTGTTTCTGTTTCCTGTAAAATTGTTTTTCTGTGGGTTATGTCAAATTGCTGTTTCGTGAGGGCAATTAAAAATAAGAACCTATTCTTTTGGGACGAACTAACCGAGGTAGTCAAACAGAAGGTCATTCATACGTGTATGAAGAAGACGACTCCATGTACTAAACAGTTATGCTCTTAGAATCATATATTTTGCATACTTCCATTCACTAATAAAATGTGGTTTAATTTTTGGGGGAAAATCAACTAATATAGGGAAGGCCTTTTTTACTCAAAAAAGATAATGATAATAATAATAATAGTGATAGGAGTAGGGCCCAGATGCTCATGCAAAGGCTTGTTTAAAAAACTTGATATATTACCAGTTCCATGTTTCTATTTACTTTGTTTGATGACAGTTGTTGTGAGCAATCTTGAGAATTTTCAAACTAATTCATCACTAAATTATATACATACAAGACACAAAAATCACTTACATAAGCCTACAGCATATCTTTCATGTTTTCAAAAAGAGGTTACTCTTGTATAAAGAAATTTAATAGTCTAATGTAGTCTAATATATTGGAACTACAACATGATAAATCAAATTTGAAGGTTACAAGATATCTTATTACTCACACTTTTCATTCTCTTGAAGATAATTTCTCTCACAGCCAAGATGTCTCCCATAAATCTTAATATTTTTTACATGACAGAGAGTCAATATTTACATGGCTATTGAATATATTTTAATTCCAATTGTATATTATTGTGTACTGTCTATTTTTGTGTAGTGTGTTTTTGTTGTCTGTTGTCTCTTGCATGTGTGTGTGTGTGAATGTTGTTTGATATTAATATTGCCTTCTTTCATATTCAGTTATTGACAAATACTGGATCAGTGAAACATGTGTATGTATACATGTATGTACATATTAGCATTTAATAGGCTCCCCACCAACCACCTGCCTCTGACGAAATTTTAAATAAATTAGCACCTTTACAATATCCTGACAAGTGCCCAGCCAGGAAATGTATCTTAAAATCAAAATAAAAATATTACCACACCTAAGAGCCTTCTACACTATTACGCATACTTACAATGAAAATACTCATGAAGGAGGAGCTTAGACCTGAAGTTATTGAAAATGTTATATGTGCTAAATAAGAAGTAGTGCATTATTTTAATTCACAATGGAATATTTTAACTTTTAACTAAGTTCTGGCCAAAATAAAAACAAACCTACCAGAATAACTATAAGATTGAGATCTCATTCTCCCTAATTGGCAGTTTTGACAAAAAGGCACGCATTCTCTTTTGTTTTTATACCCGTTCAGATGATGGCTTCACAAAATATGTAGCAGATTTGGACAATAAAAGAAAATGTCTGAGAATATCATTGTAACTGACAGTCAATCTGCTTGTCTATTCAAACAATACCTCAGGTGTCTCACCCTCTTGTTTCTCTTCATAAGGTAGTTTGGGCTAACAGGAAGTAACAGGAGGCCAGAGAAAAGGCAGACAGGAGACCTTAATTTCTTTTTCACGGTTTGACAGCCCTAGTGGGCCAAGGCTTTTGCACAGCTGAGGTTCCACGATCAGACCCAGACACACCACACTCATTAGGTCTCTGGGTAAGTTATTGGCCTGTTGCAGAGACCTTTATATGACAACACACAACACACAAAAAACAGACATCTGTGCCCCCAGCCACATTTGAACCTGCAATCCCAGCAAGTGAGCAGCCGCAGACCTATGCCGTAGACTGTGCAGCCACTGGAATCGAAAATTTTTTTATTACCAGATATTATTATGGCGATGAACTTCATTACTATAATTAACAGGACGAATTGAAAGCAGTTTTTTTACTGCTTTCAGCATACAAGTGTTGTCGTTGGTGCAATTGACTGTTGACTGGCTTTCAAAACCAAATTTTATTGAGTGGTTTTGCCTGGTAGTGACTGCAGTTCCATCCCATTAGTTAGACTGTTATGTTTTTTGTGATTTGGTGTGTCCCTGTCCCTGCCCTTAGAAGATAGTATCCACAAAGATGATATTCTTTTTGTTTCCCATTAATAAATGTTATCTTAATACAGGACAGTCCATACTTCTGGTAGGAGTCATTCACAGAATGTTAGTCATAGGGGGATCTACAAGACCGCTACCAACTACAATGGGACACCCTCACCAGGTTTCCTCCTGTGCATCTTTGTGCCACTCTCTGTCTTTTGATCATACAAGGCCAGACACCCATTCATCTTCGACTGGGTTAGTTCAGTTCACAGATCACATATATAGGGTTCAGTTTCAGAGGAGGGATTCCTTGGGATTACAGGTGTACGTGTACTGTGGGGTCACCATTTACCTAACATAAGAGGACATTTCTCACTTGGAGGGGGGGGGGGGAAGAGGAAGGCCTATCAGCCAAAAAGGATGTTAACCCTTAGCCCACTAATGTGGAAAATATGGTGAGCTCCTAATAGTCCTAGCAGATGGCAGATGGGATTTAACTTAGTGTTTAAAGGGTTAAAATTAGGATATATATCATCACAATTTCATTGAATAAAAATTCTTCCTATCAGTCCTCTGGTAATTGTTCTTTAAATTTCATGGGTATGAAATTAAAAGGCAGAATTTCTTTGAGGCTGTTTTTCACTGGGTACTAGTTGTTCAGAAAATTCTCGGCAAAGTTTTCTGAGACATTCTGTAGGTTGACTGCCGAACCTGTATACTTTTTACTTGGAAAGGACTACATAACATTATGATTACATATTTCCTAAAGAAGTAGTAGAAATATCCTTTTGGATTTTCAGTATCATTATAATATGCAAAAGCTCTAAGAACCCGACAATTGTACACAGAGAAAAATGCCAGCCAGACAGAAATTTTTGGGTCAAGAAAGAGGACGTATGGTAGCCCTAACCCTAGCTTATGCAGCCTAATGATGATATGCACAAAGTTAAAGCAAATTATACCACACACACATAAATGTTTGTCCAGAATTAATACCTGTTTATTTAATTCAATAATCAATAAAATAACCTGATAAGATATAAGCCTAATGTTGTTGGGCCAACTTTAACATGTCCAATATATGTTACAGAAGTAAGATTAGATTCAAGGGACCCACAACAACGGAGTCTGATTGGGTCATGCCGGTATTTTGCAACAGACTAGTTTGTAGTTTTTAGTCAGCATGTAGCTTTTTTGATTCCTTACATTGGTTTTATTTTGAATTCTGGGTTCTGGACTACATGTTTGCTAGGAAGACAGACTTCCTTAGCTATAGCATTAAATTGTTGATTGGGCAGTTTTACTGTCCCTCTTAATAATGATTTAATGACAGTTAAAATTTTAAGTCAAATTAGCACAGTGAATTAAATATGCACAGTTAATGACTTTCAGACTCTATGTATCCATAGTCGAACTACACCAAGCTTCCCAGCAGATAGCTCTTGCTCTGTAATAACTGTTTCTGCTGGTACGTTGCTCCATGTGACTTGCACCTATTGGTATTAGGGATTTGAAAATTTAGGCCTCCAGTGTGAGCAACTATGGGTTGAGGCAGTTAAACCATTTGTCAAACACATATTATCTGTTGCTCATTTGCAACCAATTTCCAAGAATGGACTCGAAGCAGGCCCACCAAGGGCTGTTCAGAAATGAGATTAAAGACGGGCACACTGACTAAATTCAGATTACATTAAATTGTCCATACTTCAGATTTAGTAGATGATGAGTAATACTTAAACAGCACTTATTTTATGAACTAAACATACTGGTCACTGTACACCTGCCTTATAAGTTCAAGGCCCCAGGTTGAAATGTCAGCAAAAGAACCAGCTCTGCTGACTCGGGACCTTGAGGGATTCCATCATTCGAAGCAGGTTAACTGCCAATATGAATCTTAAATTAGGTAAAAAAAAACATCATTTTACATATTTCCAATTATTCTGATACTCAATGTGTTAATTGGCCATGGAACACAGTTTGATTCCTGGACATGCTTCTTAGGATGGTACAACAAACTGGGAAACTTGCAAATGAACCCACAGTATGCAGTGATAAACGGTGGTGTAATTGCTGCTTTGAGATGGAAAAGCCATGCATCATAGAGGTCTGCAGTCTGGAAGTCACTATATTTTTTGTGGTATGCATGCCATGAAAATAATACACAGAACCCAACTACTTAATAAATTTTATGTATTTAATTCCACATGACGTAATAGCTCACTAGCTAAGTTTGAATCAGCTTCACCACTCAACAAAGCAGTTTACAATCTGAGTTGCACTGAGTTGATCAGTGAAGTTCAGAATTTATAGCTTTTTATGCTAAGTATCACATTTTTGTAGCGTGATCCTGTACATGGGCATGCTATTCTAAGCAGGTGCCATACAATGGTGTTTTGAGTGTTGTCAAGTGTCATACTTGGATGAGTAAGAATGTAATTTGACCATTGTACATGGGCAAGTATTCATCACTGGAATTGTAATTATGTACCATATAAATTTAGACAAGAGATGTTCACAGATATGTAAAAATATTATTTTGTGTTTGAAGTTTGCTGGTAGCGCACTTATTTTTGCAGCAGTGAAATGCTTATCAATGCCAAATGCAATTAAGTGAGGTAAATTATACCAAATAGGATGAGGGTGGGGACACAAAATTTTTTTTATGATGGTGCCAAATCTAATGGCAAATATTATTTTAGGAGCCAGTTTCTTACATGATTAACCTGAAATGACAGATTGTCAGAGGGCCAAGGAGGTGAAGGTCACATTAACTTATACATTCCTCATGTGCTTTGATCATCTGCTCTCTGTGACTCTGCACCAATCTCATGTTTGGTGCTGATGAGACAATGACTGTGTCAGTTAACTTGATTCCATAAGCCAACATCTTATTTTCCTATGCTTGGGGACTTGAGAAATCTACCTATCTGAAAACAAATATTTTATTACAAATACTGACAAAATAAAGGTGCTATAACAATTCATATACTGATATATTCATCACTGTGGCTCTCTGATGAGTAAATCAGGCTAAAAAATGCATTTTCTACACAACTTTCCACAAATTTTGGAGAGTGTTTTGAATAAAATACTGTCCTTTCCCAAAAAAAAGACTGTGAAGCTAAACTTCCTTTCATCCTAATTACATTTTGAATACAGAAGGTAAATGGGATACCAGCTGTGACAACAATAATGTAACACATACGTGCTTTATTTCTTATTACAGACAGCATGTTAGACTTTCTGATTGAAGGAATATCTAATATATGAAAAAAATTATTTGTGTGTTTGCATAAAATTACCAACACATCACATTTCATATTCTAAGTAACTACACTATGAAAAACAGTGTACAAAAGTAACTTTTTAAGTATATTTATCTCATTAATTAACCAACTTGATGCACAAAATTTTTGTTTTACAGTAAGTTTATTTCATGCCTCTACACGTTTCTTTCTAGCACATGTGCTCATCATCAGGAGGCCAAAATTGCATTACACAGCCTCTGGTATCATCACACCTGTAGGTGGCCGTCTCGTGCATGAGATGGCCACCTACAGGTGTGATGATACCAGAGGCTGTGTAATGCAATTTTAACCTCCTGATGATGAGCACATGTGCTCGAAACATGTAGAGGCATGAAATAAATTTATTGTAAAACAAAAATGTTGTGCACCAAGTTGGTTAATTACTGAGATAAATATACTGAGATGCACGGTCAGCAAAACGTCAAAATTTTTAAGTATGTTTCCTAACTTGGTTACTGTGCGCCAAATGTTGGATTGTTAAATGTTGATACTGCTTGCTTGTACAATGGGTTGTCACCCTAAAACAAACACAAAAAAGAAAACATTAAATTATTAAATACAAAAATATACTAGATACTCACAAACCATTTTTCTTGTCAAAATTTATACACATAATTTTGTTTAAAGATGTAGCACCAACATACAAAATGCCAGAAGAAAGCTGGACAATGAAAATCATCAGTAGCTCCAAGTAGCAGAATGTCTCCTGAGAAGCCAACAGTACCTTATTTAGCCTAGGACTCCCTGCACTTCAGGGAACCCACAGGTTCATTACCATGTTCGCAACAGCTCACCACCCGTCCCTGTTCTGAGGTGGATGAATACTCACCCTCCCACCCTCTTTCTTTGAAATACATTTTATTACATACCATTTTCCCACCTACAACTAGGTCTCCTACCAAAACCTTGCATATATTTCTCTTCTCCCCTATGCATGCCACACGAACTGTCCATCTCATCCACCTCAGTCTGATATCCTAACAGTCAGAGGTACAAAATCATGAAGCTCATCACCATGTATTCTTTTCCAGCCTCCTGTAACTTCTTTTCCGTTAGGCACAAATATTCTCCTCAGCACTCTGTTCGAAAATACAATAAGTGTTCTTCTGTTTCTTTCTTTCATTCATTTCACATTCGTATAATCCATCTAAAAATGTCAAAACAAAAGCCTTACAAAAAGGGAGACAAAATTTTGTAACAAGCTATAAGCCGGTAGTTCTGTCAACGCCATTGACAAAAGAATTATGAAAAGTCCTGTACAATATAATTAGCCATTATATGCTTAAAGCAACATATCAGTTACAGAAGAGTATGGTTTCAGGAAGGATACCTCCACTGCAAAGTCTGTAGTCAAGCTAACAAACAATGCTGTAGAAACTACAAACCAAAAAAATGCATATCAGAGGAGTTTTTTTGTAATATAGCACAACCCTTTAATTGTGTAAGTCATGAACTTTTGACTCAGTACTTCACTTCAAACTCGATCATAAAAGATCAGGTGCCTCAAGTGTCAATTCTGGAGCCTCCACTTTTAATTAAGTATATAGAAATGACCTTCTGACAACTACAAAAGCCTAATGAAAAGCCAGCAGTTACTCATAAAACTAGTGTCATAATTTCTTATAAACACTTTTGATGAGTTTTGCACAACTTCAAACAAGTAGTTCTTTATGATACAAGTAAATGGTTTTCTAAACTAGACCTAAATTTAGATAAAGTCAAAGTATATACTTTGTAATGATAACTTCATCACAATCTAAATTAAGTACATGATACCATGAAATATTCATAACAGAGTAAAGAAATACAGCACTCCTTGGTTCACAATTTAATAGCCACCTGAAGCAGATGACTGACACTGCATTAAAAAGAAAGTTAAGTATTTAACAGAAAAACATTAGACAGTTCCATGTTGTTGTTTTGCAATAACATTCAAATAACATACCAAATGCTCTCATTGTTAAAGGCAATCTTATCACAGAATTATTTCATGTTCCAACAAAAAATCTATCAACCTGCACAGGGTATTTCTATGGGGTCACCGATTTCTAGCCTAACTGCCGAAATATTCCTGCAGCATTATGAAGACACGTACATAAAACAACTTCTGGATATGAAGAACATAGCACTCTATGTACGATATGTAGATGACATATTAGTCATACACGACACAACAAAAATCAACTTGCACACCTCAACACATATATAAACAAAATACACAGTAACATAAAACTTAACCCCACATACGAAGAACACAATTCCATGGCCTTTCTCGATCTGACAATAACATGCAGACACACCAAACTTGAAGAAGACATATACAGGAAACCAACCACTACAGACACAAAAATTCACTTGCTTTCTAATCACCCCATAGAACAAAAAATGGCAGCCTTTAGATTCCACGTAACTAGAATGCATTCTTTACCTCTTAATCCAGACAAGAAACAAACAGAATAGGAAATACTACAATCAATTGCTAAGAACAATAACTTACCGCAACACCTGCTACTGAAACTTAACCGACATACTACACGAAGTCAACAACAAAAAAACTAGCAAGAATGACAAAAAAACCTGGACTACATTTACCTTCCACAGCCCAAAAATCAGAAAAACTACCAATTTGTTAAAAAATACGAATATAGACATAGTGTTCGAGACTACAACAACATTGCACCATCTCATAAAACCTATAGCACCAACCCAGTTACAAGAACATGAAAAAAGTGGAATATACAAAATTACGTGCAAGACCTGCCACAAAGCATATGTTGGACAGACAAGTCGAAACTTAAAATCAAGATTCTGGGAATACATACGGTACATTAAAAACAATGAACCTCGCTCGGTATATGCACTACATATACTTAACTGCAGACATGAATATGGTAACATTGCCAACACTATGACTCTTCTCAAGCAGATCAACACACCGACCCTTTTGCTTCCATATGAACAAATGTACATCCAGTCGTTCCACCATAATAATGAACTCATCCCCAAACAACATCTGAACGAGCATAATCCTATGTTTGACCTCCTTCATTCAAATACTACACGTCATAACCCACCTGACGCCTAACCCACAATCCCATGCATTCCAACCAGTCCTCTCTCAACCTGTG